>Ga0299912_10000159_pt1 | contig 71586 bp, 70 predicted proteins | sample RVTome_2_FD_207667 | JGI IMG/M metagenome (GOLD analysis project Ga0299912, IMG submission 207667) | Soil microbial communities from uranium-contaminated site in the Upper Colorado River Basin, Wyoming, United States - RVT95D214 (version 2) ... | reverse complement strand
CGAAGCGAAGACGCTGACGCTGGTCAAGCGCTTTTCCGAAACGCGGCGGCGTCATCCGCTCTCCAGCGACACGGTTTCGCTGCAGGAAGCCATCCAGCTCGAACGCGAGATGCTCGGCGACATTGCATTGCTGGCGCACCGCATCGATACCAGCGACCTGTCCGCCGCGGCGCTCAGGATGTGGATCAAGGACCTGATTGGCCAGGACCGTTCGCGCATCACGCTCCTGTTCGAATCCTTCGGCTTCAAGCACGGCATCCCGCTCGACGCCGACCTGGTGTTCGACGTGCGCTGCCTGCCCAACCCGCACTACGTTGCCGAACTCAAGCCGCTCACCGGGTGCGACCAGCCGGTGAAGGACTACCTCGAAGCCAGCCCCAACGCCATGGCACTGCTGGCCGACATCCGCGGCTTCGTCGAGAACTGGCTGCCGTGCTTCATCCGCGACCATCGCGCCTATCTGACGGTGGCCATCGGCTGCACCGGCGGCCAGCACCGCAGCGTCTACTTCGCCGAAACGCTGGCCGCCGCCTTCCGCGAACGCGAGCAGGTGCTGGTGCGCCACCGCGAACTCAGCTGATGGCCATGCTGCGGGCAGGCGACGTGGGCGTGCTGCTGGCCGGGAGCGGCCTCGTCGTCGGGCTGACCGTGTTTGCCTGGGGCGGCCAGCGCGGCGATACGGTCGTCATTCGCGCCGCCGGCCAGGTGGTGAAAACCACCGCGCTCACCCACGCGCAATCTGTTTCCGTCGCCGGCCCGCTCGGCACCACCCGTATCGAGATCGAACCCGGCCGCGCCCGCGTGGCCGCCGACCCGTCGCCGCGCCAGCTGTGCGTGAAACAGGGCTGGCTCACCCAGTCCGGCCAGGCGGCGCTGTGCCTGCCGAATCAGGTCAGCCTCGAAATCCGCGGCCGCACCTCTGCCTATGACACCCTCGGCTATTGAGTTGCCGGTCACGGCCGACGACCGCCGCATCGCACGGCTGGCGGCGCTGGCGATCGGCCTTTCGCTCGCCGAAGCGGCGATCCCCAGCCCCGTTCCCGGGGTGAAACCGGGGCTGGCCAACATCGTCATCCTGATGGTGCTGCTGCAGTTCGGCTGGCGCGCCGCGGCTTGGGTATCCGCCCTGCGCGTGCTGGCCGGCGGCCTGCTGCTGGGCAGCCTGTTCGCGCCGGGATTCTGGCTGTCGGCTGCCGGCGCGCTCGCCAGCCTGGCCGTGCTGGCACTGGCGCGCCACCTGCCAGAACGCTATTTCGGCCCGGTCAGCCTGTCGGTGCTGGCGGCATTCGGCCACATCGGCGGACAACTCGCGCTGGCCGGCTGGTGGCTGCTGCCCGCCGCCGCCCTGCTCAAGCTGCTGCCGGTTTTTGCCGCCGCCGCCCTGGTTTTCGGCGCGGTGAACGGCGTCATCGTGGCGCGTTTGCTTGCCGGCCCCGCACCATCCGGGCGACAATCGGCGTCATGTCTGCCCCCCTCCACACCGTAACCCTGGCGCTGTCCGGCGCCTCCGGCATGGCCTACGGCCTGCGCCTGCTCGAATGCCTGCTGGCCGCCGACCTGCGCGTTTACCTGCTGGTCTCGCAGGCTGCCCACATCGTCGCCAAACAGGAACTCGGGGTGGCGCTGCCTGCGCGCGCCAGCGATCTCGAAAAGCAGTTGTCGGGCAGCCTGAATGCCCGCGACGGCCAGTTGCGCGTGTTCGGCCGCGACGACTGGAATGCGCCGGTCGCCTCCGGCTCCAACCCGGCCGATGCGATGGTGGTGTGCCCGTGCTCGATGGGCACGCTCGCCGCGATCGCCCACGGCATCTCCGACAACCTGATCGAACGCGCCGCCGACGTCATGCTGAAGGAGCAGAAAAAGCTGGTTCTGGTGCCGCGCGAAACGCCCTTTTCCACCCTGCACCTGGAAAACATGTTGACCCTGTCGCGGATGAACGCGGTGATCCTGCCCGCCAATCCCGGGTTTTACCACCAACCTCAATCGGTCGAAGCCATCATCGACTTCATCGTTGCGCGCATCCTCGACCAGTTGGGTATCCAGCATCAACTGATGGCGCGCTGGGGGAGCGAGCGGTGAGCGCCGCATCCAGGCCCACCACGCTGCCGCTGTTCCCGCTCAATACCGTCGTCTTCCCCGGCGGACGGCTGCCGCTGCGCATCTTCGAGCAGCGCTATCTCGACATGGTCAAGCAGGCCATCGCCGACAACACGCCGTTCGGCATCTGCGCCATCCGCGAAGGGACGGAAACCGGCACCCCCGCCGTCCTCCATGCGGTCGGCACCCGCGTCATCGTCACCGACTGGGACATGCCGCAGACCGGCATCCTGCACATCGACACGCTGGCGCAGGAACGCTTCGTGATCCGCAGCACCCGCACTGAACCCGGCGGCCTGCTCATCGGCACCGTAGAGGCGGTCAGCAGCGAGTCTGCCGCCGCCGTGCCCGACGACCTCGAACTCGCCGTCGAAATCCTGCGCCATATCGTCGGCGAATACGGCGATGCACATTTCCCCACGCCGCACGAATTCGACAACGCCGTGTGGGTCGGCTACCGGCTGTCCGAAGTGCTGCCGCTCAAGCCCGGCATCAAGCAAAGCCTGCTGGAAATGAACGACAGCGTGACGCGCCTGCGCATCCTCACCGAGTTCCTCAAAAAGCAGATCAACTGATGGCGCGCTTTTATCCGGCGCTTGAAGCCAGGCACCGTACCTTCATTGCCGCGCAAAAGATTTTCTTTACCGCGACCGGCACCGCCGACAGCCACCTCAACCTGTCGCCCAAGGGCATGGACAGCCTGCGCGTGCTGTCCGACAACCACGTCGCCTACCTCGACCTCACCGGCAGCGGCAACGAAACCGCTGCCCACCTGAAGCACGATGGCCGCATGACGCTGATGTGGTGCAGCTTCGACACCGACCCGCTGATCCTGCGCCTGTATGGGCGCGGCCGTGCGGTGCGCCGCCAGGATGCCGAATGGGCCTCGCTTCGGCATCACTTTGCACCCCTTCCTGGAGAGCGGCAGTTGATCGTGCTCAACATCGAATCGGTACAGACTTCCTGCGGCTACGCCGTGCCGATGTACGCCTACCGGGGCGAGCGCGATACACTGGCACGCTGGGCCGAGAAGAAAGGCCCGGTCGGCCTGCTGGATTACTGGCGCGAGAAAAACCAGGTCAGCATCGACGGCCTGCCCACCGGACTGCTGGAGGACGCACCATGAAACGAATCCTGATTCCTGTCGGACTGCTCATTCTGAGCGCCTGCGACCCCACCCCGCCGCCGCAACCCGAAACCGAACGCCAACCCAACCCGGTTTTCGAGGCACAGATCCAGGCCATGGAAAAAGCGCGCGCGGTGGAAGGACAGGTGACGGAGTCAGCGGAGGCGCAGCGCAGGCAACTGGACGCGGCAACGCAGCAATAAATCCATGCTGAAGTGGTTGCTCACCCTGATCGCGGCCCTGCTGGTGCTGGGCCTGCTGACGCCCTGGCTCAACCGCCTGGGATTCGGCCGGCTGCCGGGCGACCTGCGGATAAAACGCGCGCGCGGCACCCTTTACTTCCCCTTCACCAGCGTCATTCTGCTGTCGCTGGCGCTGACGCTGCTGGTCCACCTGTTCGGCCGATGAACCGGACGCCGGACCCCATGAAGCTGGATTCAAAATGAACAAGGCCTTCGTCAAGGAAACCGACGCACCCGACGCCGACGAAGACGACATCGCGGCGCCTGCCCTGCCCGTCGGCGCGAAGAATTACATGACGCCCGCAGGCTACGCGCAGTTGGAAGCCGAATTCAATCAGCTGTGGAAAGTCGAGCGGCCCAAACTGGTGGAAACCATCTCGTGGGCGGCGAGCAACGGCGACCGCTCGGAAAACGGCGACTATATCTACGGCAAGAAGCGCCTGCGCGAAGTCGATCGCCGCATCCGTTTTTTATCCAAGCGGCTGGAAAACGCGGAAGTGGTCGACCCGGCGACGCGCGAGGATTCCGACCAGGTGTTCTTCGGCGCCACCGTCACCGTCGCAGATGGAAGCGGCAAGGAATCCACCTATTCCATCGTCGGCATCGACGAGGCCGATGCAGGACGGGGTCACATTGCCTGGATTTCACCGATGGCGCGCGCACTGCTGAAGGCGCGCGAAGGCGACACCGTCAGCGTGCAGACACCGGACGGACGCCGCGAAGTGGAAATCGTCGAGGTGCGCTACCAGGCCATCGCCTGAAGTAAATTCAGTACAGCAAGCTGGAAAGCTGGCGCCGGTAACGGCTGACCAGTTCGCCGCCGCCCAGAAGATCGAATACCGAGAGCAGGGTCTTGCGGCCGATGTCGTCTTCGAAACCGCGGTCGCGGCGCACGATCTCCAGCAACTGGTCCATGCCCGCTTCGTATTGCCCGGCGGCGACCAGCAGGTTGGCGAGTTTCAGCCGCGCCTCCAGATCGTTCTCGTTCGCCGCCACCCGCGCGGTGAGCGCCGCCACATCCTCGCCCGCCACCCCCATGAACTGCAGCCGCGCCTTCAATTGCGCGACGCGCGGGTCGGCGTCGTCCGGCACGCTCGCAAGCAGACGCCGGCCCTCGTCGGCCTCGCCCAGGTCGAGCATGATTTCAGCCGCATCAAGCCGCACGCCGATATGGTTGGGGTCGAGTCTCGATGCATCGGCCAGCCTCTGCAGCGCTCCGGAGAGGTCGCCCGCATGGCGCAGTTCGGCCGCCTGCGCGCGCAGTTCATCGGCCGGGCTGGGGATCAGGCGATCAAGGAAGGCGCGGACCTCGCCTTCCGGCAGCGCGCCGGAAAATTCGGCGACCGGCTCGCCGTTGACGAAGGCCTTGACGTTGGGAATGCCGCGCACGCCGTAGCGCTCGGCAAGTTCCTGGTTGTCGTCGGAATTGATCTTGGCCAGCAGGAATTTGCCGCCGTATTCAGCCGCCAGTTTTTCCAGGACGGGCTTGAGCGACTTGCACGGCCCGCACCAGGGCGCCCAGAAATCGACCACCACCGGGCGATGCTTCGATTCCTCGAGGACGTGTTGCGCAAAGTCGGCGAGGCCGACGTCGAGAGCATGTTCAGACATGATGCCTCCGCATGAATTGAATGGCCGGAACCGGCCGCGCTTAGATCTGCCGGGCCAGTTCGGCCGCCACCCCGGTATAGGTGCCCGGCGTCAGCGTTTTCAGGCGCGCCTTCGCGGCGTCCGGAATCGCCAGGCCGTCGATGAAGGCATGCAGCGTCTCGCGTGTCATGCCAGCCTTGCCGCGCGTCAACTCTTTCAGCTGTTCATAGGGATTGGCCACGCCGTAGCGGCGCATCACAGTCTGGATCGGTTCCGCCAGCACTTCCCAGTTGGCGTCGAGATCGGCCGCCAGTGCTGCAGGATTGGCTTCGAGCTTGGACAGCCCGCGCAGGCAGGATTCGTAGGCCAGCAGGCTGTAGCCGAACCCCACGCCCATGTTGCGCAGCACGGTGGAATCGGTAAGGTCGCGCTGCCAGCGCGAGACCGGCAGCTTCTCCGCCAGATGGCGCAGCACCGCATTGGCCAGACCCAGATTGCCTTCGCTGTTTTCGAAATCGATCGGGTTGACCTTGTGCGGCATGGTGGAGGAACCCACCTCGCCCGCCTTCACCTTCTGCTTGAAATAGCCGACCGAGATGTAGCCCCAGATGTCGCGATTGAAGTCGATGAGGATGGTGTTGGTGCGCGCGATGGCATCGTACAGTTCGGCCATGGCGTCGTGCGGCTCGATCTGGATGGTGTAGGGATTGAAGGTCAGGCCGAGATGCATCACGAACTCGCGTGCGAAATGCTCCCAATCGAGCTCGGGGTAAGCCGACAGGTGCGCGTTGTAGTTGCCGACTGCGCCGTTGATCTTGCCCATCAGATCGATATCGCTGATGGCGATGTAGTTGCGGCGCAGACGGTAGACGACGTTGGCGAGCTCCTTGCCTACCGTGGTGGGCGATGCCGGCTGGCCGTGGGTGCGCGACAGCATCGGCAGGTCGGCCAGATCATGCGCCAGATCGGTCAGGCGCGTGATGACCTTTTCCAGCGCGGGCAGCAGCACGGCATCGCGTGCGCCCTTCAGCATCAGCGCGTGCGACAGGTTGTTGATGTCTTCCGAGGTGCAGGCAAAGTGGATGAACTCGGACACCGCTGCGATTTCGGCATTGGACTGGGTCTTTTCCTTGAGGAAATACTCGACCGCCTTGACGTCGTGATTGGTGGTCGCCTCGATCGTCTTGACGCGCTCGGCGTCGGCCACCGAAAAATGGTCGGCGATGCCGTCGAGCAGCGCGATGGCTTCGTTCGAGAACGCCGGCACCTCGGCAATCGCGGGCTCGGCCGCCAGCGCCTTCAGCCATTCGATCTCGACGATGACGCGGTACTTGATCAGGGCGTATTCGCTGAAGAAGTCGCGCAGGGGCGCGGTCTTGCTGCCGTAGCGGCCATCGAGGGGGGACAGGGCGGTGAGTGCGGTCAGTTCCATGGTTTCGTCCGAATTCGTTTCAGTTTTTTTATACAGCACGCCGATCGCGCCATCTTAAACGGTGCGCCGATCGCGCACGGCCTGTGCCAGCGTACCGCTGTCGACATATTCCAGTTCGCCGCCCACCGGCACGCCGCGTGCCAGCCGACTCACCTTGAGGCCGCGCGCCTTCAGCAGTTCGCCGATGGTGTGCGCGGTGGCCTCGCCCTCGGGGGTGAAGTTGGTCGCCAGCAGCACTTCCTCGACCACGCCGTCGAGGGCGCGGCTGATCAGGCGGTCAAGATGGATCTCGCGCGGGCCGATGCCGTCAAGCGGGCTCAGGCGTCCCATCAGCACGAAATAGAGGCCATCGAAACTCTGCGTGGCCTCCATCATGTTGAAGTCGGCCGGCATTTCGACCACGGCCAGCTGACGCTTGTCGCGGCGTGGGCTGGCGCAGACCTCGCACACTTCCGCCTCGGAAAAATTGTTGCACAGGCGGCAGTGGTGAAGATGCGTCAGCGCATGGTTGAGTGCCCCGGCCAGCTGTTCGGCGCCGCGGCGGTCACGCTGCAGCAAATGGTAGGCCATGCGCGCCGCCGACTTGGGGCCGACGCCGGGCAGCACACGCAACGCGCTGATCAGGTTTTCAAGCGCAAGGGGTTGCACGGGTTCAGAACGGCAGCTTCATTCCCGGCGGAATCGGCAGGCCGGCAGTCACGCCCGCCATCTTCTCCTGCACCGTGGATTCGACCTTGCGCACCGCGTCGTTCATCGCCGCGGCCACCAGGTCTTCCAGCATTTCACGATCGTCCGTCATCAGGCTGGGATCGATGGCGACGCGGCGCACATCGTATTTGCAGGTCATCGTCACCTTGACCATGCCGGCGCCGCTGGCGCCCTCGATTTCGATCTCGGCCAGCTTGGCCTGCATTTTGGCCATGTTGTCCTGCATCTGCTGGACCTGCTTCATCATGTTGCCGATGCCGCCCTTCATCATGGGTTTTCTCCTAAGGGTTGTATGGTTGAGGCGTCGACCCGGCCGCCGAATTGCTCGACCAGTTCACGCACAAAGGGATCCGATTCGATGGCGGCCACGGCATCACGCTGGCGCGCTTCCTTGATGCGCGTGCGCACCTGCTGCGGCGTCTTCTCGGCTGCGGTGCCGATCTCGAACGTCACCTGGAGCGTCGCGCCGTACTTGTCGCGCAGCGTCGACACCAGCTTGTCCTGATAGGCACGATCAAGCAAATGCTTGTCTGCTTCGCCCACTCGCAGCGTCACCGCATCGTCCGTCTGCGACACCAGCTCGCAGTGATCGGCGAGCATTTTGGCCATGCCGCCGAGGCGCAATTCGGCGACGACCGCAAGCCAGTCCCAAGCGGCATTCGGCGAGGGTTCACGGGCCTGCAGCGGGGCTGCGGCTGGTGCAGGTACAGGTGACGCCACCGGCTCGGGAGGGGTGGTCTCGGCACGCGGCACGGCGGCAGGCGCAGTTGCCGGCACGGGTGCTGCGGCACGCGGCGTAGGCTCGGCACGCGCCGGCGCAGGACGCGCGGCCGACACCGGTCGCGGCGCGCCCGAGCCGGAGGCGAACGCCAGCATGCGCAGCAGCGTCATGCAAAATCCGGAAAACTCGTCCGGCGCATACGGCAGGTCGCGGCGGCCGTTCAGGGCGATCTGGTAATACAGCTGCACCGTTTCGGCGTCCAGTTGCGCGACGGTGGTCTGCATGCGCTCGGCATCCAGGCCGGCTTCCGCCGCGTCCGGGGCGTGCAGCAGCAAGGCCAGCTGGGTGAGCAGGTTGCCCAGGTCCTGCAGCGCGGCGTCGAAGGCGATGCCGCGCTCGGCAAGCTGGCGCGCCTGCAACAGCAAGGCATCGCCGTCCTGCGCCGCCAGCGCATCGAGCAGGTCGAACAGGTAGTCGCGCCGCACCGTGCCGAGCATGGCCTCGACTGCGGCGGCCTCGATGCGCCCGCTGCCATAGGCGATGGCCTGGTCGGTGAGCGACAGCGCATCGCGCATGCTGCCGGCAGCGGCGCGCGCCAGAATATTCAGCGCGGCGGGTTCGGCGGCGACGTTTTCCTGCGCCAGCACCTCGCCCAGATGCTGCGCCACCAGCGCGGGCGGCATCGGCTTCAGGTTGAACTGCAGGCAGCGCGAGAGCACCGTCACCGGAATCTTCTGCGGGTCGGTGGTGGCGAGGATGAACTTCACATGCGCGGGCGGCTCTTCCAGCGTCTTCAGCATGGAGTTGAACGCCGGCTTCGACAGCATGTGCACTTCGTCGATGATGTAGACCTTGTAGCGCCCCACCGTCGGCGCGTACTGCGCGTTGTCGAGCACCTCGCGCATATTGTCGACGCCGGTGTTCGACGCCGCGTCGAGTTCGAGCAGGTCGACGAAGCGCCCGGCATCGATCTGGGTGCAGGCCGAACAGGTGCCGCAGGGGGTGGCGGTGACGCCGGTTTCGCAGTTGAGGCACTTGGCGAGAATCCGCGCCAGCGTGGTCTTGCCCACCCCACGCGTGCCCGTCAGCAGATAGGCATGGTGCAGGCGCCCCTGCGTCAGCGCGTTGGACAGCGCCTGCACCACATGCTCCTGCCCCTTGAGGTCGGCAAACGCGCGCGGCCGCCACTTGCGCGCCAGCGCAAGTGCGGGAGAAGCAGAATCGCCAAAGAGATCAGTCATGGTTTGTTTGGGTGGCAGGAACCATTCCTGGCTGCATTGGGGTGGGGACAAGGCGGAGCGCCGCAGACAGTACACAAAGTACGGCAAGGCGCGACAACGCAGTACCCGCCCCAATGCAGCCAGGAATGGCGAGCCTTACCCCGGCACTGGCATCGACCGCTGGGGCTGCTTCCTTCCGGACCTGACCCGATTCACGACCTAGCCATGCGGGGAGACCCGCCATGCGCATTTTAACCCGGAAGCCGGCCTATTCCTCATCCGCCGGCGCGGTCAGACGGCGTTTTTTCACCGCGTCGGCCAGCATCCTGAGCAGCGGGACGGTGTCGTCCCAGCCGATGCAGGCGTCGGTGATCGACTTGGCGTATTCCAGCGGCTGGCCGGGGATCAGGTCCTGGCGCCCGGCGTTGATATGGCTTTCGATCATGGCGCCGATAATGCGCATATCGCCGCCGGCCACCTGCGCGGCCACGTCGGCGCCGACATCGATCTGGCGCTGGTACTGCTTGCTCGAATTGGCGTGCGAGAAATCGATCATCAACTGCTGGCGCAGGCCGGCCGCGGCCAGTTCGCTGCACGCCAGGTTGACGCTGGCGGCGTCATAGTTGGGGGCCTTGCCGCCGCGCAGGATGACGTGCGTGTCCTCGTTGCCCGAAGTGCTGAACACGCCGACGTAGCCCGACTTGGTAATGGAGATGAAATGGTGACGCCCCGCTGCCGCCTTGATCGCGTCCACTGCGATCCGCAGGCTGCCGTCGGTGCCGTTCTTGAAGCCCACCGGGCACGACAGGCCGGACGCCAGCTGGCGGTGCGACTGCGATTCGGTGGTGCGCGCGCCGATGGCGCCCCAGCTCACCAGGTCGGCAATGTATTGCGGCGAAATCAGGTCAAGGAATTCGGTCGCGCAGGGCAGGCCGATTTCACTGATTTCCAGCAACAACTTCCGCGCCAGGCGCAGGCCTTCGTTGATATCGAAGCTCTCATCCAGATGCGGGTCGTTGATCAAGCCCTTCCAGCCCACGGTGGAGCGCGGCTTCTCGAAATACACCCGCATCACGATGATGAGTTCGTGGGCCAGTTCATCGGCCAGCGGCTTCAGCTTGCGGGCATAATCCAGCGCCGCAGCCGGGTCATGGATGGAACACGGACCGACGACGATGAACATGCGGTCGTCCGCCCCGCGCAGCACGTCGTGGATGGCGCTGCGCGCGTGCACCACATGCGCGTGCACGGCTTCGCTGGCGCGCAGTTCGCGCATGATCTGCATCGGGGCGAGCAGTTCGCCGCTTTGCTCGATGCGGGTATCGTCGGTTCGGATGACTGTCATTTTCGGGCTCCGTTTGGTGTGCCTGGATCTGCAGCGGCCTAAACAAAAAACCGCCAGCAGGCTGGCGGTTTCGTTAAGGCTGTGCTGTTCGTCTCAGCGCCTCCCGACCGCCCAGGGCGTGGGATAAAAGCGGCTAAAAAAGAACACAGTGGCCAAGTTCATGACTGCCAGTCTATCAAAACCCGCCTGCCCGCGCCAACCACCTTGAAATACAATGAATTCAAGGCGCAATAATTCATCCATTCAAACCCTATAATCGCTGCACATTCCGGGGGCAGGGCAGGCATGATAACCAACAGCACGGACAACCCTAACAGCGCACGGGAATCCCGGCGCAACAAGCGCTTTGAGGTCTCTCAAAATGCCTTTATCACGCAAACCGGACACCCCGAAATCGCCTGCGAAATACGCGATTTCTGCATGGGCGGCCTGTTTCTCAAATTTGTCGATCCACAAGCCGCAATCGCTTCGCTGGCCAATCGCTCGAATGCCGATGTGGAGATTCTCTTCACCCCGGCCTCGATCGATATTGCCCAGACCTTTCGCGTCCGGGCGAAGCTCAGGCGCCTGAGCCCGCTCGGCATCGGGGTTGCCTTTGACCCGCCGCCCACCGAAGCGCTGCGTGCGCTGCAAAAGCTGCGCATGGTCGACCACCGGAAAAAACTTGCCGGTCAGCCGGCACCCCAGGGCTCCCCGCAACTGCGTGAAATCTGTTCGACCCTCCTGAACGAAACCCTGCTGCTGGTTCATGACCAGCTGATGCACCAATTGAGCGAAAAGCTGAACGCAGCCGCCCTTCACGCCTCGGGCATCGCAGAACACAACGGACTGCTGAACGCCGCACTCGAGTTCCGCAAGCACGCGGCGAGCGTGCAAACCCGCTTCTCGCAACAGGTGCTGGATGTGCTGACGCAGGCACGCCCGATGCAGACCCAGCCCACCCGAGACACCCTGGACGGTGACCTGGCCCTGGTCGATGAACAGGATTTCGAGGACTGGCTCGCCACCTCGACCGAGGTGCAAAAACTGGACGAGATGTTCCGTCCGCAACTTTTTGAGATCGAGCCGCGCGTCGGGCAATTGTTCAACTTTGCCTGCGACCACAGCAACAACCCCTTTGGCCCTGCCGTGATCGGCCATGCCTACCGCAGCGCCCTGCAGGGAATACCGATGCTGCCGCGCGCGCGCCAGGTGGCTTATGCCGTACTGCGCGACGTGCTGACCGATCAATTGGCGCCGCTGTATGCCGAACTGCTGGCGCTGCTGCCGGTTTCACAGGCCGAGATCGAGCGGACGGAAACCCGGGCGCAGGAGCCGGTGCAGCATGCCGCCCCACCGCAGGCCGAAGTCCCAGCGCCCACCGTCGTCCCGTCCGCTGAAACTGCCGCGCCCGAAGCTGCGGCGCAGCAAGGTGCGCTCAGCCGCCTGACCGGATCACTGCTGGATTATTTCCGCGGCCAGCCCGCAGCAGCATCGGCTTCATCCGGGGCGGCAGGGTCCGTGCCCGCCCCTGCCGCAACAGGTGCCCCCCAGCCGGGCAATGCTGCCCAGGGCGCAGCGGCGGGCGCAGGCGGCCACACCCTGATGGCGGGGATGCCCGGCGTGGCGCATTCACCCGTGTTGCAACGCCTGGCTGTGGCCGGTGCGCTGCCGCCAGCCGTCACCCAGGAAGTGCAGCGATCGGTCAACCTGTTTGGCGCGCTGTTCGACACCATGCATGCCCAGAAATCGGTCAGCGAGGGGGTGCAGCCGTTCTTCCAGCAGCTGGAATCCAGCCTCATCAAGCTGGCCATGTCCGACCCGAAATTCCTGATCTCTCCTGCTCACCCTGCCCACAAGGTACTGAACACGCTCGACCGCATCAGCATGGCAGCGAGCGACGACGGGAAAATTTCCGATCAGCGCCTGCTGCGGCTGATGAGCCGCTGGACCGACCGCATCAACGCCGAAGCCGACAAGAACCCGGGCGTGTACGAAGAAGCGCGAACCCAGCTGGAACGGGTGGTCAAGCCGCTGTTGAACGAACGCGCCGCGCGGGTCTTTCGCCTGCAGGAAATGTGCGAGGGCCGCCAGCGTGCCGAAGTCGCCAAACAGCGCATCCTGCGCGAACTGCTGACGCGGCTGGAAAACCACCCGGTTCCCAATGCCGTCATCGAACTGTTGAACGGCGGCTGGCGCAATGTGCTGTTGATGGCCGAACTGCGCCACGGCGTCGACAGCGACGAAGCGCGCGAAGCCTGGCAGGTATTGCAGCAGCTATGCGCGTGGCTCGACCCCGACCTTGCCGAGCCGCCCGCGGCCGCCGCCATCCAGACCCTGCTGCAGCGCATCGACCAGGCCCTCACCCATGTGTGCGCGGACAAATTCGCACAGGATCGCATCGTCGACCAGTTGGCCACCACGCTGTTCGACACCGACAAGTCGCAGCATCAGTACACTCCGGTTGCCGCCCGCCTCAACGATGCCGACGGCGATGCCCTGTCCGAAGCGCAGGACACCCTCACCGAACGCCTGCGCGTGGGTGACTGGCTGCAGTTCACGTCGATCGACACCCCGCTCAACCTGATCTGGATCGGCGATCAGCCGCCGGTCTACGTATTCGCCAACTATCGCGGCATCAAGAAGCTCGACATCAAGCGCCAGGATCTGCTGCAGTCGCTGACCAGCGGCGAAACACAATGGACCGAAGACCAGGAACTGCCGCTGATGGATCGCTCCTACAGCGCGATGATCCAGAAGATGCAGCGCGACCTGATGTGGCAGGCCTCGCACGACCCCGTCACCCGGCTGGCCAACCGCAGAAACTTCCTTCGCGCCGTCCGCCGCAACTGGCTGCGCGGCCAGGCGGGCGAAGGCGGCTTCGCCATCGGCGTGATCCACCTCGACATCAACACCCCCGCAGGCATCGCCGCCGGGGAGGACATCCGCATTCCCATCCTGCGCGAACTGGCCCTGCAACTCCCGGCGCAGTTGCCAGCCAACGCCTTGCTGGCGCGCGCCGGCGAATCCGGCCTGGCATTCTGGACCGAGGCCACCGACTGTGCAGTCGCCCAGTCGCAGGTCGACACCCTGCTGCAAGCCATCGCCAGCCAGCCGCATGAAATCAACGGCATCCGCTATCGCGTGCAGGCCGCGGCCGGCCTGATGTGGACAAGCGACTGCCTCAGCCCCGAAACCTATTTCGACAACGCCAACGCCGCCTGCGCCCGCGCCCGCGAGTCCGGCGTGCCCGTCGTGGTCTACAGCAGCGAAGCCAATGACAGCGGCGTGCTGGCACTGGCGGAGTGGGCGCACACCCTCACCGCCATCCTCGCCCAGAATCAGCTCAGCCTGAATTGCCAGCCCGTGGTCGCCGCAACCGACCCTGCCCGCACCCCGCTGTATTACGAAGTCCTGCTGAATCCCAACACCCAGGACGAGCGAAGCATCGCCACCCGTGATCTGATCGACGTGGCCGAACGGCTGCAACGCATTACCGAAATCGACCGCTGGGTGGTCAAAAATGTCCTGAAGTGGATGCGCAGCCATGCCGGCGAGCTTGACCGGCTGGGCGGCTTCTCGATCAACCTCTCCGGCCAGTCGGTCACCAATCCGCTGTTCCTGAAATTTCTGCTGGGCGAACTCACGCGTGGCGACATCCCGGGCAACAAGCTGATCTTCGAAATCAGCGAAGTCGATGCAGTCGGGGGCCATGCCCAGACCCAGTTGTTCATGCGCCAACTGCAGCGCCATGGCTGCCGCTTCACCCTCGATGAATTCGGTGCAGGAGAAAGTTCCTACACCAGCCTGAAGAGCATGAAGCTCAGTTACCTGAAAATCGATCGCGCCCTGGTGCGCGAAATCGGCACCAGCATGATCGACGAGGCGCTGGTGCGATCGATTCTGGAGACCGGCAGCTTCCTCGGGATCAAGACGGTGGCGGGGTTTGTCGAGGATGCCGAGGCGCTGGCCAAGCTGGGGGAGATGGGGGTGGATTGTGTGCAGGGGTATTTGATTGGGGCGCCGAAGCCATTGGAGAGCTTGGCCTGAGGCTTGTGGCCCCGTCATTGCGAGGCGCGCAGCAACGAAGCAATCCAGTCTGGTTAGGCGCGAAGCCCGTTTGGTGGATGAACCTTCGCAGTGCTACTGACCGTTGGCCGGGGGTAGCCCGGCAGCTAGTCACTTTCTTTTGTCTCGCCAAAAGAAAGTAACCCAAGAAAATGCGACCCCGACATCCCCGAATTCCCGAAAACCGAACCTGCCGTACGGGCGGCGAAGAACTCGCCCCGCCTGTCTGTTTTTAATTGGTTTTTTGTGGGCGAAGCTCAAACACCTTCGCCGCTGATCCGCCCGTCAGGCTCGGTTTTCGGCGGGGCTGCAAGGGGAAGAAAGTCAAAACCAGGGCGGTGATGACTGGACGGTTTGGGTGCTGCGCAATGACTCATATTTGAGTGCAACCATGTAGGTTGGGCTGTAAAGCCCAACGTCTCTGGCAGTTGTCCACCTATGTGCGTGAATACGTTGGGCTTCATTTCATTCAGCCCAACCTACGCGTGCTGTTCGTTCGGTCCTGACAGATATAAATCTTGCCGTTCGGGTAGGTAATTCGGTACACGATGTTCAGGAACGGATATAGGGAACGGATATAGGGTCAAACACCGTTTTTACCGATGGCGCAAAGATTCACGCCGCCATCTTGTGCAGCCGTTCCGCCAACTCACCCGGAACGGCGACCTGGGCAAAAAACGCCTTCGGATAAAGGTAGTCCTCGCCAGACTCGTCGATGATCCGCAGCATGCCTTTGGACTCAGCCTGCGGGTCGTCCAGCCACTCGTAGAGTTTGCGCGGCTCCAGCGAGGCGGGGTAGCCCTCGTTTGAAAGACAGACGACAAAACGATTTTCGCTCATAGCAACCTCTTGATTTTATGTTCGACCTTGCCGATCCCATGCGCCTCATACCAGTGTATTTCAGCGCGGACGGTTTCGCCATGACTCAAGCGGATATCGGCAAGCCCTTTCTTTTTCTTCCAGTTGCCTTTGCCGTAAATCTTTTCAAGTCGGAGACGTTCCCGAATGCCGGAACCTTCGGCGATGGTTTCGACCGCCGTGATTACGCCGATGATTTCAAACATTGCGAGCCAGCCTTACGCCGTCCCGCCTACCGTCAAGCCATCGATCCTGAGCGTCGGCTGCCCCACGCCGACCGGCACGCTCTGGCCTTCTTTTCCACACGTTCCAACGCCCGAATCCATTTCCATGTCGTTGCCGATCATCGACACGCGCGTCAGCACTTCGGGGCCGTTGCCGATGAGGGTGGCGCCTTTGACCGGGTAGGTGATCTTGCCGTCTTCGATCATGTAGGCCTCGGCGGCGGAGAAGACGAATTTGCCGCTGGTGATGTCGACCTGGCCGCCGCCGAAGTTGACGGCGTAGAGGCCGTTCTTCACCGAGGCGATGATTTCGTGGGGGTCCTTGTCGCCGCCGAGCATGAGGGTGTTGGTCATGCGCGGCATGGTGATGTGGGCGAAGGATTCGCGGCGTGCGTTGCCGGTGATGGGCATGCCCATCAGGCGGGCGTTCATCATGTCCTGCATGTAGCCGGTGAGGATGCCGTCTTCGATCAGCACGGTGCGCTGGGTGGGGTTGCCTTCGTCGTCGACGTTGAGCGAGCCGCGGCGCAACGGGATGGTGCCGTCGTCGACGACGGTGACGCCGGGCGCGGCGACGCGTTCGCCGATGCGGCCGGAGAAGGCCGAGCTGCCCTTGCGGTTGAAGTCGCCTTCGAGGCCGTGGCCAATGGCTTCGTGCAGCAGGATGCCGGGCCAGCCGGAACCGAGGACGACGGTCATGCTGCCGGCGGGGGCGGGGCGGGCGTCGAGGTTGACCATGGCCTGGTGCACGGCCTGGCGCGCGTATTTTTCGAGGATGTCGTCGGTGAAGTAGCTGTAGTCGAAGCGGCCGCCGCCGCCGCCGGAGCCCTGCTCGCGGCGGCCGTCCTGCTCGGCGATGACCTGCAGCGACAGGCGCACCAGCGGGCGCACGTCGGCCGCGAGATGTCCATCGGAGCGCGCGATGAAGATCACTTCGTATTCGGAGGCGAGGCTCGCCATCACCTGGATCACGCGCGGGTCCATCGCGCGGGCTTTTTTCTCCAGCCGCTCCAGCAGGGTGACCTTGGCTGCATCGTCCAGGCTCGCAAGGGGGTCGACGGCGTTATACAGCTGGCGGCCTTCGCCGCGCTGCACCACGCCGAAGCTGCGGTTCTGCCCGGCGCGCGCGATGGCGCGGGTGGCGTCGGCGGCGGCGCCCAGGGCATCGAGGCTGATGTCGTCGGAATAGGCGAAGGCGGTTTTCTCGCCCGAGATCGCGCGCACGCCGACGCCCTGGTCGATGTTGAAGCTGCCCGATTTGACCTGGCCTTCTTCCAGGCTCCAGCCTTCGGAACGCGAATACTGGAAGTACAGGTCGGCGTAGTCGACGTCGTGCGTAAGCAGGCGGCTGAACACCGGCGCGAGCTTGTCGGCGTCAAGGCCGTTCGGCGTCAGGAGCGTGGCTTCGGCGGAATGGAACAGCTGCTCGGCAGTCTGGATCGGAACAAAAGCGTCGGTGGGGTTCATGGTGTGTCCTGTTTACTTGGTGGGCTCGCGCTTCGCCACGGCGCGGCGCTCGACCACCTCGACCTGAATCTGCTCGCACGGGATGAAGCGGTGCTTGAGCGCGGGCAGGCTTTTCCTGAGGCTGGCCTGGTAGGCCGGATTGATGTTGGCGATGACGACGCCGGAACCGCGCGGCAGGCGGTCGAGCACCACGCCCCAGGGGTCGACGATCATGCTGTCGCCGTGGGTTTCGCGGCCCGACAAATGGTAGCCGCCCTGCGCCGGGGCGATCACGTAGGCGAGGTTCTCGATCGCGCGCGCGCGAATCAGGGTCTCGAAATGCGCCCGCCCGGTGGTGGCGGTAAACGCCGACGGCACCACGATGATGTCGACGTCGGGCATGGCGCGATACAGTTCGGGGAAACGCAGGTCGTAGCAGATCGACAGGCCGATGCGCCCGAACGGGCTGCTGACGACGACGACCTTGTCGCCCGGTTCGATCAGCTTGGCTTCCTGATAGCGCTCGTTGCCAAGGTCGAGCCCGAACAGGTGGATCTTGTCGTAGCGCGCCACCTGCTTGCCGCGTTCGTCGTACACCAGACAGCTGTTGCGCACCTTGTTCGCCACGCTCGCTTCCAGCGGAATCGAACCGCCGATCAGCCAGATTTGATGCTTCTTCGCCATGCGCGACATGAAGGTCTGGATCGGGCCGCGGCCTTCGGCCTCGCGCACCTTCACCACGTCGGCGTCCTTCATCCCCATGATGCAGAAAAGCTCCGGCAACACGATCAGGCGCGCGCCCGCATCGACTGCCAACTCGATGAGTTGCTCGGTTTCCGCCAGATTGGACGCCACGTTGGGGCCGGACGCCATCTGGATCGCCGCGACGCGCACGGTTCCGGCCTGGGGAGCGGATTTCTTGACTTGTGCACCTTTGGAGCGTGCAACGGTCGTTTTTGCAGGTTTTTTCGTCGTCATGTAACAGATTCCACGATCACGGTTCAGATACCCGGGGGTCGGTTTGGGTCAATTTTTTAACATCAGGCGACTGCCACGCCCCGGTCACCATATATTCCCGGCTGATCGCCTCTTCGAACGGGTCACGCAGCAGTTTTTGCGCCGCCAGCGCGCCCAGCCCTGCCAATGGCCCGCCGATGAGTGCGCCCGCCACGGCCACGCCTTCGGACAGTTTCGGGATCACTTTCACCCGCAGCTGAACGGCTTCCTGATTGAGGTCGGCCAGCCCGGACATGTTCACCTTGGCAGCCGGCCCGCGCATCCTGAAGTCATCGCTGTAGACCACGCCGCGCGCGATGCGCAGGGTGGCGCTGATGTCATCGAAGGCATAGCCTTCATTGAAGATATCACGGAAATCGAAGTTCAACCGGCGCGGCAGCGATTGCAGGCTCAACACGCCGAGCAGCTTGCCCGCACCGGGATTGATCTTGAGGAACTGCCCCCCTTTGGCCTTGAAATCAAGCTCCCCCGCCAGCGTGCTGAATGCGAAATCAGCAGGCGATCCCACCCAGGTGGCGTTGCCCTGAAACTCCGCGCTGCCGCGTTTGAGCGTGTCGGGATAACCGAAGCGGGCGAGAAACCTGCTCGCATCCAGCACACTCAGATTCAGTTCGGCACGGGTTTCGCTCGGCGCGCCATCACGCCACAGGCCGCTCATGCGGAACACGCTGTCAGGGTGCGTGAGTTGCAGGCTGTCGATCACCAATCCCTGCGGCGCACCGTGCGCCAGCACCTCCAGCCGCCCCAGCGCGCGCTCCTGCAGGCGAAAATCCTCCACCGTCACATCCAGGCTTGGAAAATCCGCGGCGATCATGTTCACCCCATCTGCACCACCCGCGGCAGGTGCCGCAGCCGGAATGGTCAGCTGCCTGAACTGTGCCGACACCCGGGCGGGCTGTTCCCTAAAGGACTCCGATCCACTACGGGCTGAAGCCCCTGTGGAATCGTATGCCCCGGCCGGCCGATAGGACAACACGCCGTTCATGTCGCGCCCTGTCACCTGGGTGCGCAACAGGCCGTTGCGGGTGCGCCCCTGCAGTCGAACCCCCTGGTAGCGCCGCCCCATCAGGTCAAACGTCTCGAAGCCGAGATCGATGGATGACAGCGGCAAGGCGGCCTTGCCGTCGTCCTTGGGCAACAGCGCCAACCAGCCCGAAATATCCATGCCGCGCCCGCTGCCGGACAGCCGCAAGCCGGGCTCGGCCGGCATCACCGCCTGCCCGCCAAAACGGATTTCGCCACGCTCGAGTGCGCCTGTCTCGGTGTTGCGCCATGCCGCACTGACAGTTTGACCCAGACTCACCTCATGCAGTTGAGCATCACCCTGCGGCTGGCTGATCACCCGCAGCGGCAGCGGCTGTGCCGAGGCTTTCGCCAGCGGCGCAGGCAGGCTGGAGCCCAACCCGACCAGATCGGATTCGATGCGGATGCGTTCACCTGCGGGCTCCAGATCAAGCTGGCCACGCCAGCCAGTCTGGCCCGACAGGCGCTTGTCCCAGGCCGGGCCGAGCCAGGGCGTGATGCCCGCTGCAGTGGCACGCCCCTGCGCCAGAATCTGTACGGAACCACTGCGGGTGGCGGTATCGATGCGCAAGGGGCCGCCAAGAAACTGCGCGGTGATGCTTTTCGCATTGAGGCTGTCGCCGGTGAAATCGATGTGGCCGCGCACCTGATCGAGCCGCGGCAGGGTGGGCGGGAACAGGGTATTGCCCAGGAACGACAGCCGCCCTGTCAGCGTGGTGTCATCACTGTGGCGCAGCGGAACGTGCAGCTTCAGGGCCAGTTTCATCGGCCCGCTGCCGTCCAGTGCATCGGTGAAACCGCGCAAGCGCTCGCCCACCGGACTGAAGTTGGCAAAGCGGATAAAGTCCTGGATGGGACCGTTGGCTTCGCCTTCGACATGCAGTTGCTCTTCGTGATGGATCAGATCCGGGATGACGGCCTTCACCGGCGACAGGGCCACGCCAAAAACCCGTGCCTGGCTGGAGGTCACTTCCATGGTCTTGCCGTGGAACAGCACGCGTCCCTGAATGCCCTCGATGCGCGGCCAACCCGGCACGTAGTCGACCACGGCCTCCTTGACCTGCGCTTCCAGACGAAATTTTCCCTTGCCGGCTTCGAACGGGAACTGCGCCAGATCGCCTTCCAGATCCAGTTGCACATTGTCGGAATGCCCGGCCACCAGGCCTTGCCTGAGCCAGTCGACCGTGAGGTCGCCGATTGCTTTCGGCAGATAGCGGTACACCGCCGTGCCATCGGCGCGACTCAGATGCGCGCTGAGATCGATGACGCCGGGCTGGCCGGTGATCAGTTCGTAATGGCCCTTGGCCGTGCCTGCCGCGTCCTGGTTGGCGAAGCTCATTTCGTCCAGCGTCACGCGGCGGCCGCGCGGGGTTTTCTTCCAGCTTCCGCGCGCCCGCATGCTGTCGAATCCGAACACGGGTTCGCGGAAAAGACCCGGCAGGTCGACGGACATCTGCCTGGAATCGATCTCGAACACGCCTGATTTCGCATCGCCCTCGATGCGCCCGGTAAGGTTGGCCAGCCCCGGCATCGTGTCGGCCGCCGCCATCCCCAGACCGCTGAAGTGGGCTGCAATGCTGAAGTTGTCGATGCCCGGCTGCACCCCGCTCCAGCTGAGGCGGAAATCGTCGAAACGCCCCTGCGGCTGCAGCGTCTGCAGCCGCTCACGCAAGGCCGCGTCGATCGGCAGGCTCGGCAATATCGCTTGCCAATTGCCCAGGCTGAATGCACGGGCCGTGATTTCACGCGAGTCAGCGCTCCAGGACAAGCCCGCATTGAACGGCGCGCCCAGCGCGCCACCTGGCCGCGCCACGCGCAGATTTTCAAACGCCACGCGCTGGCTGTCGGGGCCGCGCGCCCACACGGCCTGGCCGCGCATCTGGGCCAGTCGCAGCGCAGGCAAATCATCGCCCAGCGTGGTTTCAATCTCGCGCAGGTCGAGGCCCGCCGTGATGCGGGAGAACTCGCCGCGCGCCACCTCGAAGTTCAGCTTCAGCGCGCCCCAGCCCTGCCGGGCTGGGTACGGCAGCGCCAGCCAGGTGGAAAGACGCGGCAGCGAAACGCCCGCCACACTGGCGTCGACGCTTCCGTTCCAGGTCTTGATGTCAGCCGTATTGCGGCTGGTCAAATGCGCCTCGATCGTCAGTGGCCGTGCCAGGGTCGCCGGGGGAACGGCGCGCAGCTTCAGGTGATGGGCACGGTGCGTATTGGACAGGGTGAAATCGACATCCTGCAGAATCAGCGGCGGCGCATTGCGCATTTCGTCCAGCCATGTGAGCGTGGCCTTGCCACCATGCACCCGCCCCTGCCGCAACAGCCAGTTGATAAAACCGCTGTCGGGATCCGCCGGGTTGACCGGAATACCGCCGACGTAGAAATGCCCATCGCGGGCGCGCCGCACCCCGAGCGTCAGCCCCTGCAGTTCGATGCGGTTGAAACGCGGCTCCAGAAACAGCAGCGAACGCCAGGCGAATGCGGCTTCGAGTTCGGGAAGATAAAGCGCGGGCTGGCCCTGCTGGTCGTACAAACGCACGCCCTGAAGGCGGAATTCGGGCCGTGCCTGCTGCCATACCCCCGACACGGCTTCCAGCGTCACCTGCTGCCCCAGTGCGCGCGACATCAGGCCGGCCACCGTGTCACGGTGATCGGCGATGTTCGGCAACACCCAGAAATACATCAGCCCCGCGGCGGTCGCAACGCCCAGCGCGGCCAGCGCAGCCAGGGCTGCCAGCCAGCGCGTGGAGCGGCGCAGGAGCTTGGTAATCGCGGGGGGAGCAGTCATCTATGGAAGTTCTCGAATCTTTCAATTCTATGCGTTTGTCCATGCCTTGCGGGCGAACACGGCAGGGATTCGATGCCCGTCATTCGTCGGTAAAGCGATGGATCTGCCGGCGGTCGCGCTTGGTGGGACGCCCCTTGATGGAGGCCTCCGGGCTGGCCGCCAGTTTGCGATCGCGCACCCACTGCTGGCGGCGCGCGTAGCTGGCGGGATCTTCTTCATACAGCGCCTGCGCCACCGGCGCCGGGCCGCGCTGCATCGCCAGCGCCCGTATCGTCAGCGTCCAGTCGACGTCACCCAGATGGACAAGCAACCGGTCGCCGGGTTTCACCTCTCGCGCAGGTTTGATGCGATCGCCGTTGAGTTTCACGCGACCGTTATCGATGGCCTGGATGGCGAGGCTACGCGTCTTGAAGAAGCGCGCAGCCCACAGCCATTTGTCGATCCGCATTTTGTCGAGAGGTGTTTTTTCAATCGGCATCGTTTCCTTCCGCGAGGATCAGTGTCCTGTTTGTATCGCTTGAGTGCGTTGCTCGAATTGTGCCGGGTTTACTCACCCGAAACCACGCCTGCAATGCCCTATTTTCCAGGCCCCGATACAATCACCTGCTTTCGACAAGGAAAGCCCATGCCCAAGATTCTCGCCTTTTCCGGCAGCATCCGCCGTGATTCCTGGAACCGCAAACTCATTCAGGCCGCGGTGGAGGCGACCCGAGCCGCTGGAGGCGAAGTCACCCTGATCGATCTGGCGGACTACCCGCTGCCGCTCTACAACGGCGACCTGGAAGACCGCGACGGCCTGCCCGACAACGCGCTGCGCCTGAAAGCGCTGTTCAAGGAACACGACGCCCTGCTGATCGCCAGCCCGGAATACAACAGTTCGATCCCGCCCTTATTGAAAAACGCGATCGACTGGGTGTCGCGCGAATGGCAGGGCGAATCGGGGCTGGTGCCCTACCAGAACAAGGTCGCCGCCATCCTGGCTGCTTCGCCCGGGACGTTTGGCGGCATGCGCATGCTGCCGCATTTGCGCCAGATACTGAACACGCTCGGGGTGCTGGTACTGCCCGGCCAGTTCTCACTGGCTCATGCCGACAAGGCATTCGACGAGGAAACCGGTGCGCTGAAATCGCCGGCGCGGCTGCACGCACTGGTGCTGGAACTGGTGAACACCGCCGACGCCCTGAAGCGGGCATAAAAAAGCCCCCGAACGGGGGGGCGGTCGGGGGCGTCTCCAGCCGGCCTTGCGCCGGGAATGGCGGGCTTACTGCGCCAGCATCCTGTCCTTGGCCACGAAATACTTGCGGGCATAGGCGACCAGTTGGCCGTCACCGGGGTGATCGACGGTTTCCACCCCGATCACCTTGTCGACGAGTCCATGATCGTGCGCATGGATGTGCTTGATGAGTTCGAGCTTGGCGTGGCCGGGGCCGACCACCAGGATTTCCGATGCACCGGCGAGCGCTTCGGCGACCTCATGATAGTAGTGCTGGTCTTCGGGCTGGCGGCTGCCGCTGACCGAACCCCGCTTGCGCTGCAGGTGACGCGCCGGATTGGCCGGATGAACGATCGACTTCTCGATATCGTCCGGGCTGATATGCATGACGCGGGCTTCGTTGTGGTCGAGCCAGACGACGGCGTGGTGGTGAGACATGGTTTCCCTTTCGTGGACAGATGAATGAACTTCAATGAATTACGTGGGGGCGCGCAAGGCCGCGACAAGGGCACGGCCAGAACCGCCCCTGGATTCCGCCAGCCTATTTCACGGCTTCCTTCAGTTGATCGAGAATCGCCGGGTTCTCCAGGGTGGAGACGTCCTGGGTAATTTCCTCGCCCTTGGCAATCGCGCGCAGCAAGCGGCGCATGATCTTGCCGGAGCGGGTCTTGGGCAGGTTGTCGCCGAAGCGGATTTCGTCTGGCTTGGCGATCGGACCGATTTCCTTGCCCACCCACTCGCGCAGTTCGATGGCGATTTTGCGGGCCTCCTCGCCAACCGGACGCGTGCCTTTGAGCACCACATAGGCCACCACCGCCTCGCCCTTGATATCGTGCGGACGGCCCACCACGGCAGCCTCGGCCACGCGCGGGTTGGACACCAGCGCGGATTCGATTTCCATGGTGCCCAGACGGTGGCCGGACACGTTCAGCACGTCGTCGATGCGGCCCATGATCCAGAAATAGCCGTTGCTGTCGCGGTGCGCCGAATCGCCGGCGAGATAGGTCTTGCCGCCGAGTTCCTCGGGGAAATAGGTCTTCCTGAAGCGGTCGGGGTCACCCCACAGCGTGCGCAGTTGAGACGGGAACGGACGCTGGATCACCAGATAGCCGCCCTGCCCCTTCTCGACCGGGTGGCCGTGCTCGTCGGTGATCGCGGCCATGATGCCGGGCAGCGGCAGGGTGCAGGAACCGGGTTTGGTCGGCACCGCGCCGGGCAGTGGCGAGATCATGTTGGCGCCGGTCTCGGTCTGCCACCAGGTGTCGACAATGGGACAGCGTCCCCCGCCGATGACCTCGTGGTACCACATCCAGGCTTCCGGGTTGATCGGCTCACCCACCGTGCCCAAGAGGCGCAGCGAGGACAGGTCGAACCTGGCCGGCTCATGCGCGCCGAGCTTGATCAGGCTGCGGATCGCGGTCGGCGCGGTGTAGAAGGTGGTGACCTTGTGCTTGGCGATGGTCTCCCAGAAACGCCCGGCATGCGGATAGGTGGGGATGCCCTCGAAGATCACTTCGGTCATGCCCAGCGCCAGCGGGCCGTAGGCGACGTAGGTGTGGCCGGTGATCCAGCCGACGTCGGCGGTGCACCAGTAGACGTCGGAATCGGGCTTGGCGTCGAACACCCATTCCATGGAGAGGATGGCGCCGAGCAGATAGCCGCCGCTGGAGTGCTGCACGCCCTTGGGCTTGCCGGTCGAGCCCGAGGTGTAGAGGATGAACAGCGGATGTTCGGCATTGACCCATACCGGCTCGCAGGTGTCGGCCTGGGTCTGCACGAGTTCGTGCCACCAGAGGTCGCGCACGCCCCAGTTCACCTCGCCGCCGGAGCGGCGATAGACGACCACTTTTTCCACGCAGGAGGTGTCGCCCATCGCCAGCGCTTCGTCGACCGCGCGCTTCAGGGGCACCGCCTTGCCGCCGCGCAGCGATTCGTCGGCGGTGATGATCAGCTTGGCGCGGGCATCCTCGATGCGCTCGAACAGGCTCTTGGCGGAAAAGCCGCCGAACACCACCGAATGGATGGCGCCGATGCGTGCGCAGGCCTGCATCGCCACCACGGCCTCGATGCTCATCGGCATGTAGACGATCACGCGGTCGCCCTGTTCAACGCCGAGCGACTGCAGACCGTTGGCGAACTGGCAGACGCGTGCGTGCAGTTCCTTATAGGTCACTTTGGTCACCGCGCCGTCGTCGGCCTCGAAAATCAGCGCGGTCCTGTCACCGCGGGTCGCCAGATGCCGGTCCAGGCAGTTGTAGGAAACGTTGAGTTCGCCGTCGTCGAACCACGTGTAGAACGGCGCCTTCGATTCGTCCAGGGTGCGGGTGAAAGGCTTGTTCCAGTCGATGGTCCGGCGCGCCTGGTCCGCCCAGAAGCCCTCGTAATCGGTTTCGGCCTGGCGGCACAGCGCCTGATAGCCGTCCATGCCGGACACGTTGGCCTGCTTGACGAAAGCGTCCGCAGGGGGAAATACACGGGTTTCGGTCAGAATCGACTCGATGGCTGCCATATCGTCTCTCCACTGATAGAGTGTTTGGTAACGCCGCGATTCTAATTCAAACCACCCTGATCCAAGCCATGAGCATTCCTCCACTCGACCGCGTTGCCCGCTGTTCCCGTTATGGCCGCCGCCTGCTGGAAGCGCAGCCGCAACTGGCCGAAACCGTGGCCGGACAGTTCGATCGAGGTTTTACCCGCGAGGCCATGCAGGCGTTTCTGGCCGCGCCGCCGTGCGTCGACGAGGCCGCGCTGCACCAGCGTTTAAGACAACTGCGCCAGCGCGTGTGGCTGGTCGCCACCGCGCGCGATCTGGCGGGCAGCGCCGATCTGGCCGAGGTGACCGCCACCTGGAGCACGCTGGCCGAGGTGTGCATCGCCACGGCGCTCGACTTTCACCATGCGGCACTCGCCGCCCGCCACGGCGAACCGCGCGACGAAAACGGCCAGGCCCAGCAGATGGTCGTCGTGGCCATGGGCAAGCTCGGCGGCGGCGAACTCAACGTGTCGTCCGACATCGACCTCATCTACCTCTATCCCGCGGAAGGCGACACCGCGGCCGACGGCGCCGCGATTATGTCCCGCAGGGATGGTATCCAGACGGACAAGTCGATCAGCAACCACGAATTCTTCATCCGCCTGGGGCGCAAGCTGACCGCCGCGCTGGGCGAGGCCACCGCCGACGGCTACGTGTTCCGCGTCGACCTGCGCCTGCGTCCGTGGGGCGATTCGGGGCCATTCGCGATGGGCTTCGACATGCTGGAGGACTATCTGGTGGCACAGGGGCGGCCGTGGGAACGCTACGCCTGGATCAAGGCGCGGCCGCTCACCGGCGTCCGCCACGACGAACTGATGCAGGTCGTGCGGCCCTTCGTGTACCGCAAATACCTGGATTTCGGCGCCTTCGCCGCGATCCGCGACCTGCACGTGCAAATCCGCCGCGAGGTCGCGCGCCGCGAGATGGCGCACAACGTCAAGCTGGGGCCCGGCGGCATCCGCGAAATCGAATTCACCGCGCAGGTGTTCCAGCTCATCCGCGGCGGCCAGATTGCCGCGCTGCAGCAGCGCCCGACGCTGGTGGTGCTGGACGCACTGGTGAAGAGCGGGCTGATGACAGCTGACGCGCAGCAGGAACTTGCCGCCGCCTACGATTTTTTGCGCCGGCTGGAGCACCGCCTGCAATATCTCGACGATGCGCAGACCCAGCAGATGCCGGACGACATCGAATCGCAGGCGATGCTCGCCGAGGCGATGGGTTTTGCCGACCATGCCGCATTGTTCGCCGCGCTCGACCGCCATCGCAACAAGGTCACGCGCCATTTCGAGCAGGTATTCGCCGCGCCGCAAACCGACCAGAACAGCCATCCGCTGACCGCCGTGTTCAGCGGCACCGCCGATACCGCCACCACCCACGCGCTGCTTGAAAATGCCGGCTACGACGATCCGCCCCGGGTGCTGGCGACGCTCGATGCGCTGCGCCAGCACACCGCCCGGCTGGCCGAATCGACCCAGCTGCGGCTCGATACGCTGTTGCCGCCGGCGCTCGAAATCATCGGCAGCCAGCCCGATCCGATGGTCACGCTGGAACGCTTCGCCGCGCTGGTGCAGGCCATCGCGCGCCGCTCCACCTATCTGGCGCTGCTCGCCGAATACCCGTCAGCGCTGCGCCAACTGGTGCGCCTCCTGGCAGCCAGTCCGTGGGCGGCGCAGATGATCACGCAGCAGCCGCAATTGCTGGACGAGTTAATTGCGCCGCAGCACCTGATGAGCGTGCCCGACTGGACGCAGCTTGCCACGCAACTGCGCGAAGAACTCGATGCCCACCCCAGCGACACCGAAGCGCAGATGGACGCGCTGCGCCGATTCAAACAGGTGCAGACGCTGCGCTTGCTGGCGCAGGACGTGGCGGGCCGGCTGACGCTGGAAGCGCTCTCCGATCATCTCTCATACCTGGCCGACACGCTGCTCGCCGAAACGCTCGCGCGCTGCTGGACCGGGCTGAAAACGCGCCACCGCGACACCCCGCGCTTCGCCGTCATCGGCTACGGCAAGCTCGGCGGCAAGGAACTCGGCTACGCCTCCGACCTCGACCTGGTGTTCCTGTACGACGACGCCGACGAGCGCGCGCAGGAAATCTATGCGCGGCTGTCGCAGCGCATCAACACCTGGCTCGGCACCCTCACCCCGGCCGGCATGCTTTACGAGACCGACCTGCGCCTGCGCCCGGACGGCGCCTCGGGCCTCCTGGTGAGCTCGACCGAAGCCTTCCGTGACTACCAGTTGCATCACGCCTGGGTGTGGGAACACCAGGCACTGACGCGCGCGCGTTTCGTCTGCGGCGATGCGGAAATCGGCGCGACCTTCGAGGCCCTGCGCCGCGAGATTCTGTGCGTGCCGCGCGATGCAGCCAAGCTGCGCGAGGAGGTGCTGGCGATGCGCGAAAAAATGCACGCCGGCCACGTCAACGACTCGGACTTGTTCGACCTCAAGCACGACAGCGGCGGCATCGTCGACGTCGAATTCTGCGTGCAATATCTGGTGCTGCGGCATGGCGCCGCGCACCCCGATCTGGCCGACAACGTCGGCAACATCGCCCTGCTGCAGCGTGCCGGTGCGGCCGGACTGATCCCTGCCGAGGTCGCGCAGGCCGCCGCCGACGCTTATCGCGAGTTACGTCGCCAGCAGCATGCGATCAAGCTCAGCGGCGCGGACTATGCGCGGGTTCCACCGGCTGCAGTGGAAAGCGTACGCGACGCGGTCAGGGCACTGTGGACGCAGGTCATGGACGCTGCGCGCTAGCGGCTGTTGTAAATCCAGCCGCGCCGCACCAGCGCCTTTTCGATTTCCACCCCGATGAACACCACCGACGACAGCGCCAGGCACGCGGCCAGCTCGCCCAGGCTCAACGGTTCGGTCTTGAAGATGGGGTTGATCCAGGGCACATAGAGCACGGCCATCTGCAGGGCAAAGGTGAGCAGCAACGCGCCGATCAGCAAGCGGTTGGACAGCACGCCCTGGGTGAACAGCGATTCGCGCTCGGAACGGATCGCCAGCACGTGACCCAGCTGCGACAGCGTCAGCACGGTGAACACCATGCTCTGCCAGTGCGCGGAAGCGATGTGGATCGCCCACGCCTGCGTCAGCAGCGTCACCCCGCCCATCAACAGCCCCACCCACAGGATGTGCTGCCACATGCCGCGCGCGAAAATGCTCTCCTTCGGCGGTCGGGGCGGCCGCTGCATGACGTTGCGCTCGGCGCGCTCGTTGGCCAGCGCCAGCCCCGGCAGGCCATCGGTGACCAGGTTGATCCACAGGATGTGGATCGGCAGCAGCGGAATCGGCAGGCCCAGGAAGGGCGCAAGGAAAATGGTCCAGATCTCGCCCGAGTTGCTCGTCATGGTGTATTTGACGAACTTGCGGATGTTGTCGAAGATGCGGCGGCCCTCGCGCACCGCCGTCACGATGGTGGCGAAGTTGTCGTCCAGGAGCGTCATGTGCGCCGCCTCGCGCGCCACGTCGGTGCCGCCGCGGCCCATGGCGACGCCGATGTCGGCCATTTTCAGCGCCGGCGCATCGTTCACCCCGTCGCCGGTCATGGCGACGAACTCGCCCTTGTCCTGCAGCGCCTGCACGATCTTGATCTTCTGCTCCGGGTTGATGCGCGCGTACACCCGCACCGACTCCACTTCGCGCTCGAAGTCCCGCAGGCTCAATCGCGCCAGCTCGCTGCCGGTGAGCACGCGGCCACCGTCCTCGACGATGCCGAGACGCGCCGCGATCGAGCGCGCGGTGGCGGGGTGGTCGCCGGTGATCATCACCGGGACGATGCCGGCGGCCTTGCAGGCCGCGACCGCTTCGGCCGCCTCGGGGCGCGGCGGATCGATCAGGCCGACCAGTCCGATGAAGGTCAGCCCGGTCTCCAGCGCGACAGCATCGAGCGCATCCGGAATGCGCGGCAGCCGCTTCAGCGCAAAGGCCAGCACGCGCAGCCCCTGCGCGGCCAGTTGCTCGGCTTCGTCCTGCAGCGCCGCCGGGTCGATGGCCACGACGCCTTCGGCAGCAAGCTGATCGACACACAGCGACAGCACGCCCTCGGGCGCGCCCTTCACCCACATCAGCACGCCCTCGCCTTCACGATGCAGCGTGCTCATGCGCGCACGTTCGGAATCGAAGGGAAGCTCGGCCAGGCGCGGCAGGGTTTCCTGCAATCCGGGCTTGCTGAATCCGGCCGCCTGCGCGGCTTCGAGCAGCGCAGTCTCGGTGGGATCGCCGCTCAGCTTACCGTCGGCGTCGGCCACGGCGTCGTTGCACAGCGCCATGGCAAGCCCCAGCTCGCGCCAGGGCGAATCCGCCCCGGCCGGAATGTCCGGCCGGGTTTCGCCCGCGGCCAGCACGTAGTCGACCTGCATCTGGTTCAGCGTCAGCGTGCCGGTCTTGTCGGAACAGATATAGGTGACCGAGCCGAGCGTCTCCACTGCGGGCAGCCGGCGGATCAGCGCGTTCTGCCTGGCCAGGCGCGCCGCGCCCAGCGCGAGCGAGATGGTGACCACGGCGGGCAGCGCCTCGGGGATGGCGGCGACCGCGAGACTCACCGCGGTGAGCAGCATCAGCAGCGGCGGCTCGCCGCGCAGCCAGCCGGCGACGAAAATGATCGCGCAGATCGCCAGCACCACCAGCGCCAGATGCTGTCCGAAGCGCGCCAGGCGTTTCTGCAGCGGCGTCTTGCCCGACTCTCCAGACAGCAGCGCGGCGATTTTCCCCAGCTCGGTCTGCATGCCGGTGGCCACCACCAGGCCGCGCGCGCGGCCGTAGGTCACGACGGTTCCCTTGTAGGCCAGGTTGAGGCGATCGCCGAGCGGCAGGTCGGTTTCCTTCAGCATCGCGAGCTGCTTTTCGACCGGCTGCGATTCACCCGTGAGCGCCGACTCGTCAACCTTGAGCGAGGCCAATTCGGTCAGGCGCAGGTCGGCCGGCAGAATGTTGCCGGCTTCCAGTTCCACCATATCCCCCTGCACCAACTCCGTCGCGTCGATCAGGGCGGACTGCCCGTCGCGAATCACGCGGGCCTGCGGACTGGCCATCTGCTTCAATGCAGCCATCGCACGCTCGGCACGGTATTCCTGGACGAAGCCAAGGATGCCGTTGAGAAACACAATAACCACGATGGCGATGGTGTCCTGCGGCTCGCCGATGAATCCGGCGATGATCGCGGCTGCGATCAGCACAAGAATCATGAAGTCGGTGAACTGCGAGGCCAGCATGGCAAGCGGATGACGCCGGGCCGCCTCCTTCAGCACGTTGGGCCCGGCCTGGTCCAGACGCAATGCGGCAGCCTGCATGGAGAGCCCGGCGTTCAGGTCACTGTCGAGATGCGCGGCAGTTGCCGCGCTGTCGAGGCAATGCCAGTGCTGTCCGTTTTTGTCAGTGGCCATAGAGGTAGAGGAACAGGGCGTTCAGCAGGTAGATGACGAGCAGCAGCAGGCTGATCCAGCTGACCGTGCGGAAGACGCGCGAGGGCGGCCGCAGTACCAGGCCGACCACCGCCAGGCCGCTCATCATCATGGCGGAAAAGGCCGAGGTCGCGTGGGTGAGCGAGACATCGGCCAGCAGCGGGCCGGGCAGATACGCCAGATCGTCGATCGCGAGAATGGCGATATTGAATAGGTTGCTGCCGAACAGGTTGCCGATCGCAAGATCGACCGCGCCCATGCGCAGGGCGGCCACCGTCACCACGACCTCGGGGGCGGAGGTGATTGCAGCGACAAACAGCGTGCCCACGAAGCTTTGCTCCCAGGCCATCGCCTCTGCCAGATCCCTGGCGATAAATGGCAGCCAGATGCCGGCCGCCACCACTGCAACTGCGGCCATGGCGTAGCCCTGCACCGCCTGTTTCAGGCGGGCGCCGGGATAAAGCTCGACGCGATCTTCCACATACTCACTGACCTGCGCCTGCTCGTAACGGTAGAGCGAACGCATGGCCAGCCCGTACAGCAGCAGAATGACAGGCGTGTAGAGTCCGACATGGCCGAGGGAAGGAAACGCCCCTGCGCGATACAGCAGCAGGTTGAAACCGGCGAAACCGATCAGGGCGATGCCATAGCCGGCAGACAGCACGTTACCCTGACGCGCACGCGTGTAGACGGATTCCTTGCGGTAGAGAAAATCCAGCAGCACGATAATGAGCAGGTTGAATACGCAGCTTCCCATGATGTCGCCCACCGCGATATCCGGCACGTTGGCGACCGTCACCGCAGACAGGCCGGTGACCAGTTCAGGAAGCGACGTCACCGTGGCCAACAGAATCAACCCCACCCAGCCGCGGCTGAGCCCGCTTTTCTCGGCAATGATGTCGCCATAGCGCGACAGCCGGACACCCGCCACGCCGATCACGGCGAGACAGGCGAGAAGCGAAAGCCAGATGACGACGATGTCCTTCATGCAGGGAAGGTAATGCGGCTCCAGATCAATGGGGGTTTTGCAAACGCATGCTGCAATTCACGCTCGGACAGGCGATGCTTGGAACCGCCCGCATGCCGGAAATGCACGTTTCAAACGACAAGTATTGTCGAATTCGAGCCTTTGGCCAGCAGCGGCCAGGAACGCGGGGGCAAAATCAGCGCTTGCCGGCCTTGCTGCCGTGCGCTTCAACGCGGGCGCCGATGCGCCTTGCGGCGCTGCCACGCGCGCACGATGCGCAGCCGCCAGGTCCAGTGAACGGCAAAATAAATCAGCACCGACAGACACACCGCCAGCGTCAGCAAGCCCAGCGCCAGCGGCGCGCCCACCGTGGCCAGGCGGTCCATCCACAACGCCAGCCCGGTCTCGGTCCTGGCCGCGACGTTGTCGAGATCAACCTCGGCCAGCGACACATCGGCGTACCCCAGCATCCAGGCACCCAGATGATAGGCAGCGTAGTAAACCGGCGCGAAGGTGATGGGATTGGTAATGAGCGTGCTGCCGACCGCAGCCGGGATGTTGGCACGCAGCAGCAGCGCCGCCACCGCGGCAAAGAAGATCTGCGCCACCGGGATCAGCAGGCCGAAAAACACGCCGATGGCGATGCCGAGGGCGATGCCGCGCCGGTTGACATGCCACAGCCGCGGATGGTGCAGCATCGGCCCCATCCAGCGCAGCGCGCGGTGTTCGCGCAGGGTGTGCGGATCGGGAAGGAAACGGCGGAAGCGCTCGGGCAGCATCAACGTGTGTCTGGCAGGGGAATGGGGGTTCGATTCTTTTTATATGACGGCCTGATCGGCGGAAAGGTTTAATCCTGCAGCGCAGGTGATCAGCGTGGCCGAAACGAAGCCGCCGGCGGGGAGGGGAACGGACATTGCACGACCCTGTCATTGAGGTGTGCCGGAATTCTACTGGCACGCCAACCGAACGGAGCCATCGCTTGCAAACAAACGACCATCCGCCGCACTGGCACAGCCTGTCCGACGGCGCGGCGCGGCGCGCGCGCTTCGGCAATCCGCCGCGGGCGGCTGCTGCACCCGGGGAATAAGGCCGGCGCCGCGGCACGGAACTGCTGGCGCAGACCGCAGTCTGCATGGAGTGTCGTTTCATACCCTGCCGGTGCCGCGTCATGCCTCACCTGCTAACATGGTTTTCAGCAAAACCGATATTGATAACGGATGGAGACCCCCATGACGATTCGCTCCCTTTTTGCTTTGACGGGCCTGCTCGCCGCTTTTTCGCTGCAGGCTGCCGAACCTGCGCAGCCGCCTGCCCGGACCGGCACCTATTACGGCGCCCAGGCGACCGAGTATCCCGCCTGGTTCAAGAACAGCTTTCTCGACCTGCGGGAAGACGTGAAGGAGGCGCAGAAGGCAGGCAAGCGCGTGCTGATGCTGTTCACCCAGAACGGCTGCCCGTACTGCTCGGCGCTGGTGGAGCGCAATCTGTCGCAGCGCGAGATCGAAACCACCATGAGGGAAAAATTCGACGTCGTCGCCCTGAACCTGTGGGGCGATCGTGACGTCGTGGGCCTGGACGGCAAACCCTACACGGAAAAATCCTACGCCGCCTCGCTGAAAATCCAGTTCACCCCCAGCCTGATGTTCCTCGACGAGTCCGGCGAGACCGTGCTGCGTCTCAACGGCTACGTACCGCCGGCGCGGATGCAGGCGGCGCTCGACTGGGTCAGCGGACGGATGGAGAAAAAAACCGCCTTCCGCGACTTTGTCGCCGAGCGCGAGCGCGAAATGCCCAGGCACTCCTCCGGCGACATGATCCCGCAGGACTTCTTCCTGAAGAACGTCGCCGACCTGCGCCGAAAAGGCAAACAGGCCAAGCCGCTCGCCGTGTTTTTCGAGCAGAAGGACTGCCCGGATTGCGAAGTGCTGCACCGCCGCGTGCTGGCCGATCCGGACATACGGAAATCGCTCGCGAAGTTCGACAACGTTCGCTTCGACATGTGGTCGCGCGACATGATCACCACGCCGGATGGCAAGCGCATGCCGGTGCGCGACTGGGTGCGCCAGCTCGGCGTCAACTACGCGCCCGGCATCGTGCTGTTCAATCCGGCCGGCAAGGAGGTCATTCGCTGGGAGTCGTCCTTCCGCGTCTTCCACACCATGGGCATGTTCGAGTACACCCGTTCGAACGCCTACAGCAGCGAGCCGAGCTTCCAGCGCTACCTCGCCGGCCTGACCGAGCACATCCGCGAAGCCGGCCGCGACGTCAACATCTTTCGCTACGCCGACGAACCGGTCGCGATGCCGGTTCACCGCCGCTAAGACGACAGCGTCAGTCCGCTTCGCGCTGCAGGCGAAGCGGCAGCGGCGCGGCGTTGCCCTGCTTGTCCTGCCCCGCATACACGGTGAGGTGGGGGTAGGGAATCTCGATGCCGGCGGCGTCGAACGCCTTCTTCAGGCGATACAGAAACGCGCGCCGCACTCCCCACTGCTCCAGCGGCTTGACCTTGAAGCGGCAGCGGATGACCACGGCCGAGTCCGCCCACTGATCCACCCCGGCAATCTCCAGATCGTCCTCGATCTTCCCGCCCAATTCGGGGTCGGCGCGCATTGCCGCGCCGACCCCGCGCATCACCGAAAACACTTCGTCGACGTCCTCGCGGTAGGCGACGCCGATGTCGATCACGGCATAGGCGAAACCACGGCTGCGGTTGGTGACGCTGGTGATGGTGCCGTTGGGCACGTAATGCACGCTGCCCTCAAAATCGCGCAGACGGATGTAGCGCAGCGTCATCTCCTCGACCAGGCCGCTCTTGTCGGCCACCTTCACCACGTCGCCCTGGCGCACCTGGTTTTCCAGCAGCAGGAAGAAGCCGTTGAAGTAGTCCTTGACCAGGCTTTGCGCGCCGAAGCCGATGGCAATGCCCAGCACCCCGGCCGTGGCGAGGATGGGGGCGATGGAAATGCCGACTTCGGAGAGCACCAGCATGGTGCCGACCAGCGTGATGATCACCGTGGCGACATAGCGGAATACGCGTTCCAGGGTATCCAGGCGCTTGACCCGTTCAAGATCGCCGAGATCGTTCTGCATGTGCAGCCGCAGCCGCGCCAGCGCCTTGCGCGACAGCCGCAGCGCCAGCCAGGTCAGGCCCAGAATGAGGACGACGTGCAGCGCGGTCATGAAGAGACCCTGCCATTCTCCGAGTTGGGTTTGCAGGGATTTCATATATTCCATGGATTGTCCTTTCACTGCCCGCTCATCGCGCGTTCCGCCATTGTTTCAAGTTTCCAGTCCTTGATGAAGGGTTTGTAGAAATCCAGCGTGGCCGGCACCGCTCCGCGGATCAGGCACGGCGCGCGCGCAAAGGTATCGGCGTGCAAGTGCAGTGTCATTCTCGGCGGGCCACATCACGTATTACTTTGCGCCTGCCGGCCACGGGTTCAGCTAAAAGCGAAGCCACGTTTGCGTGCCCGCGTCTTCGGGCTACAAGCCGGGCCGGTTCCGATCACCGATCGATGGCGCTGATTTTCGCCTGACTGAACCCTTCCTCGACGAGCCCTGGTTGCGCTGACGCCCGCCTCGGACATGCGTATTACGCATAGCCGGAAGAAAGAAAGGGGCGGACTCTCTGGATCGATCAATGGGGCACATCCATTCAGCCCAGGCGGCAGCCTGCATTCCAGTTTCAATGTCCTAGACTGGGGTCTGATGCAAACAGTATCTGCTGTCGTTTTGATGAATTTCTGCACGTTCGATCCAAACATATAGCGGCTGCCCCACCGGGCGCCGGGAGTGAAAGCCGATATAAAAACAATCCCACGCGTGCCTTGTCGCTCTGAAAGGAAACATTGATGACTTCCGTTGACCGGGACGTCGTGGCGCTGGTGGATGATGGGCTGCACAGCACGCTTCTTGGGCACTTGCAGGGAAGAGGCTGGAAATTGCACCGCGCATCCGATGCGAATGAATTGGCCACCCTGTTCGAACAGCAGGACTTTCATGCCGGGCTGCTGCAATTACAGCGTGCAGGCAACAACAAGCTGTTTGATGTGGTGGGACAAAAGCAATCCCTGCAATGGATTGCGCTGATGGACCACTCGTTTTGGCGCCCCACTCCGCAGCACCGCAATTTCCTGGCAGGCGCATACGATTTCCATACCCTGCCGGTCGATTTCGACAGGCTGGCCGTCTCCCTCGGGCACGCCTGGGGCAAGGGACAGTTGCTGCAGCAATCGCCGTCCCGCCCCGATACGCTGGAACAATACGGCATCGTGGGAAACAGCCCGGCGATGCTGACTTTTTGTCAGGCGCTGCGCAAAGCCAGCAAGACGGATGCGCCGGTGTTGATCGGCGGCGAAAGCGGCACCGGCAAGGAACTGGCCGCCCACGCCATCCACGACATGTCCGACCGCAGCCATAATGCCTTTGTGGCGGTCAACTGCGGCGCCCTGCCCACCCATCTCATTCAGAGCGAACTGTTCGGCCACGAAAAAGGCGCCTTCACCGGCGCGCACCAGCGCAAGATCGGGCGCATGGAGGCTGCGCAGGACGGCACCCTGTTCCTGGATGAAATCGCCGATCTGCCGCTCGACCTGCAGGCCACCCTGCTGCGCGTGCTGCAGGACAGGGTGATCGAGCGGCTGGGTTCGGCGCGGCCGATCCAACTGGACATCCGGGTGATCGCCGCATCCCATGTCGACCTTCAGGATGCCGTGGCCCAAGGCCGTTTCAGGGAAGACCTGTATTACCGGCTCAATGTCATCCATCTCGTGGCCCCGCCCCTGCGCGATCGGCAGGGCGACCAGGAGCTCCTCGCGCAGGCCTTGCTGGGCCAGTTCTCCCGGGAATCCGGCGGCAAGGTCAAGGGTTTCAGCCGGCAGGCCTTGCGTGCGATCAACCAGCATTCCTGGCCCGGCAATGTGCGGGAACTGATCAACCGTATCCGTCAGGGGGTGGTCATGGCTGAACACCCCTATCTCACCCCGGACGACCTGGGAATGGAGCGGCGTGCACCGTGCGAGGGTCGCCTCACCCTCGATGACGCGCGCACCAGGGCCGAAATCGAAGCCATCCGCTCGGCATTGCGCCGCTGCCAGCACAATGTTTCCGAGGCGGCCAGGGAACTGGGCGTCTCGCGTGCCACCCTCTACCGCCTGCTGGAGCGCCACGAACTGCCCGGTCCCTACAAGGGCAAGGCAATCCAGGAAGGGGGGGCGTTGCCTGAAATGCCTTGCGCACCTGGACACTGTGGAAAAAAAGACACATCGGGCAGGCTCTAGCCTGCCCGATCGATTGTGTAAACGTTATGTGAGCCCGCCTCCACATAAAATTTCCATACGTTTTTCAGATTGCCAGTGCGCCCCATTGAGTTGATGGCCATCAAGACCTGTCTGGCTCGGGGTGTTGAATCTAAATTTCTTAGGGGGGTCATGAAAATGTCGACAATGGGAAGCTGGGTTCGCGCCAGTCTGGTGCTGGCCTTAAGTGCAGGTGCGCAAACCGCCCACGCCGAAGAAGTGCGGCAATCAGGGACCGATGCCGCCGCGCCCCAGTCTGACCTGACCCTGTTGCGCCAGCAGGTCGCGGCGCAGGCGCTCAAACTGGCCGAGCAGCAGCGCCAGATTGACGAGTCGCGCCGCCAACTGGAAGCCCTGCAAAAACAGCTGGGGATCGCACCGGCCGAACCGGCCCGGTCGATTAGAGTGGCGCAGTCTGCGCCCAGCGGGGCGCAGGTCGACGCGCCCAGCGCCGACCGTCCGGTCGGCCAGGCGCCGGTCCGGGAAGACACCCGCCCGCCGGAAATCGCGCCCCTGTTCGAAGCGCCCGGCGTGCTCTCGCCGCGCGGCCGCCTCACCCTGGAACCCTCGCTGCAGTATTCGTATTCCTCATCGGACCGGGTATCCATCGTCGGCTACACCATCATTCCCGCCCTCGTCATCGGCCTGATCGACGTGCGCTCGGTGCACCGCACCACCGCCGTGGCCGGCCTGACGGCGCGCTATGGCCTGACCAACCGGCTGGAAATCGAAGGCAAGCTTCCGTACGTTTACCGCAACGACGACACCGTCAGCCGTCCCATCAATCTGGCGCCCTCAAGTGCATCTGAGGTATTCAACGCCAATGGCTCCGGGGTGGGCGACATCGAACTGGCTGCACGCTACCAGATCAATATGCCGAAGCCCGACAGCCCGTATTTTGTCGGCGGCATGCGCCTCAAGACACGCACCGGCACCGACCCCTTTGAAGTCGACTACCTGGCGGCAGCCCCGGGACTGCCGACCCTGCAGACTTCGCTGCCCACGGGGTCGGGCTTCTACACAATTCAACCGAGCCTGACCATGATTTACCCCACCGATCCCGCCGTATTTTTCGGCGGAATCAACTACCAGTGGAATATCAAGCGCGACGTCAATAAATCGCTTAAAGGGATTACGGGCAGTTATGTCGGAGAAGTCGACCCGGGCGACGCGGTGGGCATCAACTTCGGCATGGGGCTGGGGCTGAATGAACGCAGCTCATTCAGCATCGGCTACGAGCACACCTGGATCGGTAAAACAAAAACGGATGGCAGCGTAACCCAAGGCACCACCAGCCTGCAGACGGCCAGCCTGCTGCTCGGCTACTCCTACCGTCTGAACAAGAAAGCGACCTTGAGTCTGTCAATCGGGGCGGGGCTGACAGATGACACGCCCGACACCCAGTTCACCCTGCGGCTGCCCTACACGTTCTAAGTCCGCGGCCTCATAGCCGATCCCGGGGGCAAGCCCTGCTTCGCCAGCCCCTTGGACGGCTGTCCCAATCCATTATCGGGGCAGCACAACCGGTGCGTTCAACAACTGCGCCAGACCGGCGTTCAGCTCGATAGCCCGCGCCAGCGCCGCATTGGTCAGCGTGACATTGAGTGTGGTCATGTTCTGGATGACCTGGTTATCCAGGCTGTTCTGAATGACCGTGGCGTGGTTGTAGGCCTGCAAAACCTGCGCCTGCGCGAACTCGAGTGCCTGATTGACCTGCTGATTCACCTGGGCGGGCAAAGCCACATTGTTGCCCGCGCCATTCTGGATCAGCGTGACGTAGCTGCCGGCATCCTGGCCAGGCACGCTGACGCTGGCAATCTGCGGCGGCGGGCGGGCCGGATTGCCGGCCGCCTCGCCCGACGCCGGCGGGGCGACGTGAGTCGAGACCGAGACAGTCTGCGGCGACAGGATTGCCGCTACGATGTCCGGCACCACGATGCGGGTGCTCGTCAACAACTCGCCGTTCAGATAGCTGACGCGCTCCAGGCTGAATGCCAGGGAAAGCAACTGCCCGCCGATGTTCAGTTCGAAGCCGCCGCGCATCGAATCCAGCTCCTGGTTGCCGACGACGGGATATCCCTCGAAATCCGAGGATTCCGTGACGGCGCCCGACACGCCCTGCACAGGCATCAGGATGGCCAGCAAGGCGCTGGCCAACGCAGTCCTGATTTGGGATGAAATGAGCATGATTAACCTCCAGACGCCTCAGTAATCACCGGGCGAACGGCGCAACAGGATGGAACTGGCCAGGCTGTCCGCGCCGAGTGCGACCCCGATGGGGGCCTTTTCCCGTATTTTCCAGTCCGCGTCGCGGTTGAAGGCGACCTGTTCCTTGCGCCCGTTGATGACGAAAAGGATGCGGTTGAGCCGCATCTTTTCAAACTGCTCCTGCGGAATGACACGCGCCCCCACGGAGGGGTCGGCGACGGCCACCTTGCCGTCCCGAATTCCCCGCACGACCACGAAATGGTTGTAGCCGTTGTCGCGGATCAACACGATGGAGGGGATTCCCACCGAGGCCAGCCGCTCCAGCGGCGCCTCGTAACCGTCTGCCGAATAGCCGGTGCCCTCCAGATACCGCTTGATGTCGAGCAGTGAAAAGCCTTCGCGGCTGATCTTGGCCTGGTCGCCTTTTTCCCACATGGACTTGAAGACGGTTTCTTCGCTGACCGGGTGCCTGTAGTGGTGGGTCAGCAAGGTGGCCAGTGCCGCCGAGCCGCAGCTGTAGTCATGCTGCTGGCGGATGGTCGTCGCAAAGCGGCGCTCCTTCATGCTGACGACTTTCACGTTCAACAAGCCGCCGCCGACGTCGGGGACCATCACATCCCCGGCCTTGGCCGTGAGAAAAACGGATGCCAGGGTAATCATAAGCAGGGTGCCGGGCATGTTCATCCTCCCGGCCACCTACTGAAATTGCAGATTCAGAACAGTGGCGTTCTGGATCAGAACGTTGTTGCCGGAATTCTGGATGACAGTCGAAAAGCCCGTCATGCCGGCGAATGAGCCGTCGGTAACGAAATTGCTACCGGTGACATTGGAGACAGCCTCGTTGTTGTACAACTGGCCGTCCACATCGTTGGTATTGAAAACCGTTTGCCGGCCGCGCAGTTGATCCAGTTGCTCGTCCGCCATCGCAACCGGGGCGAGCATGAACTCGCCCACGTCGGCAACCTGCAGCGCTTCAACGGGTTCGGCCCATGCCGACCCACTGCTCACCCAGATGAGCACAAAGAAAAGAATGTGTTGATGCTTCATGATCCATGCTCCACAGATCCCTCCCGGCGCCCAGGCGGCGCCGGGAGGGTGCAACCCGGTTCTTACTGAACCGTCAGGTTGGCCTGCACGGTAACGCCCTGCTGAATCAGGGAATTCATCCCGCTGTTCTGGCTGACGGTGATGATCCCCGCGCCATTCGACAGGCTGCCATCGATGGAGTTGGAGGCATCGAATACCCCGGCGTTGCCGCCATACGAGTCTCCGCCGTTGCCACCCACGCCGCCGTTGCCCGAGGTGGCCGAGGCCAGGGTGCTGCTACTGGCACTGCCGCCCATCCCGCCTGCGCCGCCATCACCGCTCGCTGTAGCCGAGCCGCCTGCGCCGCCCGCACCACCGGTGCCGCCTGTGCCGCCGGTCGCGCCTGCGCCGCCTACGCCGCCGGCACCCGTGCCGCCGGTACCGGTCGCACCCACTGCGCCCGTTCCGCCGGTGCTGGTGCCGGTCGCACCGACCGCACCGGTGCCGCCCGCGCCGCCGGTGCCGGTCGCGCCTACCGCGCCCGCGCCGCCCGTGCTGGTGCCGGTGGCACCGGTGCCGGTCGCGCCGGCGCCGGTCGCGCCCGCCGCGCCAATGCCGGCCGTGCTGGTGCCGGTGGCGCCCGTGCCGGTGGCGCCGGTGCCGGTCGCGCCCGCTGCGCCGCTGCCTGCGGTGTTGGTGCCCGCCGCGCCGGTGCCGGTGGCGCCGGTGCCGGTCGCGCCGGCCGCGCCGGATCCGCCGGCCCCGCCGGTACCGGCCCCGCCGGTGTCGGCGCTTGCCGTGCTGCCACCGGTGGCGCCGCCACCGTTGGCGCTGCCGGCGCTGCCATCATTGCCGTTTTCGTTGGCGCTGGTCGTCCCGCCATTGGCTTTGGCAAGCCCACCGGTGTTCAGGCTGCCGGTGTCGCCGCCAATGCCCTTGCCGCCGTCATCGCCATTGCCGCCATCGCCGCCGGAACCGAAGCCGCCGGAGCCTAGGCCGCCAACGGCATCGCCGTTGCTGCCGCCGTCGCCGCCCGAGCCGCCGTGGCCCATGCCGCCCGATCCGGAGCCGCCCGATGCATTGCCGGAACTGCCGCCGGAACCGCCGTCGCCGCCGGAGCCGAATCCGCCAAAGCCCGAGCCGCCCACAACATCGCCCGAACTGCCGCCGTCGCCGCCGGAGCCGCCGTGGCCCATGCCGCCATTGCCGCCGTCGCCGCCGGAGCCACCCATGGCTGCGCCGCCTGCGCCGCCTGCGCCGCCGGTACCATTGCCGCCCGTGCCGCCCCAGGCATCGCCGCCGCTGCCGCCCTTGCCGCCATTGCCGGCATCACCTGCCCAGGTGTCGCCACCGATGGCTTTGGCATAACCGCTGCCGCCGTCACCGCCATTGGCGCCATAGGCCTTGCTGTAGCCATCCTGATTGCCGCCGTTGCCGCCAATTGCGCCGTCACCGGCCCGGCCACCGCCCTCGGCGGAGTTGCCGATGTCATGCACATGGTTGTCGTTGACCACGCCGTTCAGGACGGTGCTTGCCGTCACCGTGGCGTTGTTGGAATGGTAGTTGGCCGTCGATGCATCGCTGGCCATGGCGCCATGACCATCCTGCATGGTGTGTGTGTTGATGCTGTTGTCGCTGTTGTCGTCAGTATTGGTTTGGGTATTGGTGCTGCTGTCGACACTGCTATCCAGGGAAGCAGTTGAATACTCGTTCGCGGCAGCACCCGTTTGCGCACTCTGGTCGGAGGTTGCGGTAGCGTTCTGCGTGACCGAGTCATTCGTGTCGGCGTTGTTGTTGGTGGTGGGGTTGGCCCAAACCTGGGCCGATACCCCGAGTGCCATTGCGATGGCGGTTGAGAGCAGCGTTTTATTCATGATGAAACCTCCAAGAATGAGAGTTAGACGTGACCAAAAGAGAACGCGAAGCTATAAATTGACAAGCTTCAGCGACCCAACAGCAAATGATGTGCCAAGCCAACTATCCAATTGATATATATGGATTTTTTACGTTAAATTCCGGGAGCAAGCCGGGTTTTTTGTATGGGAGTTGTTCCAATTCTTGAACAGACCAACGAATCGAATGCGGCGGACAGGAAAATAATCAATAAAAATCAGTGCGTTACACGCGCCGATTTTCAGAAGACAAAAATGTCTCGTGCGCGAGATAGCCGTGTAATCCCGGCGTAACGAGCAAAGGGGTGGATCGCCGCAAGCGCTTTCGTATCAACGATCCGGCTTCCTCCGGATAGCCCATTGCGCAGTCGGGTTTGGGCGACAGGTGTCACTGGGCTCGCCGCGTTTTTGCGGGGGATGCGGACGCCATCAGCCCGGCGTGCGGCGTGGGGCTGGCGACGCTGCTGATTGGGTGCGCGCGTCATGGCAAATTCTCAGCCGCTGCCGGTAAAACTGTCGTGACACCCCTTGCCGGTTCTGGCCACAAGTTTTAGCGCGGCCATCCAGGTACGTTAAGATAAGCCCTGACCCTCTGGATAACCCGAACGCTGGCAAAACTTGATAAGCCGGCCCGCTTGGGCATTTAAACAAGACGCAGGGAAAGTTTTATGGAACTCCACCAATTTTTCCTTTACCTCGCCATCATCCTCATCGCCGCGCGGCTGTTTTCCGAGATTGCGGGGCGCCACGGCATTCCTTCGGTGATCGGCGAACTGCTGGTCGGCCTGCTGATGGGGCCGTCTCTGCTGGGCTGGATCTCGCCCAGCGAGACGATGAAGCTGCTGGCGGAAATCGGCATCATCCTGCTGCTGTTCGAGGTCGGCATGGACACCGACCTGTTCCGTCTCGCCAAGTCCGGCATCAAGCCGATCATGGTGGCAATCGTCGGTTTTGTTTTGCCTTTCGTGCTGGGTTATGCGGTCTGCCGCTGGGGTTTCGGCCTCGATAATCTGGTGTCGCTGTTCATCGGCGGCACGCTGACCGCGACCAGCATCGGCATCACGGTGCGGGTGCTCGACGACCTTGGCCAGCGCCATGCGGACGAGGCGCAGATCGTCATCGGTGCGGCGGTGCTGGACGATATCCTCGGCGTGCTGGCGCTGGCCTTTCTGTATCAGTTTGCGGTGCAGCACGAGGTTTCACTGGCCGCCACCGGCAAGGTCGCGGTCTTCATCGTGCTGTTCATGCTGCTCTCTCCGCTGGTCGCCAAGCTGGCAGGCGGAATCATCGACCATTACGACCAGCGCGCGGCCACCCCGGGGCTGCTCATCACCATGGCACTGGGTCTGATCATGCTGTTTTCCTGGCTGGCGCATGTGGTCGGCGCGCCGCTGATCATGGGTGGCTTTGCAGCGGGCATCGCGTTGTCGCAGCATTTCCGCTTCAATGTGATGCACCGGCTCGGCATGCCCGCACTCGACCGCTGGTTTGCCCCCAGCCCGCAGCTGGCGCATCGGCTGGAAGATCAGATGCGGCCGCTGATCCATACCTTCGCGCCGCTGTTCTTCGTCATGGTCGGCGTCTCGCTCAACCTCAACACGGTGGACTGGGGTTCGCCGCGCGTGTGGCTGCTGGGCGGCGCACTGATCGTGGTGGCCTTCATCGGCAAGCTCGCCGCCGGCTTTTTCATCAGAGAATCGCGCTTCAGGCAAATCGCCATCGGCCTGGCCATGATTCCGCGCGGCGAAGTCGGCCTGATCTTCGCGCAATTGGGGCTCAGCCAGGGCATCCTTGACGCCGAGACCTACGCTGCGCTCTTGATCGTCATTGCGCTCACCACGATCGCCCCGCCGTTTCTGCTGAAGGCCTACTATGGCCGGCACGCGAATGCAGCCGCCTGAAGTGCTATCGCCGGCCCGCCGCATCTGCAAAAATGCCGCCTTTGTCATTGAAAGCTGCTTGCCATGACCCTGCGCGCCATCACGCTTCTTCCGGAACCCACTTGTCTGAGTCCGGACACCTCCCTGCTGGATGCCCTGCGCCGTATGCTGGACAAGGGCGTCAACCATCTGCCCGTCTGCGACGGCGGCGTCTGGGCCGGGCTGGTGGACATCAACGATATTCTGTACGAACTGCTGCCCGTCAGTGCCCGCGTGAATCATGGGCTGAAAGACCTGCGTTTCGTCGGCGACGGGATTCCGCTGCTCGCCAGCCACTTCAAGGATCTGGCGAACAAGCCGGTGCGCGAAGTGGTTCATCACGATTTGCCCATCCTGGATGAAGACACCCCCCTGCTGGAAGCCGCGCTGCTGCTGCACCGGCATGTCGCCCCCCTGCCGGTGCTGGATGCCGACGGCAAATTCAAGGGCATGCTGTCGCGCCGCGGTCTGCTGAAGCACCTGATCACCAGGCTGGGAAGCTGAGATGGGGCATTCTCCCGCTGCCGCTGCGATTTTCGGCCTGTCTCCGCTGCTGGTTTCGCTCACGATCTTCGTTCTGACCTACGCGGTCATCGTCACCGAGAGGATCAACCGCTCGGTGGTCGCGCTGCTCGGCGCCGGCCTGATGATTTTTGCCGGGGTGCTGAACCAGACCGAAGCCTTCAATGGCATCGACCTCAATACCATCAGCCTGCTCACCGGCATGATGGTCATCGTCGCCATCACGCAGAAAAGCGGCGTGTTCCAGTATGTGGCAGTGAAGGCGGCCAAGGTGGTGAAGGCCGATCCGTGGGGGCTGCTGGTGATGCTCTCGGTGGTCACCGCAGTGTTCTCCGCCTTGCTGGACAACGTCACCACCGTGCTCTTGATCGCCCCGGTGACGTTGCTGATCACCGACGCCCTGCGCATCAGTCCCTATCCCTACCTGTTCTCGGTGATCTTCGCCTCCAACATCGGCGGCACCGCCACCCTGATTGGTGACCCGCCCAACATCATGATCGGCTCGGCGGCCGGGCTCACCTTCAACGATTTCCTGTTCAATCTGGCGCCCGTGGTGGCGGTGATCATGGCGCTGATGCTGATCCCGATCTACTTCATCTGGGGACGCAAGCTGCACGCCTCGGCGGAAAACCGCGCGCTGGTGATGGCGTTCAACGAGCGTGAATCCATCACCGATGCGCGCCTGCTGAAACAGGCGCTGTTCGTCATCGCACTGGTAATCGCGGGTTTCGTGCTGGCGCATTCCATCGGCCAGGAACCGGGCACCATCGCGATGTTCGGCGCCGCCCTGCTGCTGTTGCTGCGGGTGTATGACAAGCAGGCTGAAGCGCAGTCGCACGCCATCCACCACACCTTCGGCGAGGTGGAGTGGATCACCATTTTCTTCTTTGTCGGCCTGTTCGTGGTGGTGGCCGGCATCGAGAAGGCGGGCGCGCTGGAATTCATGGCGCACCAGATCGTCGAGTGGACCGGCGGCGACTTCACCGTCACTGCCTACGTCATCCTGTGGGTCTCAGCTGTACTTTCCGCCGTGGTGGACAACATTCCCTTCGTCGCCACCATGATTCCGGTGATCCAGAGCATGGGCAGCACGTTCACCCCGGAGCAGATTCAGACCCTGTGGTGGTCGCTCGCGCTGGGTGCCTGCCTGGGTGGCAACGGCACGCTGGTCGGCGCCTCGGCCAACCTGGTGGTGGCCGGCTTCGCCGAGCGCGCCGGCCAGCCGATCCGTTTTCTCCCCTTCATGCTGATGGCGTTTCCGCTGATGCTCGCCAGCATTGCGGTAAGCAGCGTGTATCTGTGGTTGCGGTATCTCTAGGCAGAAAAAAACAGTTTCAGGGATACCGTCTAAAGTGGGAGCATGAACATGCTTCATCAGCTTCTGTCGCGTTTCGCGCTGTTTGCCTGTCTGGTTCTGCTGTCCCTCCCCGCCAGCGCCGCCACGGTGCGGGTGCTGACGGTGCAGGGGCCGATCGGCCCGGCCAGCGCAGACTACCTGCTGCGCGGCATCGCCAAGGGGATCGACGACCAGGCGCATCTGATCGTGATCGAGATGGACACGCCGGGCGGGCTCGACACCTCGATGCGCGACATCATCAAGGCCATTCTCGCCTCGCCGGTTCCGGTCGCCACCTACGTTTCACCCAAGGGCGCGCGCGCCGCCAGCGCCGGCACCTACATCCTGTATGCCAGCCACATTGCAGCGATGGCGCCGGCGACCAATCTGGGTGCGGCAACGCCGGTCGAACTGGCGCCCACGGGCGGCGACAAGCCCGCCGCACCGGACACGCCCACGCAAGCCGACAAGCCCGGCTCAGCCCAGCCCGCAGCGGCCAAGCCTGCCGCCCCGTTGGGCGATCCCAAGATGCGCAAGGCGGTGCATGACGCCGCGGCCTACATCCGCAGCCTCGCCGAACTGCGCGAACGCAATGTCGAATGGGCCGAGCGGGCGGTGCGCGAGGCGGTGAGCCTGTCGGCCAGCGAAGCGCTGAAGCTGAAGGTCATCGACCTGGTGGCAGCCGACCTCGACGACCTGCTGCGCCAGGTCAACGGCCGCATCGTAAAAATGGACGGCCAGACGGTCACCCTCGACACCACGAATGCCACCGTCGAGCACGTCCAACCCGACTGGCGCAGCCGCCTGCTGGCGGTGATCGGCGACCCCAGCATCGCCTACATCCTGATGCTGCTGGGCATCTACGGGCTGATCTACGAATTCTCCAACCCCGGCATGCTGTTCCCCGGCGTGGTCGGCGGCATCTGCCTGCTGCTCGGACTGTTCGCGCTGCAGGTGATGCCGATCAGCTATGCCGGGCTGGCGCTGATGCTGCTGGGCATCGTGCTGATGATTTCGGAAGCGTTCGTGCCCAGCTTCGGCGCGCTCGGGCTGGGCGGCATTGCCGCCTTCATCATCGGCTCGGTGATGCTGATCGACACCGACGTCCCCGGCTACGGCATTCCCTGGACGCTGATCGTGCCGGTGGCGGTGGCGAGCGGTCTGTTCAGCTTCTTTGTCGCCGGCATGGCGATCAAGGCACGCGCCAGGCCGGTGGTGACCGGCGCCGAGGAAATGATCGGCGCTCCGGGCGAAATCCTGGAAGACATGGAACACGAAGGCTGGGCACGCATCCACAGCGAGCAGTGGCGGGTACGCAGCAAGCTGCCGCTCAAACGCGGCAGCCGGGTGCGGGTGCGCGCGCGGCACGACCTGGTGCTCGACGTGGAACCGGATGATTCATAAAGGAGAACAAGCATGTTTGAATTCGGCGGAATGACCATTGCGCTGTTGATCGTCGGGCTGCTGGCCGCCAGCCTGCGCATCCTGCGCGAATACGAGCGCGGCGTGGTGTTCATGCTCGGGCGCTTCTGGAAGGTGAAGGGGCCGGGGCTGGTGGTCATCATTCCTGGCATCCAGCAGATGGTGCGGGTGGACCTGCGCACCATGGTGTTCGATGTGCCGAGCCAGGACGTGATCTCGCGCGACAACGTCTCGGTCAAGGTCAACGCGGTGGTGTATTTCCGCGTCATCGACCCGGCCAAGTCCATCCTGCAGGTGGAAGACTACATGAACGCCACCAGCCAGCTGGCGCAGACCACGCTGCGCGCGGTGCTGGGCAAGCACGAACTCGACGAGATGCTGGCCGAGCGCGAACGCCTCAACTCGGACATCCAGCAATTGCTCGACACGCAGACCGACGCCTGGGGCATCAAGGTGTCCAACGTCGAGATCAAGCACGTCGACATCGACGAATCGATGGTGCGGGCGATCGCCAAGCAGGCCGAGGCCGAACGCGAGCGGCGCGCCAAGGTGATCCATGCCGAAGGCGAACTGCAGGCCTCGGAGAAGCTGCTGGCCGCCGCCGAGATCCTCGCCGTCAAACCCCAGGCCATGCAGCTGCGCTATCTGCAGACGCTCGCCAATATCGCCGGCGACCGGACCAATACCATCGTTTTCCCGATGCCGGGCGAACTATTGAACCTGATGATGCGCGACAAGAAGCCCGGCGAGTGACAGCAGGGAAAGCGCTGATTGATTCATTTCTGTCATTGCGAGCGCTGTTTCCTTGAGCCACGAGGCCGAGGGCCGTGGTGGGAAGCAATCCAGAATGCCACAGCATCACGGGGGCTGGATCGCCACGGCTCTGCGAGCCTCGCGAAGACGAATACATTCGTGCTTCCCAATCAAGCCGACAAAAACCCTGGCGTCCGCGAGGTTGTGGGTGGCAAGCCGGGCCGCATCACGGTATCCTGATACCCAATCCCGAACGCATTCGGGAACCTGTGCCGTGCAAATCCACTCTGTATCGGCACATCAGTTTTGCCATTCATAGAGGAGCCTAGATGAACCCGCAAGTCACCACCCTCGGCCGCAGCCAGTCTGCGGCACTGTCGACCAACAAGGTCGTCAAGAACACCTACATGCTGCTGTCGATGACGCTGGCGTTTTCCGCGCTCACCGCCGGCGCATCGATGGCGTTGAACCTGCCGCACCCCGGCATGATCATCACCCTGGTCGGCTACTTCGGCCTCTTGTTCCTGACCACCAAGTTCCGCGACAGCGGTCTTGGCATCGCCTTCGTGTTCGCGCTGACCGGCTTCATGGGCTATACGCTCGGCCCCATCCTCAACGCCTATCTGGCGCTGCCCAACGGCAGCCAGGTGGTGATGATGGCGATGGGCGGCACCGCCGCGATCTTCCTCGGCCTGTCGGCCTACGTGATGACCACCCGCAAGGACTTCAGCTTCATGGGCGGCTTCCTCATGGTCGGCATCCTGGTTGCCTTCCTCGCCGGCCTGGGCGCGATGTTCTTCGAGATGCCCGGCCTGTCGCTGGCGGTGTCGGCGATGTTCGTGCTGCTGATGTCCGGCCTCATCCTGTACGAGACCAGCAACATCATCCACGGCGGCGAGACCAACTACATCATGGCGACCGTCACGCTGTTCGTGTCGATCTTCAACCTGTTCACCAGCCTGCTGCATCTGCTAGGCTTTGCCAGCAACGACTGATTCCTGATGTCGGCGGCAATTGAAACGGCGTCTTCCAGGACGCCGTTTTTTATCGACACCCACTGCCATCTCGACGCGGCGGAGTTCGATGCCGACCGTGATGCGGTCTACGCCGCCGCGATCGCCGGCGGCGTCGGCACCCTGGTGGTGCCCGCCGTCAGCCGCGACAATTTCGCCGCGGTGGCCGCCACCTGCGAGCGCTATCCCGGCTGTGTGCCGGCGTGGGGGCTGCATCCCATGCTGATCGACGTGCATCGCCCCGAGCACCTGGCCGATCTGCGCGCGCAGATCGAGGCGCTGCGCCCGGTGGCGGTGGGCGAAATCGGCCTCGACCTGTTCGTCGACCTCGACTTCGCCACGCAGGCGTTCTTCTATGTCGAGCAACTGAAGATTGCGAAGGACTACGACCTGCCGGTGCTGCTTCACTGCCGCAAAGCCAACGATGAATTGCTGAAGCATCTGCGCAAGATCGGCGTGCGCGGCGGCATCGCCCACGCCTTCAACGGCAGCCCGCAACAGGCGGAGGAATTCATCAAGCTGGGATTCAAGCTCGGCTTCGGCGGCGCCTTCACCTGGCCGCGCGCCAACAACCTGCGACGGCTGGCGGTCGACCTGCCGCTCGACGCGATCGTGCTGGAAACCGACAGCCCCGACATCCCGCCGGTGTGGATCGGGCGCGGACGCAATGCGCCGGGCGAATTACCGCGCATCGCGCAGACCCTGGCCGAGTTGCGCGGCATGGACATCGACAGCGTGGCGCAGGCCACCACGCGCAACGCCCACGAACTTTTCCGCCTGGACTAGGGACGCCTCAGTCGGCGTAGCCGAAATCGCCCACCCACTCGCCGCGGCGGAAATCGATGGTCAGCCAGTTGGGCACGTAGGGACGCGGATTTTCGAGCGGGAAACGCTCCGAAGGCGGCGAGGCGCCGCCTTCTGCCACGCTGCAGCGGCGCGTCATGATGGGCTTGAAGCGCACCGACAGGCGCTCGTTGACCGGGGTTGACTGTTCAGCCGATTCGCCGAAGTACACCCGCTTGCGCAGCAGGCAGGAGAACAGCAATTCCATCTCGGCGACCAGCGGCGTCTCGCGCCGGGCCAGCGCCTTTTGCGCGGCCTTGGTAAGCCTGATTTCCAGCGATTTGTCGTGCAGGGTGATGTTCATGGCCCGCCCCTCAGAAATCGCGCTCGACCTTGAACCCGTTGATGACGATGTCGCCTGCCACCATGCGCGCACCGTGGTTCACCGCGTCGAGAATGTCGCCGTCGGACCAGCCGGCCGCGCGGGCGGCCTGCAGGTCGACTGTGCTGACGCTGCTGGAATCGCGGGTCGCCTTCAGCACCAGGCCGAGCAGCATCTTCTCGTCCGGGCTCAGCGGGCTGTTGCGAAAATCGGCGCGTGTGGCCGCGACCTGCTCCGGCGTCCAGCCGGCCAGGTTGATCAGCATGCCGGCGTTCATGTCGATGCAGTAGTCGCAGTTCCCTGCCTGCGAAACCAGCATGCGGATGCACGCCGTCAGCGGCATCGAAAGCGTGGGATGCTGCATGACGCTGCCGTAGTACTCCCACTGGTGCCTGAGCAGAAAGGGATTGGCGCTGAACACCTGGATGGCGGCGGGCACGTGTCCCCAGGCGTTCTTGATCTGGGCGTAGATCTCGGCGACTTCGCCGGTTGCGGCTTCGGGTGTGACGGTTTGCAGAATGCTCATAGCAGTCTCCTGGTTGAGATCAAATCCAACGCCTGACGCGGGCCTTGTAGACCCGGTAGGCGTCGCCGAACTTCGCTTCGAGATGCGCTTCCTCGTGCCGGATCACGCCGAAGCGGAGCGTGAACCAGATCAGGGGGGCGAACGCCAACGGCCACACCGTATGCAGCAGCAGCGACACCCCGGCCAGGATGAACCAGTCGCCGAGATAGATCGGATTGCGGCTGAGGCGGAACGGTCCGTCCGTGCACAGTTCGGATGCACCGAGATACGGATTGACCGTGGTGTGGTGGCGCGCGAGCGTCCACAGCGTCCAGACGAACAGCGCCAGCCCGATGCCGAGCGCGAGCCAGCCGAGCGGACGCGTCGCCGCATCCAGGTCGAGCGGCAGCGGCAGCCGGTTGCGATCCAGCCACCAGCCGCCCAGGAGTGCCGCAGCATAGGGCGCCGGCGGCAGGATCAGCGTGCGCGGCCGGCGCAATTCGTCTTTCATGCAGTTCCTTCTGTAAAAGAATTCAGCGCCGCGCCGCGTTCCTGGTGTTTGCGCCTAATTGCCTGGCCACACGAATTCAACTCGAATCCCGCTCGGCTCATAGCACATCAAGTGTTTGGCCGGCCCCTGCCCCAATAACTCCGGCCCAAATTCGATTTTTGCCCCGTTGGCTGTTAGCCGCTGGTGTACCGTATGCAAGTCAGCTTCGTCGTTTACGTGAAAAGCGACATGGTGCAGCCCGACATTCCGGTTCTTGTCGAATGGGATTGATAGCGCTTCCTTTGTTGCCCAGAGCGTAACCATGGTGTTCCCATCGCTTACATAAATGGCCGGATAGTCTTCATTCCTCCGGACTTCTCGCCAGCCAAGCAAGGATGTAAAGAAGGCCGCACTTCCTTCCAGGTTCGATACGGTAAGACCAACATGATGAGTCCCTTTTGTAATCGGTGCGCTCATAAACTTTCCCCCAGGATGATCATGGCTCTCTCAGCGTGTCCAGAAAGCGGCCGAGCTGCGCGAGGCAGCTGCGATACGCCGCGACGGATTGCGTGTTCTTGCTCATGCCGACGCAGCCCTCCAGCGCCGACACGATGAAGAAGGCGGTGACCTCGGCATCGACGTCGCGGCGCACCTCGCCCGCCGTCTTGCCGCGTTTGAGCGCCGCCGCCACCACGGCAACCCATGCTTCGAACACCTCGTTCAGGCGCTGGCGAAAGCTTTCGTCCACCGGGCTCATCTCCTGCATCAGGTTGTTGAGCGGACAGCCCAGCGTCACTACCATCGGATCGTCCTCGGCCGCCTTGGCCGCCAGCAGCGCCTGCATGGCCGCCAGCGGCTGCCGGGTATCCGCCAGCGGTTCGAACATCATCGCGGCCAGGCGCGGCCGGATCACCTCCTCCACCACCGCCAGGCCGAGCGCCTTCTTGTCCGGAAAATGGTGGTACAGCGCCCCCTTGGTGAGCCCGGTGTCGGCCAGGATCTGCGTAATTGAGGCGGCCTGGAAGCCGTTGCGGTGGATTTCGGCGAATGCCGCTTCCAGCAGGATCTGACGGGTGAGATCGGAGGGTTTGACGGGCGCGTTCATGGCTTAATCATACATACCGGTTGGTATGTGTCAAGACAGCAATAAAAGAATCAGCAGGGCGACGCGTCCAGCTTCGGGCACGCACCCTCGCCGCTCGTCAGCGTGTCCAGCATGCGAGCCAGCGCGGTCGGCGTGGTCCAGCCGACCCGCCTGACGAGTTCGAACGGCGTGATATCGGCGAGCAGGTTCTGTACCGCGGACGCGCAGAACAGCGGCGGCGTGGCGCCGGCTTCGCGGATGCGCTGCGCAATGGCGGAAAACGCGTACGGCTTGAGACGAAAACGGTAGAAGCGGATCTTCAGACCGTCGACGGTCTGGTAGCGCGCGTAATCCTTCAGCGTCGGCCCTTTCCAGCCCTTGTCCTGACCGCGCACGCCGAAGTAGCTGCCGGCCGGGTCGATCAGCAGACCGCCCGCGAACAGGCCGGCGTGGTTGCCGCCCAGCGCGTTGACGTTGAGCACCACCACCACCTCGTCCGACGCTGGCTCGGCCAGGCGGATATCGATCTCGGGAACCGGTTCACTACGCCAGTTGGGCACCTCCTAGGCATGCAGCGACCCCATGCCCAGCAATGCGAACAGAACAAGCCAGGATTTCATGCGGCGGGTGTGACGTTGTCGCTTTATCGCCCGCATGACAGCCTCAGCGCAAATCGGATTGCGCCACCGCACGCAGAAACTCATTGCGCTGCTGATCGCTGGTTCTGAAGCAGCCGGTGAAGGCCTGTGTCACCACGCGCTCGTCGCCGCGCCGGTCTTCGCCCAGGAGCAGGCACAGCTGCTCGGCCTCGATGATGCACGCCGCGCCCTGCGCCTGGCCGTGCGTCACCAGCGCTTCGGCGATGTCGCGTGTCATCCATTCCTGGTAGGTGAAGCGGTGGCCGATGGCGTCGACCATGCGCGCGATGCGGCCGAAGCCGTGCAGCCGCCCGCCGGGAATGTAGGCCACGTGCGCCACCCCGCGAAACGGCACCAGGTGATGCGGGCACACTCCGTGCACCGCGATGCCGCGCACCACCACCATGTCGTCGCGGTCGTCGGCAAAGCCTTCGCCCAGCGCCGCCGCGGGTTCGATCGCATAGCCGCCGAGCAGGCGCTTTTGCCACAGTTCGCGCACGCGCTCGGCGGTGCGCCCGGTGTGCACCGAGTCGGGGGCCACGCCGCAGGCGACGAGCATGGCGTTGACCGCCTGCTCGAACGCCGCCGGGTCGAACGCGCCGACCTGCGGAATGCCGAGGCTGCCGCTGGCGTGCGGGACGTGGCAGTCGCCGTGGTCGCAGGCGTCGGCCATTATTTGAGGGTCGCCTTGAGGAACTCCAGCGTGCGCGTCCACGAATCGTTGTCGGCCGCGTTGTCATACTTGAGCGGCAGGTTGAACTGCGCGGCGTAGCTGTCGGCCTCGCGGTTGGTGAAGGTGTGCTTCACGCCGGGATAGCTCACGAACATGTAGTCGGCCTTGGCATTGTCCATTTCGGTCTTGAACGCCTCGACCTGCTGCGGCGGCACGATGGGATCGGCCTCGCCGTGGAAGACGCGCAGCTTCACCTTGATGTCGCCCGGCTTGACCGACATGTCGGTCGCCAGCACGCCGTGGTAGCTGACGCCCGCCTTGATCGGCATGCCGGAACGCGCCATGTTGAGCACCACGCCGCCGCCGAAGCAGTAGCCCAGCGCGGCGATCTCGCCCTTCTTCACGTTGGGCTGCTTGTCGAGGAAGCTGCGCGCGGCATCGAAGCGCGCGTAGGCCAGCGACGGATTCTTGTTCACGCTGCCCGCCAGCGCGCCGGCGTCCTTCGGGTTGTCGGCCACCTGGCCGTTGCCATACATGTCGACCACCAGCGCGACATAGCCTTCGCCCGCCAGCATGCGCGCGCGCTTTTTGGCGTAATCGTTGGCGCCCCACCATTCGGGCACCACCAGCACGCCGGCGCGGCGGCCCTTGACGGCATCGTCATACGCCAGATAGCCCTTCATTGCGGTATCGCCGGCCTTGTAGCTGACGTCCTTGCCGATGACGGCAGCCAGCGCGGATGAAGTGAAAAACAACAACGACAGGGCAAGTGCAGTTTTCATGGGCGTCTCCAGGTGAACGGGCCTGAAAGCATACCGCGCCGCCGCCGGCAATAACAACCGCAATCCCATCGCGGCCTTCTGCTCCTGCTGTGTGCGCGACCAGTCCGGCGTAAACTCGCGGCTCCCCCCGTCAACCCGCCCGCCATGACCGACCCCATCCGCCTTGCCAAACGCGTCGCCGAACTGCAAGGCTGCTCGCGCCGCGAAGCCGAGCAGTTCATCACCGGCGGCTGGGTGAAAGTGGATGGCATCGTGGTCGAGGAGCCGCAGTTCCGCGTCGCCGACCAGCGCATCGAGATCGACTCGCAGGCCGATCTTGCCCAGGCTGAGCCGGTCACCCTGCTGCTGCACAAGCCGCCCGCCGATCCGTCGACCGATGACGCGCAACCCGCGTCGCAGTGGCTCACTCCAGCCAACCTCTGGAACGAAGACGCCTCCGGCATCCGTCCGCTGAAAATCCATTTCGCCCAGCTGACTTTGTGCGCGCCGCTGGAGCCTTCCGCCAGCGGCCTCATCGTCTTCACCCAGGACTGGCGCATCGCCCGCAAGCTGACTGAAGACGCCGTCACCCTGGAGCACGAAGTCATCGTCGAAGTCACGGGCGAACTGGCGCCCAACGGGCTCAAGCGGCTGAACCGGGGCATCCCCTACCAAGGGAAAACCCCATCGGCCATCAAGGTCAGCTGGCAAAACGAAACCCGCCTGCGGGTGGCGCTGAAAGGCGCCCAGCCCGGACAGATCGCCCACCTGTGCGAAGCCGTCGGCCTAACGGTGCTGTCGATGAAGCGCATCCGCCTCGGCGGCGTGTCGCTGGGGAAAGTGCCGTCCGGACAGTGGCGCTATCTGCGCGAGGACGAACGCTTCTGATCGTGAAGGCTGCGGGCCGCGTGCAGGCCATTTCCGACTATCCGTGAACGGGATTGCATCCGGCCTCCACTCGTTTCATCATGCAGGAAGACGAGATGGATACAGGAACGGATCAGATGACCACGAATGCATTCCCAGACCAGAAGAGACGCCTGTTCACCCGCATCGCATTCGATGCGGGTGTCGTGCTGGACACCCGGTCTGGCAAGCACGCATGCAAACTGGTGGACATCTCGCTGAAAGGCGCGCTGGTCGAACAGCCGCTGCCCTGGCAGGCTAGCACCGGCGAGCCGTGCAGCCTTCTGGTCCAGCTGGCTGACGACGGCACCGCCATCAACATGGTGGGCGAAGTCTCCCATGTGGAACAGGGGAGACTCGGCATTCATTGCACGGAAATCGACCTGGAAAGCATCACCAACCTGCGGCGCCTGATGGAGCTGAACCTCGGGGACGAAGCGGCGCTGCACCGCGAGATTTCCGCGATGGTGCACCTGGACAACAGCCTGCGCTAACGTCGGCGTTCATCGCTTTCTAACCCGGCAAAAACAGTTCCAGCAGGTCATTCAAAAAACGCTGCCCCCGCAACGTCGGCTTGAGCCAGGTGGCATCGCGCTCAATCAAATCCTTTTTTCGCGCCTTCTCAAGCGCGGCCGCGCAAACGACCAGCGGCAGGCCCGTGCGTTCCTCGAACAGCGCAGCGGGCACGCCCTCGTTAAGACGCAAGGCATTCATCATGAATTCGAACGGCAGGTCGCCGCGCGTGAGCGTGCGGGTGTCGGCGATGTGCGCACCCGCCTGCACCGCGGCCATGTATTGCTGCGGGTGCTTCACGCGCATCTGACGCAGGATGCGGTCGTGGAAGCTGAGCTTGGAATGCGCGCCGGCGCCGAGGCCGAGGTAGTCGCCGAACTGCCAGTAGTTGAGGTTGTGGCGGCTGGCGTGGCCGGGCCGGGCATAGGCTGAGGTTTCGTAGTGCTGCATGCCGGCTTCTTGCAAGCGCGCCTCGATCGCCAACTGCATGTCGGCCGCGAGATCGTCGTCCGGCAGGTTGGGCGGCGCGGTGTGGCCGAACGGCGTGTTCGGCTCGAGCGTGAGGTGATAGGCCGACAGGTGCGGCGGCTGGAAGGTGAGCGCAGTGTCGAGGTCGGCCAGCGCCTCGGCCAGGGTCTGCCCCGGCAGGGCAAACATCAGGTCGAGGTTGAAGGTATCGAAGTGGGTGGCGGCGAGTTCGGCGGCGCGGCGCGCCTCGCTGTCGTCGTGGATGCGCCCGAGCGCTTTGAGATGGCGGGGGTTGAAGCTCTGGATGCCGAGCGACACCCGCGTCACCCCCGCTGCGCGGAAGCCGGCGAATTTGGCGGCTTCCACCGTGCCGGGGTTGGCCTCCAGCGTGACTTCCGCGCCCGGCATCAGCTGCGTCAACGTGCGCACGCCGGTCAGGATGCGGTCGATGCCGTCTGCCGAAAACAGGCTTGGCGTGCCGCCGCCGAAAAACACGGTGTGGATCCTGCGCCCCCAGATGTCGGGCAGCGCGCGTTCAAGGTCCAGCAGCAGCGCGTCGATGTAGGCGGCTTCGGGAATGCCCTGCGCCGTGTGCGAATTGAAGTCGCAATACGGGCACTTCTTCACGCACCACGGCAGGTGGATGTAGAGCGACAGCGGCGGCGATACTTTCAGGCCGCCGTTGGCGAAATGAACGACCGACTCAGCCAAGCCGCTTCAGCTTGTCGGCCAGTTCGCGCAAGGCCTGGCCGCGGTGCGAAATGGCGTTCTTCTCGTCCTCGCCCAGCTCGGCGCCGGTCTTGCCGAATTCCGGGACCAGGAAATACGGGTCGTAGCCGAAGCCGCGCTCGCCGCGCGGCGTGTCGATGATTTCGCCGAACCAGCGGCCCTCGGCGATCAGCGGCTCGGGGTCGTCGGCGTAGCGCACCAGCACCATCACGCAATAGTAGTGCGCGCGGCGGTTGGGCTGCCCCTGCAGGGCGGCGATGAGCTTCTCGTTGTTGCGCTGGTCGGATTTCGGCTCGCCGGAATAGCGTGCGGAATACACGCCGGGCGCGCCGTTGAGCGCCTCGACGCAGATGCCGGAGTCGTCGGCCAGCGCCGGCAGGCCGGTGTGCGCACTGGCGTGGCGCGCCTTGGCGAGGCAGTTCTCGACGAAGGTGACGTGCGGCTCGGGGCATTCGGGAACGCCGAAATTGGACTGCGGCGCGGCTTCGATTTCGAGCGGGGCGAGGATGCGCGCGATTTCGCGCAGCTTGCCGGCGTTGCCGGAGGCGATGACGATTTTTTCCATGGGCTTCCTTTTGGTTTTTTTATCCGCGAAGGACGCGAAGTTTCGCGAAGAAAACCAGATTTCAACTTCGCGTTTCTTCGCGTCCTTCGCGGATCAATCCGCTTTTAATGCCGCCTTTTGACCGGCGCTGATCCGCACGATGCCGGCGGTTGCAAGATCGAGCAGCGCTTCCAGCGTGGCACGCGAGAACGGCGTGCCTTCGGCGGTGCCCTGCACTTCGACGATGCCGCCGCTGCCGGTCATCACCACGTTCATGTCGGTGTCGCAGTCGGAGTCCTCGATGTAATCGAGGTCGAGCACCGGCTGGCCCTGGTAGACGCCGACCGAGACGGCGGCGATGCTGTCGCTGAGCGGAGTTTCGGCCAGCTTGCCTTCGCGCACCAGCCAGTCGATGGCGTCGGCCACCGCGACGTAGGCGCCGCAGATGCTGGCGCAGCGGGTTCCGCCGTCGGCCTGCAGCACATCGCAGTCGATGTGCAGGGTGCGCTCGCCGAGTTTCTTCAGGTCGACCACGGCGCGCAGACTGCGGCCGATCAGGCGCTGGATTTCCTGGGTGCGCCCGGACTGTTTGCCGCGCGCGGCTTCGCGGTCGCTGCGGGTGTGGGTGGAGCGCGGCAGCATGCCGTATTCGGCGGTCACCCAGCCCTCGCCGCTGCCTTTCTTGTGCGGCGGAATCTTGTCGAGCACGCTGGCGGTGCACAGCACGCGGGTGTCGCCCATGGAAACCAGCACCGAGCCTTCAGCGTGCTTGGTGAACTGGCGGTTGAAGGTCAGCGTGCGCAGCGCGTCGGACGCGCGGCCGCTGGGGCGAACAAGGGGACTGGGCATGGTGATCGGCTGGAATCGGAAAACGCGATTTTACCGCGTCACGCGCGCCCCACCCACAAAGCCCGTATCCGGGCTATTTGGCGGAAATTTTCTGGATGGCCTGCTGGATTTCGGCGATGGCGCGCTCAATCTCGTCGTCCGACACCGCCGTGGCACCGGGCAACGGACGCAGCGCGTTGATCTGGGTAGTGACGCCGCCATCCGGCAGCGCCAGGGTGGAGATGGAATCCTTGCTCGGCATGCGCGCCTCGCCCCAGGTCATGGCGATCAGGCTGAGGTTGTCGCCGTGCTCGCCGCCACGGAATTCGGCGTGATCCATAAGATGACGCACCGCGTCCTCCAGCGTGTAGGCATGCAGCAGCGCCGACACCTCGGGAATGCTGATCACGCCCCAGATACCGTCGGTGCACAGCATCATGGTGTCGGCGTCGTGCATCGGAATCGGCGCATTGCATTCCACCTGCGGCGGGACGTAGCCGCCCAGGCAATTGGATACCCGGTTGCGTTCCGGATGATGACCGGCTTCTTCCTCGCTGATCAAACCGTCGCGCACCAGCTTGGCTACGGCGGTGTGGTCTTCGGTGCGGGCAATCAGGCTGCCGTCGCTGAACAGGTACAACCGTGAATCGCCCACGTGCGCCCAGTAGGCCGTGTTGTCCTGCACCACGGCGGCGACGATGGTGGTGTGGGGGATTTCCAGCAGGTCCTGCTCGACTGCGTAATCGTTGATGGCGAAGTGCGCGTGCGTGATCGACTCGGAGAGAAAAGCCATGGGATCATCCAGGCGCGGCTTGGCCATTTTCTGGAACTGGTCGGTCAGCGTCTGTACCGCGATCTGCGCGGCGATTTCGCCGTGCATGTGTCCGCCCATGCCGTCAGCCACCACCATCAGCAGCACTTCGCTGCTATAGGAGTAGGCGACCCGGTCCTGGTTGTTCTTGCGGCCGCCCTGACGCGATGCCTGGTAGATGGTGAATTTCATTTCAACCTGGAAACCTCAGTTGGACGTGCCTGATGGCAGGCTTGGGCGGGTGGCTGCCGCATACGATTCCACACGGGCTTCAGCCCGTAGTGGATCGGAGTCCTTTAGGGCGAAGCGAGGAGGCGGCAGGCTCATGCCTGCAACGACGAGCGACAAAGGCAGGCGCCCGCCCAGGCGTGTCAGCGGGTGTGTAGCGGAGTCACCCGGCTGATAAGCGTGATCGAAGGCAGAAAAACGAATATCCATGCGGCATTCCGTAGGGTCGGGAGCGGTCAACTGAAGTTTCTAGGTTCAATACTTTAAAACAATTCTTTATTGAGTGAGCGTTTGATCGTGGTCAAAAACGAAGATCGGGGCGGCGACATCGCAGTACGGTCCATCAGCACTTTTTGCAGGCTGAAGATGCTCTGCGGGCGTTCCATGTAGTTGAGCTTGAGGCACTGGTCGATGGTTTCCAGCAATTGGTCGGAGTAGGCGCCGCGCCAGTTCTGGGTTGCCGACACCAGTTTGTCGTTGAGCAGGCGCGCGTCCGCCGCCTGCGGCGGATAGCCGGCCAGGCAGGCATACAGGCTGGCGCCGATGCTGTAGACATCCGTCCACGGCCCCAGCCGCTCGCGGTTATGGTACTGCTCGGGCGCAGCAAAGCCGGGGGTGTACATGGGCTGCAGCTTGGTTTCTTCCTGGGTGAGCGTCTGCCGCGCCGCGCCGAAGTCGATCAGCACCGGCGAACCGTCCAGACGGATGTACAGGTTGGATGGCTTGATGTCGAGATGCAGCAGCTTGTGCGTATGCACCTCGCGCAGACCGTTCAGCAGCTGGGCAAACACCCGCCGGATGAAGCTTTCGCGGATGGTGCCGCGGTTGGCCTGGATGTGCTGCTGCAGGGTCTTGCCGCGCTCGAAGCGCATCACCATGTAGACGGTGTCGTTGGCGCGGAAAAAGTTGGTCACGCGCACGACGTTCGGATGGTCGATGCGCGCCAGCGCCCGGCCTTCCTCGAAAAAGCACTTCATGCCGTGGCGGAAGATGTTGTTGTTTTCAGTCGAACTGGCCTGCACAATGACCGAGCCTTCGGTGCGCAGCACCAACTGCCCCGGCAGGTATTCCTTGATTGCCACCGACTGGTTGTCGTCGTCACGAGCCAGATACACAATGCTGAAGCCACCGCCGCCGATCTTGCGAACGATGGTGTATTCGTTCAGTCGGTAGCCGTTGGGCAGTGCCTGGTTGGGTTGAGTCGCCATAGTCGAACGTCTATTATCTTTGTCTGTTAATCGGCCACGCTGAAAAGGCTCAAGCCGGCTCCGCGCCGATCATTCGTTCCATAACCCATATTCCATACCCTTTATGACCGCCAGCATGACCGGGTTTGCCGCCCGCAGCCTCAACCTCGACCATGCCAGCGTCAACATCGACCTGCGCAGCGTCAACCAGCGCTTTCTCGAGCTGCACTTCCGTCTGGCCGACGAATTCCGTTCACTGGAGCCGCAACTGCGCGAGTTGATCAATCAACGCCTTGCACGCGGCAAGGTGGAATGTCGCATCAACCTGACCGTGCTGCCTGCCGCCTTGCTGGATAACGGCTTGAACCCGGGCATTCTTGAGCGACTCGCGAACTGGCAGGCCGACGTGCAGCAGCGCCTGCCGGACAGCCCGCCGCTCTCCGTCAACGAAATCCTGCGCTGGCCCGGTGCGGTGCAGACCGCCGCCCTGTCGCAGGAAGCCCTGAACGAGGCGGCGCTGGCCGCTGTGCGCGAGACCCTGGACGAACTGGTCGAAAGCCGCCAGCGCGAGGGCGCCAAGCTGAAACAGCACATTCTCGAACGCCTCGCCGCCGCCGAAGCGCAGGTGGCCGCCCTGCAGCCACTGCTGCCGACACTGGCCGCCGCCCAGCGCGAGAAACTGGCGGAACGCCTGCGCGATGCGCTGGGCGAGGCCGGATACGAACGGCTGGCGCAGGAAGTCGCGCTGGCGGCGCAAAAGGCCGATATCGACGAGGAATGCTCACGCTTGACCACCCATTTTGCCGAAGTGCGGCGCGTGCTCGACCAGCGCGGTGCCGTCGGCAAGCGGCTCGATTTCCTGATGCAGGAACTGCATCGCGAGGCCAATACCCTGGGCTCGAAATCGGTGGCAGTGGAAACCTCGCGCGTCTCGCTCGAGCTCAAGGTGCTGATCGAGCAGATGCGCGAACAGGTGCAGAATATCGAATGATTTTTGTCCGCGAAGGACGCGAAGAAACGCGAAGGGAACCACTTGACATCTTTCTTCACGTTTCTTCGCGTCCTTCGCGGATAGGCTTTTTATATTGAAATAACAGGAACGGAACGACCATGACCCCCACCCCCAGCGAAGGCGTGCTCTACATCGTCAGCGCGCCCTCCGGCGCCGGCAAGACCAGCCTGGTCAAGGCACTGCTCAAATCCGATCCGGCGATCCGCCTGTCGGTGTCCTACACCACGCGCGCGCCGCGCCCTGGCGAAACCGACGGCCGCGACTATCACTTCGTCGGCCGGCAACAATTTGAAGAGATGCTTGCAGCAGGCGAGTTTCTCGAGCACGCCGAGGTGTACGGCAACTTCTACGGCACATCGAAGGGCAGCATCGGCCGCGACCTCAACGCCGGTCACGACGTCCTGCTTGAGATCGACTGGCAGGGCGCCGAGCAGGTGACGCAGCACTTTCCGGAGTCCGCGTCGATTTTCATCCTGCCGCCTTCGTTCAGCGCGTTGCGCACCCGGCTGGCCGGGCGCGGCCAGGACAGCGACGAGGTGATCGAACGCCGCCTGGCCGCCGCCGCCCATGACGTCGCTCACGCCGAGGCGTTCGACTATATAATCGTCAATGATGATTTCGACCACGCCCTCCAGGACCTGATCGCCATCACCCGCAGCATTCGCCTCGAAGCGGCACGCCAGCTCAAGCGGCACACCGCGCTGTTCGAGGAATTCCGTCGTATCTAAGCGCACCCGCGCCCCCTGAAGCAGGAGTATCCGTATGGCCCGCATAACTGTTGATGATTGCCTTGAATTGTTCCCCAACCGTTTCGAGCTCACGCTCGCCGTGACCTACCGCGCGCGCCAGCTGGCCCAGGGCTCGCAGCCCATGGTCGAATCGAAAGACAAATCCATCGTCACCGCACTGCGCGAAATCGCCGCAGGCAAGGTCGGCCGTGAAATCCTCAACCGGGGCCGCGCCTGAATCTCCGGTTGCACACAATCCGGCGCACGCCAGCTGCGCGCCGGCGATGACGCACGAATTCGACTCGCTGCGGCCAGCCCTGGCCTACCTGTCAGCGGACGAAATCGGCATCATCGAAGAGGCCTACGAATTCAGCCGCAGCGCCCACGAAGGCCAGTTCCGCAAGAGCGGCGAACCCTACATTTCCCACCCACTTGCCGTCGCCGGCATTCTCGCCGGCTGGCATCTGGATGCCCAGACCCTGGCTGCAGCCCTGCTGCACGACGTGGTCGAGGACACCCCGGCCACGGCGAGTGAAATCGAGGCACGCTTCGGCAAGGCGGTGGCCCTGCTGGTCGAGGGCGTATCCAAGCTTGACAAGCTGGCGTTTGCCTCCGAACAGCACGCGCAGGCGGAAAATTTCCGCAAGATGCTGCTGGCGATGGCGCAGGACGTGCGGGTGATCCTGGTCAAGCTGGCCGACCGTCTGCACAACATGCACACCATGGGTTCGATGCCGGCCGAAAAGCGCCGCCGCATCGCCACTGAAACGCTGGAGATCTACGCACCGATCGCCAACCGGCTGGGGCTGCATTCGGTGTACCAGGAACTGGAAGACCTCGGCTTCCGCTACAGCCACCCCAACCGCTACCAGGTGCTGGCCAAGGCAGTCAAGGCGGCGCGCGGCAATCGCCGCGAACTGGTCGACAAGATCAAGATCGCCTTGCAGGAAAAGCTCGAACAGGCCGGGATCGAGGCTGCCATCAGCGGGCGCGAAAAACACCTCTACAGCATCTACCGCAAGATGCAGGAAAAGAACCTGGCGTTTTCCGAAGTGTTCGACATCTACGGTTTTCGCGTGGTGGTGCGCGACCAGCCAACCTGCTATATGGCGCTGGGCGCGCTGCATGCGCTGTACAAGCCGATCCCCGGCAAGTTCAAGGACTACATCGCGATCCCCAAGGCCAACGGCTACCAGTCGCTGCACTCCATCCTGTTCGGTCCTAACGGCATCCCGATCGAAGTGCAGATCCGAACCACCGACATGAACAGGCTGGCCGAGTCGGGCGTCGCTTCGCACTGGATGTACAAATCCGCCGACGCGGCGCTGAACGACGTGCAGACCCGCACCCACCGCTGGCTGCAGTCGCTGCTCGACATCCATGCCGACCACGGCGACTCGCCCGAATTCCTCGAGCATATCAAGGTCGACCTGTTCCCCGACGAGGTCTACGTGTTCACCCCCAAGGGCAAGATCATGGCGCTGCCGCGCGGCGCCACGGCAGTCGATTTTGCATTCGCGGTGCACACCGACGTTGGCTATCACTGCATCGCGGTCAAGATCAATTACGAACTGATGCCGCTGCGCACCCAGCTTCGGAACGGCGACCACGTCGAGATTCTCACCGCGTCCAACGCCAGCCCCAACGCAGCCTGGCTCAACTTCGTCGTCACCGGCAAGGCGCGCTCGCACATCCGCAACTACCTGCGCAATACGCGGGTGGAGGAAGCGGCGGCGCTGGGCGAGCGCCTGCTCAAGAATGCCATCGCGGCGCTCCATCCCGAAGCCATCGAGCCCGATCCGGCAGTATGGGATCGCGTGGTCAAGGACTACGGCCTGCAGACCCGCCAGGAACTGTTCACCGGCATCGGCCTGGGCCGCAAACTGCCGCTGGTGGTCGCGCACCAGTTGCTGCAGGTGCAGGGCGCAAAAACCGGCGAGCCGGCGCATCCCCATGCCATCAGCATCCGCGGCACCGAAGGCATCGCGGTCGAACTGGCGCAGTGCTGCCACCCGATTCCCGGCGACCCGATTCTCGGCTTCATCCACAAGGATCGCGGCCTCATCATCCACACCCACGACTGCCCTTCGATCCGCGCCTTCCGCACCGACCCTGACAAGTGGCTGGATGTGGAATGGGAAGCCGAACCTGGCCACATGTTCGACGTCTCGATCAAGGTTGTCGTCGGCAACCAGCGCGGCGTGCTGGCCAAGGTCGCGGCCGCGATCTCCGAACACGGCTCCAACATCGGCAACGTCGCGATGGAAGAAGAGGACGGCAGCCCCTACACCGTGCTGTTCTTCACCGTGCAGGTGGAAAACCGCATGCACCTTGCCCGCGTGATGCGCGGCCTGCGCATGCTGCCCGACGTGGTGCGGATTTTCCGCATCAAGGGCAAGAAGGACGGCCGCGCCGCGCCACCCCAATAATCAGACCTCAGGAATTCAGCATGAACAAAAGCATCATCCAGACCGCCGACGCGCCAGCCGCAATCGGGACCTACTCGCAGGCGGTACGGGTCGACCACACGGTGTACCTGTCGGGGCAGATCGGTCTCGACCCCGCTTCCATGCAACTGGTCGACGGCATCGACGCGCAGATCCACCAGGTGTTCAAGAATCTGGCCGCAGTGGCGACTGCGGCGGACGGCTCGCTCGCCGATGTGGTGAAACTCAACGTGTTCCTCATCGATCTCGGACACTTCCCCAAGGTCAACGAAATCATGGCGCAGTATTTCGCGGAACCCTACCCTGCGCGTGCCGCGGTCGGCGTGGCCGCACTGCCGCGCGGCGCGCTGGTCGAGGCCGACGCCGTGATGGTGACCGGTTAGGTTGCAGCCTTGAAAACGGCAACGCCGTTTTCCTTTCCGGTCAGTCCGGCGCTCGCCGCCAAACTCGCCAAGCTGGGCCTGACCCGCGACGCCGATCTGGTGCTGCACCTGCCGCTGCGCTGGGAAGACGAAACCCGCCTCACGCCGATCCGCGACCTGCTGCCGGGCGAGACGGCGCAGGTGCAGGCGGTGGTGTGCGAGGCCAGTGTCGCCTACCGGCCGCGCCGCATGCTGACGGTAACGGTGGAGGACGCCGGCGGCGTGCTTGGCATCCGCTTCCTAAACTTCTATCCTAGCCATCTCAAGCTGTTCCAGCCGGGCGAATCCTTCCGTTTCAACGGCGAGGTGCGCGGCGGCTTTCTCGGGCTGGAGATGGTGCATCCGCGCTTTGCCAAAGCCGGTGACGACACGCCGCTGCCGGCGCAGCTGACGCCCGTCTACCCCACCACCGCCGGACTCGGACAGGCCACATTGCGCCGCGCAGTCGAACGCGCACTGGTGGCCCCCATTCCCGACACCCTGCCCGCCGAATGGCTGGCCGAACTGGGATTGCCTGAGCTGGAAACCAGCATCCGCCTGCTCCACCAGCCGCCGCTGGGGTGCGCGTTAAGCGAACTGGAATCGCGCCGCCATCCCGCTTGGCAGCGGCTGGCCTTCGATGAACTGCTGGCGCAGCAGCTGTCGCTGGCCACTGCACGCAAGCAACGCACGTCGCGCCCGACCCAGCCCTTGCCGCCCCGGCGGCAGTTGACCAACGCCTTCACCGCCGCGCTACCGTTTGCGCTGACCGCCGCGCAGGCGCGCGCCTGGCAGGAAATCAGCGTTGACCTTGCGCAGCCGCACCCGATGCGCCGCCTGCTGCAGGGCGACGTCGGCAGCGGCAAGACCGTGGTGGCTGCCCTGGCCTGTCTGCAGGCGATCGAAAATGGCTTTCAGGCCGCCTTCATGGCGCCGACCGAAATCCTCGCCGAACAACATTACCGCAAGCTGGCACCGATCTTGTCGGCGCTGGGGGTGCGCTGCGCCTGGGTATCGGGCAGCCAGCGCAAGTCGGAGCGCACCGCAGCCTGGCAGGCGATTGCTGCGGGCGAAGCCGACCTCGCATTCGGTACCCACGCGCTGTTTCAGGAAGCCGGCAGCTTCCAGCGGCTGGGCGTGGCGGTGGTCGACGAGCAGCACCGCTTCGGCGTCGGCCAGCGGCTGGCGCTGATGCAGAAGGGCATCGAGCCGCACCAGCTGATGATGAGCGCAACGCCGATTCCGCGCACCCTGGCGATGAGCTTCTTTGCCGACCTCGACGTCTCGGTGATCGACGAACTGCCGCCCGGCCGCACGCCCATCGTGACGAAACTGGTGAGCGCCGCGCGCCGCGACGACGTGCTGGCACGCGTGACGGACGCCTGCCTTGCCGGCGGCCAGGCCTACTGGGTGTGCCCGCTGATCGAGGAGTCGGAGAAGCTGCAGTTGCAGACCGCGCAGGACACCTACGTGAGCCTGACGGAACAGCTGCCCGACCTGAAGATCGGCCTGGTGCACGGCCGGCTGAAGCCGGACGAGAAGCAGGCGGTGATGGCGGCGTTCCAGGCGCACGAAATCGACCTGCTGGTGGCGACCACGGTGATCGAGGTCGGCGTCGACGTGCCCAATGCCGCGCTGATGGTGATCGAGCACGCCGAGCGCATGGGGCTCGCGCAGCTGCACCAGCTGCGCGGCCGCGTCGGGCGCGGCAGCCGCGAGTCGGCCTGCGTGCTGCTGTACGAAACGCCATTGTCCGAACTGGCCCGGGCGCGGCTCAAGGTGATTTTCGAGTTGACCGACGGCTTCGAAATCGCGCGCCAGGACCTGCTGCTGCGCGGCCCCGGCGAACTGCTCGGCCACCGCCAGAGCGGCCTGCCGATGCTGCGCTTCGCCGATCTGGAGCGCGATGTCGCGCTGCTGGAAGCCGCACGCGACCTGGCGCAGCGCTGCCTGTCCAAGCACCCCGACATCGCCGCGCGCCATATGGAACGCTGGATCGGCCAGCGGCAGGCGCTGACGTCGATATAATGCCGACTTTCCGCTATTGAACGGTTTGCCGTGCTCGATTCCCGGCAGGGCTGGCTCGCCCACCCCCATTCGCTTCCGCGCTTGCTGCGTGCCTGGCTCAGCGACCGCGGCTCGCTCACCCAGCGCCTGAAGTCGCGCTGCGCGACGTTTCGCGTGGTGCCGCTGACGACCGGGCTCGCCCGCCCCAACCCGGACGAATATGCGCTGCTGGGACTGGCCCCGGGAACCCGCGCCTACGTGCGCGAAGTCCTGCTGCTATGCGACGGGGTGCCGATGGTGTTTGCCCACAGCGTGCTGCCTCACACAGGTCTGCGCGGCGGCTGGAACGGCATCACCCGGCTCGGCAGCCGCTCGCTCGGCGAGGCCCTGTTCAGCGACCACCGCATCGAGCGCCAGCCGCTGGCCTACCGCAACGTGCAAAGCCACCACCCGCTGTTTCGCACCGTCGCCACGCAACAGTCACTGGAAGCCCGCAGCCTGTGGGCACGCCGCTCGGTGTTCTGTCTCAACCATCACCCGCTCCTGGTGACCGAAGTTTTCCTGCCTCCCATCGACGCGCTATGACCCTGACCGAACGCCTGTCCCATTACGAAAAGCTGATGCGGCTCGACAAGCCGATCGGCATCCTGCTGCTGCTGTGGCCGACGCTGTGGGGCCAGTGGCTGGCCAGCAACGGCGATCCGAACTGGCTGATCCTGTGGATTTTCGTCATGGGCGTGGTGCTGATGCGCTCGGCCGGCTGTGTCATCAACGACTACGCCGACCGTGAGTTCGACCCGCAGGTGGCGCGCACCCGCGAGCGTCCGCTGGCCGCCGGCAAGGTGTCGCCGAAGGAGGCGCTGCTGCTGGCGGCGAGCCTGTCCCTGCTGGCATTCCTGCTGATCCTGCCACTCAATACGCTGGTGCTGAAGCTGTCGGTGGTCGCGCTGTTTCTCGCTGCGAGCTACCCCTTCACCAAGCGCTTCTTTGCCATTCCGCAGGCCTACCTCGGTATCGCCTTCGGCTTCGGCATCCCGATGAGTTATGCCGCACTGTGGAACACGGTGCCAGTGGAAGCCTGGGTATTGCTGCTCGCCAACGTCTTCTGGGCGGTGGCCTACGATACGCAATACGCCATGGTCGACCGCGAAGACGACCTCAAGATCGGCATCAAGACCTCGGCGATCACCTTCGGGCGTTTCGATCTGGCCGCCATCGCCGTCTGTTATGCGGCGACACTCGGGCTGCTCGTCTGGGTGGGCATGCAGCGGGGAATGAGCGTGGCGTTCTATGGTGGACTGGCGGTGGCGGCGGCGATTGCGCTCTATCACATGAGGCTGATCCGGCAGCGCGATCCGCAGCAATGCTTTCGCGCTTTCCTGCACAACACCTGGTTCGGCGCCGCGGTCTTCGGCGGCATCGCGCTGCACTTCCTGCTGCGCAGCGCGGGCCTGTTTTAGAGGCAATGACTCATGACGGGCAGGCCACCCGCGTCTGCTGGCTGTTCGGATACGCCTGCCTGATTTCGCTCAGGCTTTTCAGTGCATCCGGGTCTTCGCTGCGAATCACGAAGTAATACTCGGTTCCCTGGCGCGGCAACACTTCGACCCGGGTGCCGAGCACGCCCTTTCCTTCGACTTCGCGAACGCGCCGGCCTGTCGCCTCGTCGTTGGCATACAGACCAAGCGAGATGGCGTTTTTCCAGACGCCATCCTTCACCACGAAGGCATCCTGCACCCCCGCCGCGGCAAGCTCGCGCAATTTTGCCTCCGCCGACTGCGCGCTCGGCAAGGGCGGAAATATCAACCAACGCCGGGTATTCAACGGCACCTCGGTGAACGACATCACCTGCTCGCCCACCAATGCCTTGAGCTGTTCGCGCACCCGCGTGAACTCCTCCGGATTCAAGCCCCGCCATTCCAGGCAAAGGGCCTCGGCCACCGGCATCGGTGCCGGTTCCGTGGGCGGCGGCGTTTCCTTAGGTGCGGGCGGCGCGGACTGGCTGCGCAGACTGAGCCGGTCCACGTTCATCGGCATCGTCTTTTCCGAGGCCTCCTGCGGCCAATAACCGCTTCCCACGAAATAGGCGGCGGCCAGCACATTGGCCAGCAGCAAAGTCCACACCAGCTTTTTCATTGTGACAACGCCCTCCTGGCGCAGCAGTCTATGCCTTCTAGCACCAGCGACACCACCCGTTCGGCAGGCACCGTCAAATACGGCAACAGCATGTCGGCATCGCCTCCCGTCAGCAGGCAGGTTGGCGTCACGCCAGCAGTTTCAGCCAGGCGCGCATGCTGCTGTTGAATGGCGCCGCACAGCGCCGCCACGATCCCGCTCTGAACCGCATCGGCCGTGGTGCGCGGAAACGCCTGCCACTCGCCTGCTGCGTCTGCAATCTGCGCGGTTCCCTGCAACAGAGCCTGACGCATCAGCATGACGCCGGGCACGATCACGCCGCCCAGAAACATCCCGTCGGCCGCCAGTGCATCCACCGTCATCGCGGTGCCGACCGACACCACCAGGACCGGGCCGCGCGTGCGCTGACGCGCGGCGATCAGCCCCATCCAGCGGTCCACGCCCAGTTGCTGGGGATTCAAATAGGTATTCTTCAGGTCCGCAAAGCCCGCTTCGGCCTTCAGCCAGATCGGGGCGATGCCCGACTCCGCCAGCAGCGCGGCAAGCTGTTGCTCGCGCTCGGGATCCGTCACGCTGGCGATCAGGCATTCGGTAATGGCCGTCAGCGCACTCTTCAGGCTTGACCAATCGGTGTAGTCGATCCTGCCTTCAGCGCGCCACTGACCCGCTTCAACCACGGCCCATTTCAGGCTCGAATTGCCAGCATCGATCAACAAGCGACGGCCGCTCATCGACCCGCATCCAGACGCAGGCTGATTTCCCCGCCGCTGTAGGGGATCAGGCGCGAATCGCCGTCACGCAGCAGGAAGGCGCCCGTTTTGTCGACCCCCGAGGCCACGCCCTGAACCTTGTGTGCATCCGGCAAGCTCAACGCGACCGGCTTGCCCGCATACGCATCCAGGGCCAGCCAGTCCGCATGCAAGGCCGCGAATCCGCGCTCGCGAAACAGGGTCATCACCGAATGTAACTCCAGCAGGCAATCGGCCAGCATTCGGTTGCGGCCCACCATCACGCCCATTTCGGCGAGGTCGACCACAGCCTGATCGACCGCATCGCGCTGCGCCTCGTCCAGCCGGACATTCAGCCCGATGCCCACCACGGCAAAGGCCGCTCCGTTCATGTCGCCCTGCACCTCAACCAGAATTCCGGCCAGCTTGCGATACTCCACCAGCACATCGTTGGGCCATTTCAACCGGGCCGGGTGGCGGCTGTGGCGATTGACCGCCCGCGCGATTGCCAGCCCCACGGCCAGGCTGAGACCCGCCAGCGACTGCAGGCCATTGTCGAAACGCCATAGCGTGGAAAACGTCAGGCTGCCGCCCGGCACCGAGTGCCAGCGGCGGCCGCGGCGGCCTTTGCCGGAGTGCTGGTGCTCACTGCAGATCAAGGTGCCGTCCGCGGCTCCGTCCAGGGCGGCGGCCATCAAGGCCGTGTTGGTCGAGTCCACGCTGTCCAGGATATGGATGGTGTAGGCGCTCGCTGCAGAACCCAGGCACTGCGCTACTGCGCTGCCATCCAGCCACTCGACGGGCTCGGGCAGACGGTAGCCGCGACCGCGCACGGCGTGGATCGTCAGCCCCATGGCTTCGGCCTCGGCGACCACATTGAAGATGCTGGAGCGGGACAGACCGAATGCTTCCGCCAGCGCCTGGCCCGAATGAAAACGGCCGTCTGACAGACGGCGCAAGAGCGGGAACAGCGCTTTGTGAGGACGGGTATGCACCTGCCGAATTTTACATGGCTTGGGGCTGCGATTTCCCAATAAAAAACCCCCTCTTTTAGGGAGGGGGTTTTGGTGTACCCGGGGGTACGTATAAGGAGTCTGACGATGACCTACTTTCACAGGCGCAGTGCCTACTATCATTGGCGCGGGAGCGTTTCACCGTCCTGTTCGGGATGGGAAGGGGTGGTTCCACTCTGCTATGGTCGTCAG
>Ga0299912_10000158_pt1 | contig 72092 bp, 66 predicted proteins | sample RVTome_2_FD_207667 | JGI IMG/M metagenome (GOLD analysis project Ga0299912, IMG submission 207667) | Soil microbial communities from uranium-contaminated site in the Upper Colorado River Basin, Wyoming, United States - RVT95D214 (version 2) ... | reverse complement strand
CTCGCCCCCCCCGCGCCTGGCCCTCCCCCCCCCCCCCCCCCCCCCCCCCCCCCCCCCCCCCCCCCCCCCCCGGGGGCGACCGCACAGCGGCGGGCGGATTTTGGTGTAGGGCGGCGTCGCTCGTCGTGTCACGATGCTTGAAGCATCGCTCCCTCCTCGCTCCTTGTCCTACACCAAAATCCGCTCCGTCACGGCCGTTGCCAGGTATGGGTCTGCGCCCTAGGGACGAGGGATGCCCGATGCAACTATAACTGCGGCAACCATTCGCGCCGGCGAAGCCGAGCATTTCGGCCGGCTGGCAAAGGACTGGTGGGACCCGAAGGGTTCATCGGCGATGCTCCACCGGTTGAACCCGCTGCGGCTCGCCTTCCTGCGCGAGGCGGTCGACCGGCACTGGAGCGGCGATGGCGAGGCGCTGAAGCCGCTATCCGGCAAGCGCGCGCTCGATGTCGGCTGCGGCGCCGGGCTGCTGGCCGAACCGCTCGCCCGGCTGGGCGCGCAAGTGACCGGGGTCGACGCGGCGGCGGAAAACGTCGCCGCCGCGCAAGCCCACGCGGCGGGAGCCGGGCTGGCGATCGACTACCGCCACGGCGAGCTGGCGGCGCTCGGGCTCGGGCAATTCGACCTCGTCACCGCGATGGAAGTGCTCGAGCACGTGGCCGACAAGCCGGCCTTCGTCGGCGAGCTTGCCCGGCACCTGGCGCCCGGCGGGCTGATGGTGCTTTCGACCCCCAACCGCACGGCGCGCTCACGGCTGCTGATGGTCGGCCTCGCCGAGGCGGTCGGTGCGATCCCGCGCGGGACGCACGACTGGGACGATTTCGTCACGCCCGACGAGCTGCGCGAACTGCTCGCCGGGGCGAGGCTCGAAATGGGGCCGCCGCGCGGCATCGCCTTCTCGCCGGCGAAGGGCCTCCACCTGTCCGACGACCTGTCGCTGAACTACCTCGTCAGCGCGACCCCGGTATGAGCGCGACGGCGCTCAAGGAAAGGCTGCGCACGGACCTCAAGAGCGCCATGCGCGAGAAGCGGGCGGGCGAGGTCGCACTGCTGCGCAAGCTGATCGCCGCGCTCGACAACGCCGAGGCGGTGCCGACGCAAGGCTACCGGCCGCGCGCGCTGGGCGATCCGAGCGGGGAAGTCGCCCGCCGCGAGATCGACCGCGCAGAGGTCGACAGCCTGCTCGCCGGCGAAATCGTCGAGCGGCAAGCAGCGGCCGAAGACCTCGAACGGCTCGGACGATCGGGCGACGCCGCCCGGCTGCTGCACGAAGCGGAGCTGATTGCCCGATACCGGGCTAACTGACCACCTCACGCAGGAACGCGCCCGGGAAGTGCGAGGTGCAGGCCATCACGTGGGTGATCGCCTCGCGGTCGTATTCGTCGCCCGAGCGGTAGCTTTCGAAATAGGCATTGAGCCGCTCGACCCGCTCGGGATGCGCATCGGCCGCCTGCAGCCCGAGCGAGACCCCGTAGTTGGCGAAGGCGATGCGCACCTGCCGGGCATAGCTGGCGCGGGCGAAGAAGCCGGGCGGGTCGGTCCACAGCCGGTCGAGCGCGGCGAGCGAGCGGCGGGTGTGGACTTGCGCCCAGTGCTCGTTCGGAAAGAAGTGCGCCAGCCACAGCATCATCCCGAGCCCGAGGTCCTGGTCGATGTCGAGCGCGGGGTACTGCATTTCCATGATCGCGCGCATCTCGCCGATCTCGCGCGCCAGCGCCCGCTCGTCGAGCAGGCGGTAGGAAACGTAGCCGTCGAACGCGTCCATCGCGCCGAGGCCGTAGCCGGGATAGGGGGCGCTGAGGTCCTCGGCCATCTTCCAGATGACGCCGCGGCCCGGCAGCACGAAGGCATCGTGCACTTCGCGCACCAGCGCGACGCCGCGCTCGCGGTACTCGGGCAGCTCCTCGCCAAGGCGGGCGAGCGCGAACATCCACATCGCGAGGTAATGGAAGTACTGCCCGTCGCGGTCCGCCGCCTCGCCGATGCGGATGCCGCGCGTCCGCCCAAGCACGCGCTCGACCTCGGCGACCAGCGCCTCGGCCTCGTCGAGCCAGCGGCGTTCGCCCAGGCGGCGGTAGAGCGAGAGGTAGAGCACGACCCCGAAGGCGTCGGTCCACAGGTAGCGCAGCCCGTTCGGCCAGATCCGCTCCTCGCGCATCCACGCGAGCTTGTTGAGGACATAGTCGGTATCGGCGAGCGCCATGATGGTTACCTCATAGCGCAAAGCCGAGCGATGCGCATGCGCATTTAGGGCAGGCAGGGGGCGGCATGAGCGGTGCGGGTCGGCGGGCGCCCGGTGAGGGCGGAGATCGTGCCCGAGTTCAACTGAGCGCGGCGGCCCATTCGGCCGGATCGAAGCCGACCAGCAATCCACCCGGATGCTCTGCCACGGGCCGTTTGATGGTGGACGGATGGGCCTGCATCAGCCGCACGGCCCTGGCCGCATCGAGGCCGTGCTTGTCGGCTTCGTCGAGCTGGCGGAAGGTGGTTCCGCGGCGGTTGAGCACCGTCTCCCAGCCTTTCGCCTCGACCCACTGCCGCAACTTCGCGGGATGGGCGCCTTCCTTCTTGTAGTCGTGGAAGGCGTAGCCGATGCCTTTCTCCTCGAGCCAGGCGCGCGCCTTCCTGACCGTGTCGCAATTGGCGATGCCGTAGAGGGCGATGGTCATTCGTCGTCCTTGCGCGCAAAGCGGTGGATGCGCGGATTGTCGCAGGCGAACAGGGTGTAGCTTTGGTAATAGTCCGACCGCCCTCTCGCCTGCGCGGCGCGGTGCTCGGCGACCGCACGCCAGGCGAGTGCGGCGGCTTCATCCCGCCATTCGGACAGCGCAATCACTTCGCCGTCATCCGAGATGTAGGACTTGAAGCAGAGGTAGCCCGGCTGCTCTTTCGCCAAGTTCTCCATCCGCTCGGCCTCGGCGTCGTAGGCGGCCTGGTCGATGCCGGCGCGCTTGCGGTTGCGGAACACGACGAGGAACATCAGCGGCCTCCCAAGTGTGCGTCGGCGATCGCCACGGCGAGCGCGTCGGCGGCGTCCGCCCCGGCAATCTCGGCGCCCGGCAGCAGGACCTTGAGCATCGCCTGGACTTGCGCCTTTTCCGCCGCGCCCGTGCCGACTACCGCTTTTTTTACCAGCCGCGCGGCGTGTTCGGCCACCGGTAGCCCGGCGTGCCCGCAGGCGGCCAGCACCGCGCCGCGCGCCTGGGCGAGCTTCAGGGTCGATTGCGGGTTCTTGTTGACGAACACTTCCTCGACCGCCGCGCGGTCGGGCGCATGGGCCGCGATCACCGCGACCAGCGCGTCGTGCAGGCGATGCAACCGCTCGGCCATCGGCGCTTTCGGGTCGGTCGCGACCTGCCCGTTGGCCACGTGGGAGAGCCGCGATCCCTCGGCGCGGACGACTCCCCAGCCGGTGCAGCTGAGCGAGGGGTCGAGGCCGAGGATGATCATACCCGGATGCCGAGCCGCGGCCCGAAGTGCATCATCACCAGGTAGAGCGCGACGGTGAGGGCGCAGCCGAGTCCCAGCGCAACCCAAAAACCCATTCCGCCGCGCAACAGCGCGGGAATGAGGAGGAACATCGGCAGGCTCGGCAGCACGTACCAGAACGTCGCTTCGGCATGGACGGCCATGTTCTCGGCATCGGGCCGCTCGTGCCACAGGAAGATCATGCCCAGGACAGAGACCAGCGGCAGCGAGGCGACCACCGCGGCGGTCGCCGGCAGGCGCTTGCCGATTTCGGCGATGGCCGCGATCATGGCGCCGGCCAGCAGCGCCTTCGCGAGCCATCCCCACATCAGCCGATCTTCTCCATGATCTCGTCGGAAACGTCGTAGTTGCCCCAGACGGCCTGCACGTCGTCGTCGTCCTCGAGCATGTCGACGAGCTTGAACAGCGTCTGTGCGTCGCCTTCGCCGACCTCGACCGTCAGGTTGGGCTTCCACGCCAGCTTGACGCTCTCGGGTTCGCCGAGGCTCGCTTCGAGCGCCTTGGCCACTTCGTGCAGCGCTTCCATGTCGGTCCAGATGACGTGGCCGTCGTCCGAACTCTCGACGTCGTCGGCCCCGGCCTCGATCGCCGCTTCGAAGACCTTGTCCTCGCCGCCGGCGCCGGCCGGGTATTCGATCATCCCCTTGCGCTCGAAGCCGTGGCTGACCGCGCCGGTCGCGGCCATGTTGCCGCCGTTCTTGCTGAATGCCGTGCGGATGTTGGTCGCGGTGCGGTTGCGGTTGTCGGTCAGCGCCTCCACGATCAGCGCCACGCCGCCGGGGCCGTAGCCCTCGTAGCGGATTTCCTCGTAGTCATCGCCTTCGCCCACGCTGGCCTTGTCGATCGCCCGCTGGATGTTGTCCTTGGGCATCGACTGCGCCTTGGCGTTGTTGACCGCCAGGCGCAGGCGCGGGTTCATGTCGGGATCGGGCATGCCCGACTTGGCGGCGACGGTGATTTCGCGGCTGAGCTTGGAGAACATCGCCGAGCGCTTCTTGTCCTGCGCGCCTTTGCGATGCATGATGTTCTTGAATTTGGAATGGCCTGCCATGGGTTCGTTCTAACCGGTGCTTTCAGCAATAGGACGGGGGCGCATTAGCCGCATGGACGGGCAACCGACAAGAGCCGGTTTGGTCGCATACGCGCCTGCTGAATGGCGGGCGTTCGGCGCGTTCGTGCGCCGCCCGGTCCTGCCCGCGAAGGCGACAGGCCCGCGCGCCGCCGCGCTGCGCGCCACGCTGTGGCTGTTCGCGCTCGACCTGCTGCTGATGGCGCTGGTGGTCGTGCCGCTCGCGCTGATCGAGCGTTTCGGCCCGGACATGCCCGAAAACGTGCTCAAGGGCATAGACCTCGGCCCGCTGTGGCTCGCCGTGATCGTGGTCGCGGCGCCGCTGATCGAGGAACTGCTGTTCCGCGGCTGGCTCTCCGGCCGTCCCGGGCACGTCACCGCGATCGTGGCGCTGGTCGCCGGAATCGCGCTGACGGTGCTTTCGGGCCCGACCGCCTATCCGATCCTCGCGCTGGGCAGCATCGGCATCGCCACCCTGCTGGCGGTCGGGCTGGCCTTCTGGCTGCGCGGCCGGCCGCCGTTCCCTTACTTCAGCCGGCATTTCGCCTGGTTCTACGGCTTGAGCACGCTGCTTTTCGCGCTCGTCCACCTGACCAATTATACCGGCGGCAATGCGGCCTACGTGCTGCCGCTGGTGATCCCGCAGCTGGCTGCCGGGCTGGTGCTCGGCTACGCGCGGGTCAGCTACGGGCTGTGGTCGAGCATGCTGCTGCACATGATGCACAACGGGCTGTTCGTCGGCCTGGTACTGGCCACAAAGGGCGCATGACTTTCCGCTAGAGCACTCGCTGCCACCAGCCGACGTCGCGCCAGCCGCCCAGCTTCCAGCCGACTTCGCGATAGGTGCCGACCGGGGTGAACCCCATCGCCTCGTGCAGGCCGACGCTCGCCGGGTTGGGCAGCGCGATCCCGGCGAAAGCGGCATGGAAGCCGCGCGCCTTCAGCCGTTCGAGCAACTCGGCATAGAGCGCCCGCCCCACGCCCTGCCGCGCACGGCCCGGCGCGACATAGACCGCGACATCGCACGAGCTCGCATAGGCGGCGCGGGCGCGGTGCGGCGAACCGTAGGCATACCCCGCGAGTTCGCCCGCGCGCTCGGCGACGAGCCAGGCATGGCTCGCCGAATAATCGGCGATCCGGCGGGCCATTTCCACCTCGCCGGGCGGATCGAGTTCGAAGCTGACCCAGCTGTCTTCGACGAAAGGTGCGTAGATCGCGGCGCAGCCGGCGGCGTCTTGCGGACCGGCCGGGCGGATCGCCAGCGTCACGAGGAATGTTCCCGGCCGGCCATGACAACCACAGCTCCGTTCCGATCCAGCGCCCGGCCGTGCCTATAACGCGAAACCGGGCAGCCCGTTAAGGGGGCGCGGACGCCCGGTCAGCCGAGGCCGAGCGCCGACTTGTAGGTATCGAGGATCGCTTCCATCTCCGCCCGGTCGTCGGGCTTCATCTTCCTCAGGCGGACGATCTGGCGCATGATCTTGGCATCGTAGCCGACCGCCTTGGCTTCGGCGTAGACGTCGCGGATGTCGTCGGCGATGCCCTTCTTTTCTTCCTCGAGGCGTTCGATGCGCTCGATCAGCAGGCGCAGGCGGTCGTCGGTGGCGTCGGCCATTGGGTCATGTGCTCCGGTGGATGTGAGAATCGGTTGCCCGGCTGATAGCGAGCCGCCCCGCGGCGGTGAAGGCAGAGCTGCACTTATCCCCCTCCCGCTTGCGGGAGGGGTTAGGGGTGGGACTGAGCACCGCTGCCGGACGGGCCCACCCCCGGCCCCTCCCGCAAGCGGGAGGGGAGATTAGGTCCCCTGATTGCGGGCCAGGCTCGCTTCCATCCGCGCGACTTTTTCGGGCGTCGCCTCGCCCTGGAACTTCGCCTTCCACTCGTCCATCGCCATGCCGTGGATCAGCTCGCGCGCGGCGCCCTTGTCGCCTTCGTAGCCCGCCTCGCGGATCCAGTCGGCCAGGCAATTGCGGCAGAACCCGGCGAGCCCCATCAGCTCGATGTTCTCGGCATCGTGGCGGTGGCGCAAGTGCCGCACCAGCCGGCGGAAAGCGGCGGCGGCGACGTCGTCGGGCAGCGCGTCGAGCGGGTCGGCTGTTTCGGTCATGGTGCAAGTGTCCTTGTCTTGTCGCACCGCTCTGGCATAGGCGCTCGGGCATGGCAAAACACGAAGCGCCCAGGCTCGGCCCGAGAGGCCGCAAGGTCAAGATTCTCGCGACGGTCGGCCCGGCGAGCCGGGACCCGGACATGCTGCGGCGCCTGCTGCGCGCCGGCGCCGATGCCTTTCGCGTCAACCTGAGCCACGGCGAGCACGCCGCGCATGCCGAGACGATCGCCGCGATCCGCTCGCTGGAGAAGGAATTCGGCCGCCCGATCGGCGTGCTGTGCGACCTGCAGGGCCCCAAGCTGCGCGTCGGCGCGTTCAAGGGCGGCGAGGCGCGCATCCGGCACGGCGGCACGTTCACGCTCGACCGCGACGAGACGCCGGGCGACGATACCCGCGTGTACCTGCCGCACCCGGAGCTGTTCGCGGTGCTCGAAAAGGGCCAGCGGCTGCTGATCAACGACGGCAAGATCCGCCTCAGGGTGGAATCGGCCAGCGAGTGCGAAATCCGCTGCACCGCCGAGATCGGCGGGGTCATTTCCGACCGCAAGGGCGTCAACGTGCCCGATGCCGAAGTGCCGATCCCGGCCCTGACCGAAAAGGACCGCAAGGACCTTGCCTTCGCGCTCGAGCACGGGGCCGACTGGATCGGGCTCAGCTTCGTCCAGCGCCCCGACGACATTGTCGAGGCGCGCAAGCTGATGGGCGGGCGCGGGGCGCTCTGCGCCAAGATCGAGAAACCGATGGCGGTGAAACGGCTCGACGAGATCCTCGAGCTGGCCGACGGGGTCATGGTCGCGCGCGGCGACCTCGGCGTCGAGCTCAACCCGGAGGAAGTCCCCCCGCTGCAGAAGCGCATCGTCTTTGCCGCGCGCAGCCTGGGCAAGCCGGTGATCGTGGCGACGCAGATGCTCGAATCGATGATCGAGAGCCCCGCGCCGACGCGCGCCGAGGTGTCCGACGTCGCCAATGCGGTCTACGACGGCGCCGACGCGGTTATGCTGTCCGCGGAGACCGCCGCCGGCCAGTGGCCCGAGGAAGCGGTGGCGATGATGGACCGCATCGCGGTGCAGGTCGAAAATGACGAGAGCTACGGCGCGCGGATCCACTTCCACGAAACGATCCCCGACACGACCACCGCCGACGCGATCAGCCATGCCTGCATGACCATCGCCGAGACGCTGCCGATCACGGCCGTGGTGGTGTTCACCGATTCCGGCTCGACCGCGCGGCGCGTGGCGCGCGAACGGCCCAAGACTCCGTTGATGGTGCTGACGCCCTCGATCCGCACGGCGCGGCGCGTGGCGCTGCTGTGGGGCGCGCTCGCGGTGGCGACGCGCGATATCGGCAGCTTCGAGGAAATGGTCGCCAAGGGCAAGCGCATGGCGCTGCGCCACGGCTTCGGCGAAGCGGGCTCGAAGCTGATCATGGTCGCCGGGGTGCCGTTCGGCCTTCCCGGGGCGACCAACCTGCTGCACGTCGTGACCCTCAGCGGCGACGAGCTGGACAGGAAGTAGGCGCGCTCAGCCTTCGCCGGCGCGGCGCAACCGCTCGCGCGCGTCGTCCTCGCCGATCAGCGGCAGCAGCGCCGCCATGTCGGGGCCCGCGGCGCGGCCGGTGAGCGCGAGCCGCAGCGGCAGGAACAGCGCCTTGCCCTTGCGCCCGGTCGAGGCCTTCAGCGCCTCGGTCAGCCCGTGCCAGGGGTCGGGCCCCCAGGCGAGCGCACGGGCCGCTTCGGCCACGTAGGCGCGGTCTTCGGCGGAAAGCTCCGCCAGGTCGACCGGCCCGGTCACCACTCGCCACCAGTCCGCCGCCTCGCCGACATGGGCGAGGTTCGGGCGGATCGCCAGCCAGCCGGCCTCGTCCATCCCGGCGGGCAGCCTTTGCGCGACATCGGCGAAGTCCAGCTGGTGGACGATCGCCGCGTTGAGCCGCTCGAGCTCGGCCTCGTCGAAGTGCGCCGGGGCGCGGCCGAAGCTGGCGAGATCGAACGTCTCGACCAGCACGCCGCGGCTGGCGACAGGCTCGACCGGCAACGCGGTGCCCAGCCGCGCGAGCAGCGCGACGAGCGCCGCGGGCTCGATGCCGCGTTCGCGGAACGCATCGCAGCCGAGCGAGCCGAGCCGCTTCGACAGCTTGCCTTCGCTCCCCACCAGCAGCGCCTCGTGCGCGAAGCGCGGCGGCGGCTGCCCAAGCGCGGTGAACATCTGCAGCTGCACCGCGGTGTTCGACACGTGGTCCTCGCCGCGCAGCACGTCGGTCACGCCCATCTCGATGTCGTCGACCGCGCTCGGCAGCATGTAGAGCCACGATCCGTCTGCACGGCGGATCACCGGGTCGGAAAGCTGCGCGGGATCGAAATGCTGCGGCCCGCGAATGCCGTCATGCCACGCGATCGGCTCGCCGTAATCGAGCTTGAAGCGCCAGTGCGGGGCCACGCCGGCGGCTTCCTTCGCCGCGCGCTCGGCGTCGCTCAAGTGCAGCGAAGCGCGGTCATAGATCGGCGGCAGCCCGCGACCGAGCAGGACCTTGCGCCTGAGGTCGAGTTCCTGCGCGGTTTCGTAGCAGCGATAGACCCGGCCCGCGGCGAGCAAGCGCTCGAATGCCGCCTCGTAATGCCCGAGCCGGGCCGACTGGCGCTCCTCGCCGTCGGGCGAAAGGCCGAGCCAGGCGAGGTCCGCGCGGATCGCCTCGACGTACTCCTCGCGGCTGCGCTCGGCGTCGGTGTCGTCGATCCGCAGCAGGAAGCGCCCGCGACCCTTTCGCGCGAGCAGCCAGTTGTGCAGCGCCGTGCGGATGTTGCCGACGTGCAGCCGGCCGGTCGGCGACGGGGCGAAGCGGGTGACGACGCTCATGCGAGGGCGACTAGCGCCGCTTCACTGGGTGAACAAGGTCACCGAGTGCCCGCCGCCGGTGAATTCGTAACCGTTCGACTCATTGATGGCGACGGCAGTGGCCGCGTCGAAGGCATCCATGATCGCCTGTTCCTCGGCCGTGAGGCCGCGGGCGCAGCTTTCGACCGGGACGCGGCCGGTCACGAGCGCGTCGCCCGCGAAGCGGTAGGACCAGGCCATCCTCACGCAATCGGAGCTGACGAGGATGCGATCGGCGGAGATCGAGGCGGTAATGCCGTAGGGCAGGTCGATCCCCTGCCCGTCGACCCCGGCGATGCGGTACTCGCCCGCCAGCCGCTTGGTCGTGACGATGCGGTCGGAAGGTTCGGCAAGGGCGGGGGTTTCGCTCGTCGCTTGCGGTTCGGGTTTGGCGGCGTCGGGCGCGGCGGGCTCGCCCGCCGGCTGGCAGGCGGCGAGCGACAGAGCGAGCAGCAGGAACAGGGTTCTCATCGGCAACTCCCGGGACAGACTGCCATCCCAACGCGCGAAGATAGGAAAAGGCCCCGCCGGATCGCTCCGGCGGGGCCTTGATCAAGTCACCTTGCGGCGGCGGTCACTCCTCTTCGGGAGCGGCCTCGTCACCGGCCGCTTCTTCTTCCAGGCCGCCGGCCGCTTCTTCCAGCAGTTCCTCGAGGACCTCGTCGCTCTGCTCGAGGTATTCGCCCGCATCGGCGTCGGTGCCGTGGGTTTCGCCTTCGACCGCAGCCAGCGGATCGTCGCCGAGGTCGTCGGCCGGATCGCGCAGCTTTTCGGCAGCACGCTCCTCTGCGGCCGAATTGGCGGCGATGATCGCATCCTGGGCCTTTTTCCACGACGCGCGCAACGCGGCGTCGCGGCTCGTGGCGGTGACCCTGAGCCGGTTCATCGCCGCGCCGGTGCCGGCGGGGATGAGGCGGCCCACGATCACGTTCTCCTTGAGCCCGATCAGCGTGTCCGTCTTACCCTCGACCGCGGCCTGGGTGAGCACGCGAGTGGTCTCCTGGAACGAGGCCGCCGAGATGAACGAGCGGGTCTGCAGGCTGGCCTTGGTGATGCCCAGCAGCACCGGGTTGCCGGAGGCCGGCTTCTTGCCCTTGGGCAGCTTGCCGTTGATCTCGTGCATTTCCTCGTAATCGACCTGCTCGCCGGGCAGCAGCGTGGTGTCGCCGCCGTCGGTGATCTCGACCTTCTGCAGCATCTGGCGAACGATCACCTCGATGTGCTTGTCGTTGATCTTCACGCCCTGGAGCCGGTAGACTTCCTGGATTTCCGACACGAGGTATTCGGCCAGCGCCTCGACCCCGAGCACCTCGAGGATGTCGTGCGGGTTGGGGCTGCCCGAGATCAGCGTGTCGCCCTTCTTGACGAAGTCGCCTTCCTGAACGTCGATCACCTTGGTCTTCGGCACGAGGTACTCGACCGGCTCGCCCTCTTCCGGGATGATCGCGATCTTGCGCTTGGCCTTGTAGTCGCGGACGAATTCGATCCTGCCCGAGATCTTGGCGATGATCGCGTTGTCCTTCGGCATGCGCGCCTCGAACAGCTCCGCCACCCGCGGCAGGCCGCCGGTGATGTCGCGCGTCTTGGCCGCCTCGCGGCTGGCGCGCGCGAGGATGTCGCCGGCCTCGACGCGCTGGCCGTCCTCGACCGAGAGCGTGGTGCCCGGGGCGAGCATGTAGCGCGCCGCCTCGGTTTCCTCGCCCTTCTTGCCGGCTTCCTCACCCAGCAGGGTCAGGCGCGGACGCAGGTCTTCCTTCTTGGCGCGGCCGGCCGAGCGGTACTCGGTGACGACGCGCTGGGCGATGCCGGTGGCTTCGTCCACGCGCTCTTCCATCGTCTTGCCTTCGGCGAGGTCCTGGTAGCGGACCACGCCCGATTGCTCGGTGATGATCGGCAGGGTGAACGGGTCCCATTCGGCCAGGCGGTCGCCTTCCTTCACCTTGGCGCCGTCCTTGTGCATCAGCACGGTGCCGTAGGGCACGCGGTGGATCGCGCGCTCACGGCCCTCGGCGTCGACCACCACCATCTCGCCGTTGCGGGCGAGCGACAGCCGGCGGCCGCGCTTGTCGGTGATCGTCGGCATGTCGCGGAAGACGACCTTGCCGTCGCTGATGGATTCGAGATGGCTGGTCTCGTTGACCTGCGCCGCGCCGCCGATGTGGAAGGTGCGCATGGTCAGCTGGGTACCGGGTTCGCCGATCGACTGCGCGGCGATCACGCCCACGGCCTCGCCGATGTTGACCGGCGTGCCGCGCGCGAGGTCGCGCCCGTAGCACTTGGCGCAGACGCCCTGCTCCGCTTCGCACACCAGCGGGCTGCGGATCTTGGCCGACTGCACTTCGGCTTCCTCGATCTCCTTGACCATCGCTTCGTCGAGCAGCGTGCCCGACTTGACGATGACTTCGCCGGTCTTGACGTTGACGAGGTCTTCCGCGGTCGTGCGGCCGAGGATGCGCTCGCCGAGGCTGGCGATGACCGAGCCGCCCTGGATGATCGCGCGCATCTCCAGCGCGTGGTCGGTCTTGCAGTCTTCCTCGACGATCACGCAGTCCTGCGACACGTCGACCAGGCGGCGGGTCAGGTAGCCCGAGTTCGCCGTCTTGAGCGCGGTGTCGGCGAGGCCCTTGCGCGCGCCGTGGGTCGAGTTGAAGTACTCGAGGACGGTGAGGCCTTCCTTGAAGTTGGAGATGATCGGCGTCTCGATGATTTCGCCCGAAGGCTTGGCCATCAGGCCGCGCATGCCGGCGAGCTGCTTCATCTGCGTCGGCGAACCGCGCGCGCCCGAATGGCTCATCATGTAGATCGAGTTGATCGGCGCCTCGCGGCCGTGCTCGTCCTTGGGCGTCGCCTTGATCTCGTCCATCATCGCGTTCGCCACCTGGTCGCCGCAGCGGCTCCAGGCGTCGATCACCTTGTTGTACTTTTCCTGCTGGGTGATGAACCCGTCCTGGTATTGCTGCTCGTAATCGGCAACCAGCGCCTTGGTCTGCTCGACCAGCTCGGCCTTGGAATCGGGGATGATCATGTCATCCTTGCCGAAGCTGATGCCCGCGCGGCAGGCGTGGCGGAAGCCCAGCGCCATGATCGCGTCGGCGAACAGCACCGTGTCCTTCTGGCCGGTGTGGCGATAGACCTGGTCGATGACGTCGCCGATTTCCTTCTTGGTGAGCAGGCGGTTGATCACCTCGAACGGCACGGTGTGGCTCTTGGGCAGGCATTCGCCGATCAGCATGCGGCCCGGCGTCGTCGCGACCCGCTTCATGTACTCGTTGCCCGCCTCGTCGGTCTGCGGCACCCGGCTGATGATCTTCGAGTGCAGCGTGACCGCGCCGACATGCAGCGCCTGGTGCACTTCGTCGATGTTGGCCAGGATCTTGCCTTCGCCGGGCTCGCCCTCGCGGTCCATCGACAGGTAGTACAGGCCCAGCACCATGTCCTGCGAAGGCACGATGATCGGCTTGCCGTTGGCCGGCGAGAGGATGTTGTTGGTGCTCATCATCAGCACGCGCGCTTCCAGCTGCGCTTCGAGGCTCAGGGGCACGTGCACGGCCATCTGGTCGCCGTCGAAGTCGGCGTTGAACGCGCTGCAGACCAGCGGGTGCAGCTGGATCGCCTTGCCCTCGATCAGCACCGGCTCGAATGCCTGGATGCCGAGGCGGTGGAGCGTCGGCGCGCGGTTGAGCAGGACCGGGTGTTCGCGGATGACTTCATCCAGGATGTCCCAGACTTCCTTGCGCTCCTTCTCGACCCACTTCTTGGCCTGCTTGAGCGTCATCGACAGGCCCTTGGCGTCGAGCCGGGCGTAGATGAACGGCTTGAACAGCTCGAGCGCCATCTTCTTGGGCAGGCCGCACTGGTGCAGCTTGAGCTCCGGGCCGGTCACGATGACCGAGCGGCCCGAATAGTCGACGCGCTTGCCGAGCAGGTTCTGGCGGAACCGTCCCTGCTTGCCCTTGAGCATGTCGCTGAGCGACTTGAGCGGGCGCTTGTTGGCGCCGGTGATCACGCGGCCGCGGCGGCCGTTGTCGAACAGCGCGTCGACCGCTTCCTGCAGCATGCGCTTTTCATTGCGGACGATGATGTCCGGCGCGCGCAGCTCCATCAGCCGCTTGAGGCGGTTGTTGCGGTTGATCACGCGGCGGTAGAGGTCGTTCAGGTCCGAGGTCGCGAAGCGGCCGCCGTCGAGCGGGACGAGCGGGCGCAGCTCCGGCGGGATGACCGGCACGACATCGAGGATCATCCATTCCGGGCGATTGCCGGAATCGATGAAGCTTTCGACGACCTTGAGGCGCTTGATGATCTTCTTGGGCTTCAAGGCGCTCTTGGTGGTGGCGAGCTCTTCCAGCAGGTCCTCTTTCTCCTTCACGAGATCGAGGTCCATCAGCATCAGCTTGACCGCTTCGGCGCCGATGCCGGCGGTGAAGCTGTCCTCGCCGTATTCGTCCTGCGCGTCGAGCAGCTCGTCCTCGGTGAGGAGCTGGAACTTCTCGAGCGGGGTCAGGCCGGGCTCGGTGACGATGTAGCTCTCGAAGTAGAGCACGCGCTCGAGCTGCTTGAGCTGCATGTCGAGCAGGAGGCCGATGCGGCTGGGCAGGCTCTTGAGGAACCAGATGTGCGCCACGGGAGCTGCGAGCTCGATGTGGCCCATGCGCTCGCGGCGGACCTTGGTCACGGTCACCTCGACGCCGCACTTTTCGCACACCACGCCCTTGTACTTCATGCGCTTGTACTTGCCGCACAGGCACTCGTAGTCCTTCACCGGGCCGAAGATGCGCGCGCAGAACAGGCCGTCGCGCTCCGGCTTGAAGGTGCGGTAGTTGATCGTCTCCGGCTTCTTGATCTCGCCGAAGGACCAGCTGCGGATGCGCTCCGGACTCGCGATCCCGATCTGAATCTGGTCGAAGGTCTCGGGCTTGGCCAGCTGGTTGGTGAATTTGCTCAGTTCGTTCATTTTTCAGTTCCCATGGCGGGGTGAAATCTCATGCGGCGGATGAAGGGGGCGAGGCTTGCCCGCCCTCGCTCCGTTACTCCGCCGCCTCCGGCCACTGGTCGCCTTCCTCGCCGGTATCGAGCGAGGAGAGTTCGACGTTGAGGCCGAGGCTGCGCATTTCCTTCACGAGCACGTTGAAGCTCTCCGGGATGCCGGCTTCGAAGGTGTCGTCGCCCTTGACGATCGCTTCGTAGACCTTGGTCCGGCCGACCACGTCGTCGGACTTCACGGTGAGCATTTCCTGCAGCGTGTAGGCGGCGCCGTAGGCCTGGAGCGCCCAGACCTCCATTTCGCCGAAGCGCTGGCCGCCGAACTGCGCCTTTCCGCCCAGCGGCTGCTGGGTGACGAGCGAGTAGGGGCCGATCGAGCGGGCGTGGATCTTGTCGTCGACCAGGTGGTGGAGCTTGAGCATGTAGATGTAGCCCACGGTCACCTTGCGGTCGAAGGCATCGCCGGTGCGCCCGTCGTAGAGCGTGACCTGGCCCGAGCTGTCGTAGCCCGCCTTGATCAGCATGTCGGTGACATCCTGCTCCTTGGCGCCGTCGAACACCGGGGTGCCGATGGGCACGCCGTTGCGCAGGTTTTCGGCCAGCTCGGCGATCTCGAAGGTCGAACGGCTGTCGATTTCCCCGTGGTACTGCTCGCCGTAGATGTCCTTGAGCCGCTCGACGACGGCGCTCGGCGCCTTGGCCGATGCCGGATCGGGATTGGCTTCGCGCCATTGATCGAGCGCGCCGGCGATCTGCTGGCCGAGCCCGCGCGCGGCGAGGCCGAGGTGAGTCTCGAAGATCTGCCCGACGTTCATGCGCGAAGGCACGCCCAGCGGGTTGAGCACGATGTCGACCGGGGTGCCGTCTTCCATGAACGGCATGTCCTCGGCCGGCAGGATGCGGCTGATGACGCCCTTGTTGCCGTGGCGGCCGGCCATCTTGTCGCCCGGCTGCAGCTTGCGCTTCACCGCGACGAACACCTTGACCATCTTGAGCACGCCGGGGGCGAGCTCGTCGCCGCGTTCGAGCTTGTCCTTGCGGTCCTCGAACTTCTCCTCGATCGCCCGGACGGCCTCGTCGTACTGGCCCTTCACGGCTTCGAGCTGGGCCTGCATCTTGTCGTCGGCCACCGCGAACTTGAACCATTCGTAGCGGTCGACGCCGTCGAGCACGGCCTGGTCGATCTTGGTGCCCTTCTTGATGCCCTTGGGCGCCGCCGAAGCGGTCTGCCCGGCGAGCATTTCGGCTAGGCGATTGTAGGTCGCGCGGTTGAGGATCGCGCGCTCGTCCTCGGCGTCCTTCTTGAGGCGTTCGATTTCCTCGTTCTGGATCGCGCGGGTACGGTCGTCGATCTCGATGCCGTGGCGGTTGAACACGCGCACTTCGACGATCGTGCCGGAAACGCCCGGCGGCAGCCGCAGCGAAGTGTCGCGCACGTCGCTCGCCTTCTCGCCGAAGATCGCCCGCAGCAGCTTTTCCTCCGGCGTCATCGGGCTTTCGCCCTTCGGCGTGATCTTGCCGACGAGGATGTCGCCCGGGTGCACGTCGGCGCCGATGTAGACGATGCCCGCCTCGTCGAGGTTGCGCAGCGCTTCCTCGCCGACGTTGGGGATGTCGCGGGTGATGTCTTCCGGCCCGAGCTTGGTGTCGCGGGCCATGACCTCGAATTCCTCGATGTGGATCGAGGTGAACACGTCGTCCTTCACGATCCGCTCTGAGATCAGGATCGAATCCTCGTAATTGTAGCCGTTCCACGGCATGAACGCGACGAGGCTGTTGCGGCCCAGCGCCAGTTCGCCGAGGTCGGTCGAGGGACCGTCGGCGATGATCTCGCCGGCTTCGACCACTTCGCCCACCTTCACCAGCGGGCGCTGGTTGATGCAGGTGTTCTGGTTCGAGCGCTGGAACTTCTGCAGCGTATAGATGTCGACGCCCGGGTTGCCGGCGTCGACCTCGCCGCTCGCCCGGATGACGATGCGGGTGGCGTCGACCTGGTCGACCACGCCCGAACGGGTCGCGGCGATCGCGGCGCCCGAATCGCGCGCCACGGTCTCTTCCATGCCCGTGCCGACGAACGGCGCTTCGGCGCGCAGCAGCGGCACTGCCTGGCGCTGCATGTTCGAGCCCATCAGCGCGCGGTTGGCGTCGTCGTTTTCGAGGAACGGGATCAGCGAGGCGGCGACCGAGACGAGCTGCTTGGGCGAAACGTCCATCAGCGTGACCTGCTCGCGCGGGGCCATCACGAACTCGCCGTTCTGCCGCGCCGAGACCAGCTCCTCGACGAAGCTGCCTTCGGCATTGAGGTCGGCGGATGCCTGGGCGACGGTGTGCTTCTGCTCCTCCATCGCCGAAAGGTAGGTCACTTCGCCCGAAACCTTGCCGTCCTTCACCGTGCGGTACGGCGTTTCGATGAAGCCGTACTTGTTGACGCGGGCGAAGGTCGACAGCGAGTTGATCAGGCCGATGTTCGGGCCTTCCGGCGTTTCGATCGGGCAGATGCGGCCGTAGTGCGTCGGATGCACGTCGCGCACTTCGAAGCCGGCGCGCTCGCGCGTGAGGCCGCCCGGGCCGAGCGCCGAGACGCGGCGCTTGTGGGTGACTTCGCTGAGCGGGTTGGTCTGGTCCATGAACTGCGAGAGCTGGCTCGAGCCGAAGAACTCGCGCACCGCAGCCACGGCCGGCTTGGCGTTGATCAGGTCGTTGGGCATCACGGTCGAGACGTCGACCGAGCTCATCCGCTCCTTCACCGCGCGCTCCATGCGCAGCAGGCCGACACGGTACTGGTTCTCGAGCAGCTCGCCGACCGAGCGGACGCGGCGGTTGCCGAGGTTGTCGATATCGTCGACCTCGCCCTTGCCGTCCTTCAGGTCCACGAGTTCCTTGACCACCGCGAGGATGTCTTCCTTGCGCAGCGTGGTCACGGTGTCTTCGGCGTCGAGGCCCAGGCGCATGTTGAGCTTGACCCGGCCGACGGCCGAAAGGTCGTAACGCTCGGGATCGAAGAACAGGCCTTCGAACAGCGCTTCGGCGGTCTCCTTGGTCGGCGGCTCGCCCGGGCGCATGACCTTGTAGATCGCCTCGAGTCCTTCCTCGCGGTTCTCGGCCTTGTCGGCGACCATCGTGTTGCGGATCCACGGGCCGGTGTTGACGTGGTCGATGTCGAGCAGGTCGAGCTGGTCGATGCCGGCGGAGTCGAGCTTCTCGAGGCTCTCCGGGCTGACTTCCTCGCCGGACTCGATGTAGATGCGGCCGGTCTTCTCGTCGATCAGGTCGCGCGCCGAATAGCGGCCGAAGATTTCCTCGGTCGGGATCAGCAGGGCCTTGAGGCCGTCCTTCAGGGCCTTGTTGGCCGCGCGGGGGCTGACCTTCTGGCCGGCGGGGAACACTTCCTCGCCGGTATGGGCGTCGACCAGCGCGAAGCCCGGCTTGCCACCGCGCCACTGGTCGGGGACGAACGGGATCTGCCAGCCCTCGCCGGCCTTGCCGGTCGAGCGCTTCCAGGCGACGGTGTCGTAGAAGTGGTTGAGGATCTGCTCGCCATCGAGGCCGAGGGCATAGAGCAGCGCGGTGACCGGCAGCTTGCGCTTGCGGTCGATGCGCACGTTGACGATGTCCTTGGCGTCGAATTCGAAATCGAGCCACGAGCCGCGGTAGGGGATCACGCGGGCGGCGAACAGGAACTTGCCCGAGGAATGGGTCTTGCCGCGGTCATGGTCGAACAGCACACCCGGCGAACGGTGCATCTGGCTGACGATGACACGCTCGGTGCCGTTGATGATGAAGGTGCCGTTCTCGGTCATGAGCGGCATGTCGCCCATGTAGACGTCCTGCTCCTTGATATCGAGCACGGAGCGGGTCTCGGTCTCCTGGTCGACCTCGAACACGATCAGGCGCAGCGTGACCTTCATCGGCGCCGCATAGGTGATGCCGCGCTGGCGGCATTCGGTGGTGTCGTACTTGGGGTCTTCCAGCTCGTAATGGACGAAGTCGAGCTCGGCGGTGCCGGCGAAGTCGCGGATCGGGAATACGCTGCGGAGCGTCTTCTCGAGCCCCGAGACGTAGCCCGTGGCCTTGTCCGAGCGCAGGAACTGCTCGTAGCTTTCGCGCTGCACCTCGATCAGGTTCGGCATCTGCACCACTTCGTGGATGTTGCCGAAGATCTTGCGGATGCGCTTTTTCTTGCTGCCGGCAGTAGCCGGGGCCTTCGCCTTGGTCGCCATAGGAGAGGTTCGCCTCGTTCAAAGTACCGGCCATCGAAGGGCCGGCGGGAATTTCGCTCGGGCGGGGACACGCGAAACGCGAAACGGCCGCAGCGCAAGCGCACCTCATCCGGGCGCCGGACTGCAGCCTCAAGACACGTCTCACGGAATGCCGGGCTTCCATCCTGCGGCACACCCCCGCGTCAGGTGCGCCTTGCTCGAAGCATCCGGCCGAGGGCGCATATAGGAGCGGGGCACCGAAGGGTCAAGCGCCCCGTCGCGCCGCACGGTAGAGGGCTCATCGCGCCATCGGACACCCGACATATCGGCATTCGATATTATCGATTGACGGCAGACGCGAATATATTTATCGATTATCGATATTATGCATATCGGCGATCGGAAAATGAGCCGTATTCTGAACTACACATTCGCTGCTCTCGCCGCGCTGGTCCTTTTGTTCACCGCGAGAGCCTGTGCCATCGTTCCCGCCGAGAACCCGACCGTGATGGGCGCCTGAACCCGAACCTGAAAGGGGTTTGAAATGTCTAAACTGACAAGCGATCCGCTGCTCACCGCGGCTAAGGTCATCCTGGCGCTGGGGGTCGCGCTGTTCGTCTTCGTCATGGCGATGGTGCTGATCGGCATCGGCGCCCTGCTCACTGTGGAGCGCGGCGAAATCCTTGCCGAGCTTGCCCGGGCCGGGGCGCCCGACAGCGCCTACTGGGCCGTGGTGGTTGCACTGGTGTTGATCGGGGGCCTGATGTTCCTTGGCCTGCGCTTCGTGCTCGAGTTGCGCGGGATCGTGCGCTCGGTCGACAATGGCGACCCGTTCGAGCCCGCCAACGCCCAGCGCCTGCAACGCATGGGCTGGCTCATCGTCGGCGGCTATGCGCTCGGGTTGGTTCTCGGCGCCATCGCCGCCTGGATCAAGAGGGTCGCGGGAGACGCCGGCCGCCTGGATGTTGACGCCAACTTCGACCTCGGCGGCGGCGGAATCCTGCTGATCCTCACTCTGTTCATCCTCGCCCGCGTGTTTCGCCACGGCGCGGCGATGCGCGAAGAGCTGGAAGGGACCGTCTGATGCCGATCACCGTCAAGCTCGACGACCTGCTGCACGCGCGGCGCATGACGCTGACCGAGCTCAGCGAGCGGATCGACCTCACGCTCGCCAACTTGTCGATCCTCAAGACCGGCAAGGCCAGGGCGATCCGCTTCTCCACCCTCGAAGCGATCTGCCGCGAGCTCGGTTGCCAGCCGGGGGACCTGCTGGGATACGAGAGCGCCTGACACATTCCTTGACTTCGAGGTCCAATTCGCTAGATGCCCGCCCCTGACCGGCCGGCCTCGTGCCATCCAGTCATCCGTCCGAGACAGCTGCTGGAGCTTGCTCCTTAATCTGCAGCCTAGGCGGGGAAACGGGATTTCCGGCGGCGCGCATGCGTCGCCTCCACGCGTTTCGGCGCGCTCCTTCCCCCTCAACGGACTCGCCCCTGCCGGTGAACGGCATGGGCAAACGTAGCCGGTCGTCCGGGAGCCATCCCGGCCGGCCATAGTGAAGGAGTATGGCATGGATCGTTCGCAGAAAGCCGATACGGTCGCCCAGCTCAACGCGGTCTTCAACGAGGCGGGCGTGGTGGTCGTCACCCGCAACCTCGGCTTGTCGGTGGCCCAGTCCACCGCCTTGCGCACGAAGATGCGTGATGCCGGCGCGACCTACAAGGTTGCGAAGAACCGCCTCGCCAAGCTCGCTCTGAAGGACACGCGGTACGAAGGCCTCGAGGAATACCTCATCGGGCCGACTGCGCTTGCCTATTCGACCGATCCGATCGCCGCCGCCAAGGCCGCGGTCGAGTTCGCCAAGTCGAACGACAAGCTCGAGATCGTCGGCGGTGCGATGGGCGCCACGCAGCTCAATGCGGAAGGGGTCAAGGCGCTCGCCGCGATGCCCTCGCTCAACGAGCTGCGCGGACGGATCGTGGGCCTGGTCAATGCGCCCGCCACCAAGGTGGCGCAGCTGGTCAATGCCCCCGCGGCCAAGCTGGCCCGCGTCTTCGGCGCTTATGGCGCCAAGGAAGCGGCGTAAGCGGTTTTTCCAAACGCGAATTTCCCGGGCGGCATTTGCCCCCGGTCCATCATTTGAACGGAGTGAAGCATCATGGCCGATATCGCCAAGCTTGTTGAAGAACTTTCGAAGCTGACCGTCATGGAAGCCGCCGAGCTTGCCAAGGCGCTGGAAGCAGAGTGGGGCGTTTCCGCCGCCGCCGCGGTGGCGGTTGCCGCCCCGGCCGGTGGTGGCGAAGCCGCTGCCGCCGTCGAGGAGCAGACCGAATTCGACGTCATCCTGACCAGCGACGGCGGCAAGAAGATCCAGGTGATCAAGGAAGTCCGCGCGATCACCCAGCTGGGCCTGACCGAAGCCAAGACCCTCGTCGAGAGCGCCCCCAAGGCGATCAAGGAAGCGGTCAACAAGGCCGAGGCCGAAGAGATCAAGGCCAAGATCGAAGCCGCCGGCGGCACCGTCGAGATCAAGTGACGCACAGGGGCATGGCCCCGGTGTGATCCCGGACTTGCCTGCTCCCGCGCAGGCTGGGGATCCGCGATCCACTCGATCCGTTCGGATCAAGCGAAGGGCGGTGCCGCAAGGCGCCGCCCTTTTCGCATCCCGCCGCTAACCTCCGCCCAGCAGCAGCGCCCCGTCCCTCAGGATCGAGGCGCCCTCGCCCGCCACTTACAGCGTCTTGAGGTAGGCGATGATCTCGGCCCGCTTGGCTCCATCCTTGACTCCCCCGAAGCTCATCGTGGTGCCGGGCACCAGCTTCTTCGGGTCGGTCAGGTAGGTGTCGAGCGTCGCCGCGTTCCAGGTCAGCCCCGAAGCCATCATCGCCGGGCTGAACTTGAAGCCGGCGACGTCGCCGGCCCTGGTGCCGAAAATCCCGGCGAGCGACGGGCCGATCAGCGTCTGGCCGCGCTCGGTCGAGTGGCACACCGCGCATTGCTTGAACGACTCGGGCGGTCCGGCGGCGGCGACGCTCGGCGAAGCCGCGGGCTTGGGCGAGGCGCTGGCGGAAGGCGTGGGCGACGGGCCCGGGGTGGCGGAGGCTTCGGCTGCGGGAGTCTCGCTCGCGGCCGCCTCGGGCGCAGCCGCGGTCTCGCTCGCTTCGGGAGTTGCCATGGCTTCAGGCTCGTCCGATTCCTCTGCGGGCGAACCGCACGCGGCAAGAACGAGGGACAGCGAAGCGGCAACGGCGAAACGCGACAGCATGGGTATTCCTTCCGGTTGAACCGGGCGTTCCTATCGCGCCCGCCGCGATGCGCAAGGGGCGAGATAGTGGCACGCTTGCCGCAAGCGGGCGCGAAAGCGCACCGGCCGGCTGGCAACGGCTTCCACCGGCGGCGGCACGCGCCTATTCGGGCCGGCTTTGCCATGACCAGCGACCCGATCCTGGAGCCCCCGCACAGCGGAGAAGGCTGGCGCGGCGAGATCGTCGCGACGCTGGCGCTCGCCTGGCCGATGGCGCTCGCCAACATGGCGCAGCTGATGGTCCACGCGATCGACGTGATCTTCGTCGCCAGGCTCGGCGACCGCGAGCTCGCCGCGGCGAGCCTGGCCATTGCGCTGTTCGGCCTGGTGCTGTGGTCGCTCACGGGCATGGCCGGGATGGTCGCCGCGCTGATCGCCGCCGAGCTCGGCCGCAAGCGCCACGCGGTGCGCGAAGTGCGCCGCTCGGCGCGCATGGGCATGTGGCTTGCCGTCTTCACCGGCTCCGCGGCGATGGCTCTCTACCTGGCCGGCGAACGGATCATGCTCGCCACCGGGCAGGACCCGCAAGTCGCGGCGCTGTCGGGCGGGTTCCTGCGCATCCTGATGTGGGCTTCGGTGCCGATGCTGGTGGCCAACGTGCTGCGTAATTTCGTTGCGGCGCTCGGCCGCCCGATCTTCGCGACGATGATCACCGTAGTGGCGATCGGCGTCAGCGCGCTGGCCAACTACGCCTTCGTGTTCGGCAATTTCGGGCTGCCCGCAATGGGCCTCGAAGGTTCGGCCGCGGCAAGCGTGACGACGTCGCTGTTCATCCTCGCATCCTACGTCGTCGTGGTGACGCACGACCGGCGGCTGCGGCGCTACCGCGTGTTCGGCAACTGGTGGCGGCCCGAGTGGAGCCGCCTTGCCGAACTGCTGCGCAAGGGAACGCCGGTCACGCTGACGATCCTGGCCGAAGCCGCCCTGTTCAGCGGCGCGGCCTTCCTGATGGGGCTGATCGGGCCGAGCGAGCTCGCCGGGCACGCGATCGCGCTGCAGCTGGCCGCGCTCGCCTTCCAGGTGCCGTACGGCGTCGCCCAGGCGGCGACGATCCGGGTCGGCTACTTCTACGGCGCGCGCGACCGCGCGGCGATCGCCCGCGCCGGCTGGTGCGCCATCGCGCTCGGCGCCGGCTTCATGGCCCTGACCGCCAGCCTGATGCTGTTCGCCCCGCGCGCGATCATCCGCCTCTACCTCGATCCCGACGCCGCGCGCAACGCGGCGCTGGTCGGCTTCGCCACGCAGTACATGGTCGTCGCCGCCGCCTTCCAGCTGTTCGACGGCGTGCAGGCGGTCGCCGCCGGGGCCCTGCGCGGGCTGCAGGATACCCGCGTGCCGATGCTGATGGCGCTGTTCGGCTACTGGGTGCCGGGGCTGGGCACGGCGGTCTGGCTCGGCTTCTTCACCCCGCTCGAAGGAACGGGCGTATGGATCGGGCTCGCCGTCGGGCTGATCGCCGTCGCCGCGCTGCTGCTCCAGCGGTGGATACGCCGCGCCGGGCTGGGCCTGCTGCCGGCCTGACGCAAAAAATCTTGGCCATTGGCGGTTGACGGCTTCCCTGCGCGCCCACATATCCGCGCCGCTGGCACTCTCCGAGCGAGAGTGCCAATCCAGGTTCACCAACTGAGAGAGGTCAAACTCATGGCATTCCGTCCGCTGCACGATCGCGTGCTGGTCCGCCGCCTCGAGGCCGAGGAAAAGACGGCCGGCGGCATCATCATTCCCGACAGCGCCAAGGAAAAGCCGAGCGAAGGCGAGATCGTCGCCATCGGCAACGGCACCCGCTCGGAAGACGGCAAGATCACGCCGCTCGACGTCAAGCCCGGCGACCGCGTGCTGTTCGGCAAGTGGTCGGGCACCGAGGTCAAGATCGACGGCGAAGACCTGATGATCATGAAGGAAAGCGACATCATGGGCGTGATCGGCTGATCACCCCGATGTGAGTCCCTGCGCAGGCAGGGAGCTCTCACCCGATTGCACGAGGCCCCTGCCTTCGCAGGGGCGCACAGACAGACAAGAGGAACACACCAATGGCTGCCAAGGACGTGAAATTCTCGCGCGATGCGCGTGAGCGCATCCTCAGGGGCGTCGACACGCTCGCCAACGCCGTCAAGGTCACGCTCGGCCCCAAGGGCCGCAACGTGGTGATCGACAAGAGTTACGGTGCGCCGCGCATCACCAAGGACGGCGTGACCGTCGCCAAGGAGATCGAGCTCAAGGACAAGTTCGAGAACATGGGCGCGCAGATGCTGCGCGAAGTGGCCTCGAAGACCAACGACCAGGCCGGTGACGGCACCACTACCGCGACCGTGCTCGCCCAGGCGATCGTCCGCGAAGGCATGACTTCGGTCGCCGCCGGGATCAACCCGATGGACTTGAAGCGCGGCATCGATATCGCCGTGACCAAGGTCGTCGAGGATCTCGCCGCGCGCTCGAAGCCCGTTTCGGGCACGACCGAAATCGCCCAGGTCGGCATTATCTCGGCCAACGGCGACCGCGAAGTCGGCGAGAAGATCGCCGAAGCGATGGAGAAGGTCGGCAAGGAAGGCGTGATCACCGTCGAGGAAGCCAAGGGCCTCGAGTTCGAGCTCGACGTGGTCGAGGGCATGCAGTTCGACCGCGGCTACCTGAGCCCGTATTTCGTGACCAACGCCGAGAAGATGGTCGTCGAGCTGGATAACCCGTACATCCTGATCCACGAGAAGAAGCTCTCGAACCTGCAGGCGATGCTGCCGATCCTCGAAGCCGTGGTTCAGAGCGGCCGTCCGCTGCTGATCATCGCCGAGGATATCGAGGGCGAAGCGCTGGCCACCCTGGTGGTCAACAAGCTGCGCGGCGGCCTCAAGGTCGCGGCGGTCAAGGCACCGGGCTTCGGCGATCGCCGCAAGGCGATGCTGCAGGATATCGCCATCCTGACCGCGGGCGAGATGATCAGCGAAGACCTCGGCATCAAGCTCGAGAACGTCACCCCGGCCATGCTCGGCGAAGCCAAGCGCGTCACCATCGACAAGGACAACACCACGATCGTCGACGGCGCCGGCGACGGCAATGACATCAAGGCCCGGGTCGAGCAGATCCGCGCCCAGATCGAGACCACGACCAGCGACTACGACAAGGAAAAGCTGCAGGAGCGGCTTGCCAAGCTCGCCGGCGGGGTTGCCGTGATCAAGGTCGGCGGCGCATCCGAGGTCGAGGTCAAGGAGCGCAAGGACCGCGTCGACGACGCGCTCCACGCGACTCGCGCCGCGGTCGAGGAAGGCATCGTCCCGGGCGGCGGTACCGCGCTGCTCTACGCCACCAAGGCCCTCGAAGGCCTCAAGGGCGCGAACGACGACCAGACCCGCGGCATCGACATCGTGCGCAAGGCGATCCAGTCGCCGATTCGCCAGATCGCCGAGAACGCGGGGCATGACGGGGCGGTGGTCGCCGGCAACCTGCTGCGCGAAGCCGACCAGACGCAGGGCTTCAACGCCCAGACCGACACCTACGAGAACCTCGTCAAGGCCGGCGTGATCGACCCGACCAAGGTCGTTCGCACCGCGCTGCAGGACGCGGCCTCGGTCGCTGGCCTGTTGATCACCACCGAAGCGGCGATCGCCGAGATTCCGGAAGACAAGCCGGCCATGGGCGGCGGCGGCATGCCCGACATGGGCGGCATGGGCTTCTAAGCGCCCGAACCGACCAGATCACCGGAGGGGCCGGGGGAGCGATCCCCCGGCCCTTTTCGCTTGCCTGCCGGCCCTGTGCTACTCCCGCGAACTCCGGTCGTTTACGAATAGGCGGCGACCGCCTGTGTCGGCCATGCGATTATCGAATAAGGAGGCACGGCTATGTCGGACTTGCAGGAACAGCGTGAATGGATGGTCGATCGGCAAATCCGCCGGCGGGGCATCGACAGCCCGGCCATCCTCGAAGCCTTCCGCACCGTCCCGCGCGAGGAATTCGTGCCCGAATCGCTGCGCGAGTTCGCCTACGAGGACGGCCCGCTGCCGATCGGCGCCGGCCAGACGATCTCGCAGCCCTATATCGTCGCCTTGATGATCGACTCCGCCGGCGTCTCGCCCGGCGACCGCGTGCTCGAGGTCGGCGCGGGCTCGGGCTATGCGGCGGCGGTCATGTCGCGCGTCGCCGACCGGGTCTTCGCGATCGAGCGGCACGAGTCGCTGGCGAAGACCGCGCAGGAACGGATCGACCGGCTCGGTTACGACAACGTCTCGATCATCGCCGGCGACGGCAGCCTCGGCCTGCCCGACGAGGCGCCGTTCGACGCCATCCTGGTTGCCGCGGGCGGCGCCAAGGTGCCCGAACCGCTCAAGCAACAGCTCAGGATCGGCGCGCGGCTGGTCGTGCCGGTCGGCGGCGAGGACATGCAGTCGCTGCTGTGCGTGACCCGCACCGGCGAAAACGAGTGGTCCGAGCAGAACCTCGGCGGGGTGCGTTTCGTGCCGCTGATCGGCGCGCATGGGCGTTATGAGGACGGCAGCCGCGCCGCCAGCAATCACCAGCCGGCGCGGGCCAAGAGCCTCCCCGAATGCATCGCCGAGGCCGCCGAGCCGCTGCCCCCGATCGACGACGAGGCTTTTGCCGCCGCGTTCGACCGCTTCGCCGACCGCCGCGTCGTCCTGCTCGGCGAGGCGAGCCACGGGACGCACGAATTCTACGCCGCGCGCGCGGCCATCACGAAGCGCTTCGTCGAAAAGCACGGCTTCACGATCGTCGCCGCCGAGGCCGACTGGCCCGATGCCGCGGTGCTCGACCGCCATGTCCGCCACCAGCCGCACCGCGAGGGCGAGCCGCGCCCGTTCCAGCGCTTCCCGACCTGGATGTGGCGCAATTCGCTCATCGCCGGGCTGATGCGCGACATGCACGCGATCAATCGCGACCTCGGCCCCGACCGGATGGCCGGGTTCTACGGGCTCGACATCTACAACATGTCGGGTTCGATCGAGGCGGTGCTCGCCTACCTCGACGAGCACGATCCCGAAGCGGCGGCCGTCGCCCGCGAGCGCTACGGCTGCCTGACCCCGTGGCAGGCCGAGCCGGCCACTTATGGCCGCGCTGCGCTGAGCAAGGGCTATGCCGAGTGCGAAGAGCAGGTCGTCGCCCAATGCCGCGAGCTCCTGAAGCGTTCGCTGACCGAGGACGGCGGCATGTTCGGCGCAGCGATGAACGCGCGGCTGGTCGCTTCGGCCGAACGCTATTACCGGATCATGTACTATGGCGGCGCGGAAAGCTGGAACCTGCGTGACAGCCACATGGCCGAGACGCTCGAGCACCTGCTCGAACACCGCGGGCCGGACTCGAAAGCGCTCGTCTGGGCGCACAACAGCCACATCGGCGATGCCAGCGCGACCGAGATGGGCACGGTCAGGGCCGAGCACAACATCGGCCAGCTGGTCCGCCAGCGCTGGGGCGATAAGTGCGCCCTGGTGGGTTTCGGCACGCACACCGGGACCGTCACCGCGGCAAGCGACTGGGACGGCGACCACGAGACCAAGCGCGTGCTCCCTTCGCGGGCCGACTCCTACGAGCGCGCGTGCCACGACAGCGGCGTCGCGCGCTTCCTGCTCGACCTGGCGCCGGGGCGGCACGAGGCCTTGCGCCGGCGCCTCGCCGAGCCGCTCCTCGAACGCTTCATCGGCGTGATCTACCGCCCTGACACCGAGCGCTGGAGCCACTACAGCCACGCCGTGCTGCCCGACCAGTTCGACGCCTGGGTGTGGTTCGACGAAACCAGCGCGCTCAAGCCGCTCGTCATGCACGAACCGCACGAAGGCGTGCCCGACACTTTCCCGTTCGGCGAGTAGCGCCCGCCCGCACGGCGAGGCGCGAGGTCTTTGCTTTGTCTCCGGCGCTGCGGGGAGTAGGTTGCGCGCGACGAAACGGGGAGATGGACGATGCGACTGACCTTGGGCCTTGCCCTCGCCTTGCCGCTGGCGGCTGCGCTCGCGGCCTGCAATTCGGGCCAGCTGGAACCGGAAGCCACCGCCAGGGCCTACGCCGCGAAGGACTACAGCGCCGCGGTCAACGACATCGCCCGGCCCGAGGCCGACCGGCAGCGCGACGCCGCGCGCAAGCCCGGCGAGCTGCTCGCCTTCGCCCAGATCGACAAGGGCGAAAAGGTCGGCGACTACATCATGGGCGGCGGTTACGTGACGCGGCTTTTGGCGATCGCCGTCGGCATCGACGGCAAGGTCTATGCCTTCCAGCCGACCGAGTTCATCGCCTTCCGCCCGGCCTATGCGACCGAGCAGGACGAGGCCGTGGCCCCGTATCCCGATCGCGTGTTCGCGGTGCGCTCGCCGGTCGCCGCGCCCGCGTTCCCCGAACCGCTCAACACGATCATCACCGTGCAGAACCTGCACGACCTGTTCATCGGCGCCATGCCCGCAGGGACGGCCGAAAAGGCGATCAAGGCGCTTTTTGCCGCGCTCAAGCCGGGCGGCACGCTGGTGGTGATCGACCACAGCGCGCCCGACGGCAGCGGGACGAGCACGACCGACGCCACGCACCGGATCGACAAGCAGGCGGCGATCGACGCGCTGACCGCGGCCGGCTTCGTGCTGGAGGAGGAAAGCGAGCTCTACGCCGCGCCCGATGACCCGCGCACGGCCAACGTGTTCGACCCCTCGATCCGCGGCAAGACCGACCAGTTCGCGCTGCGCTTGCGCAAGCCGGGCTGAGCGGCGCGGCACCGCAAACGTCACCCAACGCCCTTTCGGCCGGGTAAACGGCCGCCCCGGACGCGGTTCGTGCCTGCGTAAACTTCGCTTCGTCGCGGAGTTCATTGCCGGGTTCCGCACAATCCGCTTAACCATTCGGAAGGAATGGACGGGTAGCTTTGGCTAAATGAACATCGCTGGGATCGGTCGACTATTCGCCCCGCTGGCCCTCGCGCTCGCCGCGGCCGTGCCGGCGCACGCCGAAAACGGCGCCTTCGAAGCGCAGTTCGACACCGTATTCGGCACCGATGCGCGCGCGCCGCGCGATTTCACGCAGGACTTCGCCAATCCGCTCGAACGGCAGATCGCCCAGCTGGCCGACGGTTCGGCCGGGCGCATCGGCGTCGCCGCGATCGACCTTGCGACCGGCCGCGAGATTTCGATCCTCGGCGACCAGCGCTTCCCGATGGCCAGCACCAGCAAGATCGCCATCGCCGCGACCTATCTCGAAGGAGTCGACCAGGGCCGCTGGACGCTGACTCGCGAGCTGCCGCTGATGGTGCCGGTCAGCTCGAAGCCGTTCTCCAGCAAAGTCGCGCCCGTGCAGCCCGGCCAGTACCTTTCGGCCAGCCAGCTGCTCAACCTGATGCTGACGCGCAGCTCCAACCCGGCAACCGATGCGCTGCTCGCGGCCGTCGGCGGCCCGAGCGCCGTCAACGACTGGGCGCGGCGCGCCGGGATCGCCAATTTCAACCTCACCCGCGACATCGCCACGCTCGTGCGAGACGACGGCGAATTCAATCCCGCGACCTATGTCGACATCCGCGACAGCGCGACTCCGCGCGACATGGTCCGGCTCCTGTCCGGCCTCTACCAGGGCCAGTGGCTGAGCCGGCAGAGCCGCGACTTGCTGATCTCGACGATGGAACAGTGCCGCACCGGCACGCGGCGCATCCGGGCGCAGATGCCGGAGAACGTGACGGTGGCGCACAAGACGGGCACGCTGAGCAACACGGCGAGCGACGTGGGTATCCTGACCACGCCCGACGGCCGCACCATCGCGGTCGCGATCTACGTTACCGGCCAGGGCTCCAAGGCGAACCGCGATGCCAAGATCGCCAGCATCGCCCGGGCGATCTACGACGGTTACCAGAGCCAGTCCGGCCAGGTCCTGGCCAGCGCCCGCTACTGACATTTCCCGGCCCGCTGCCCGACCGGGCTTGCGGACGGCGGGCAAACAAAAAGGGCGCGGCCGATATGGCCGCGCCCTTCCTTGTCCGTATGACGAACCGAGCTTACTCGGCCGGAGCTTCCTCGGCGGGAGCAGCTTCGGTGGCCGCGGCGTCGGCACCGGCGTCAGCAGCGGCAGCGTCTTCGGCCGGAGCGGCTTCGCTCGCAGCTGCGTCGACATTGGCCGAAGCGTCAGCCATCGCCGAATCGGCGGTTTCGCTGGCGGCTTCTTCGGTTTCCTTCGAGCACGCGGCGAGCGACAGAGCAGCGCCGGCAACAGCGGCGACGAGAACGATCTTGCGCATGTTTTCGTATCCTTAAACAGCGAGTAGGAAAGCGCGCCTGCAGAGTCCCCTTCGGCGCGCGAAACCGGCCCGGAGGCAAGTTCCGGAACGGGTGGATAATGGCCGCTTTGTGGCAGCGCAAGCGAATTGTGGCAGTCGTTGCCACAATTGCATCGGGCCCGAGCGAAAGCGGCTGACCTTGCCCGCCTCCGCTGCTACCAACCCGCCATGTCCGGCAAGCAGCACCTCTACCTGGTCGACGGTTCGTCCTACATCTTCCGCGCCTATCACCGCCTGCCGCCGCTGACGGATCCGCAAGGCACGCCCGTCGGCGCGGTCTACGGCTACACCACGATGCTGTGGAAGCTGGCCGAGGACCTGCACAAGGCTCAGGGGCCGACGCACATGGCGGTCATCCTCGACAAGGGCAGCCACACTTTCCGCAACGACCTCTACGAGCAGTACAAGGCCAATCGCCCGGAACCGCCGGAGGACCTCAAGCCGCAGTTCCCGCTGATCCGCGACGCGACTCGCGCGTTTTCGCTGCCGTGCATCGAGGAGGAAGGGCTCGAGGCGGACGACCTGATCGCCACTTACGCCAGGGAGGCGACGCGGCGCGGCTGGGACGTGACGATCGTCAGTTCGGACAAGGACCTGATGCAGCTGGTGGGCCAGTGCGCCGCGCCGCACGATGGACATGACGGCGGCTGCATCGACATGCTCGACACGATGAAGAACCAGCGCATCGGGATTCCCGAAGTGGTCGAGAAGTTCGGCGTCGGGCCCGAGCTGGTCGGCGACGTCCTGGCGCTGATGGGCGACAGCTCCGACAACGTGCCCGGCATCTACGGCATCGGCCCGAAGACCGCGACCAAGCTGATCCAGGAATACGGCTCGCTTGCCGCCGCGCTCGACGCCGCGCCCGGCATGAAGCCTTCCAAGCTGCGCGACCGGCTGATCGAGGGCCGCGAGATGGCCGAGCTCAGCCGCGTGCTCGTGCAGCTGAAGGAGGATTGCGAGCTGCCGATGCCGCTCGACGACTTCAAGCTCGACGCCGTGCCCAAGGAGCCGCTCGCCGCGTTCCTCGAACGGCACGGCTTCACCAGCCTGCTGCGCCGGCTCGATGCCGGCAGCGGAAGCCCGTCGCGCCCGAACCAGCTTCACCCGGCCAAACAGGTGACCGCCGGGGCGCCCGCCTCGCCCGAAGGCAACCGGCAGGGCTTGCCCGAAATGCCGCCGGTCGACCGCTCGGCCTACGAATGCGTGCAGACGATCGAGCGGCTCGAGCACTGGATCGGACGCGCCTTCGCCGCCCGCGCGGTGGCGATCGACACCGAAACCAGCTCGCTCGACGCGATGCGCGCGGAGCTTGTCGGGGTCAGCCTGGCGCTGGGGCCCAACGATGCCTGCTATGTGCCGCTGGGCCACGGCGGCAGCGACATGTTCGCCGAGAAGCCGGTGCAGGTCGACCGCGCCGCCGCGCTCGCCGCGCTGAAGCCGTTGCTCGAAAGCGACGCGGTCCTCAAGATCGGGCAGAACATCAAGTACGACATCAACGTCCTCGCCCGCAGCGGCATCGCCGTTGCCCCCCTGGACGATACGATGGTCATCAGCTTCGCGCTCGATGCGGGCCGCTCGCTCGACGGGATCGGCGGCGGGCACGGGATGGACGAGCTTTCCGAGCGCCACCTCGGCCACACCACGCTGGCGTTCAAGGACGTGTGCGGCAGCGGCAAGAAGGCGATCCCGTTCGGCGAAGTCCCGCTCGACCGGGCGACCGAATATGCCGCCGAGGATGCCGACGTCACCTGGCGGCTGCACAGGCACCTCAAGCCGCGCCTGGCGATCGAGGGAGGCACCCGCGTCTACGAACGGGTCGACCGCCCGCTGATCCCGGTGGTCGCGGCGATGGAGCGGCACGGGATCATGGTCGACCGCGCGCGGCTGGCGAAGCTGTCCGAGGAATTCGCCGTCGAGATCGCCCGCATCGAGCAGGAAATCTACGACTGCTGCGGTGAGCGGTTCACCGTGGGCAGCCCGCAGCAGCTTGGGCGAATCCTGTTCGAGAAGCTGGGCTACAAGGGCGGGCGCAAAGGCAAGAGCGGGCAGTATTCGACCGACCAGGCGATCCTCGAAGGGCTTGCCGCGCAAGGCGCCGAAGTGGCCCAGAAAGTGCTCGACTGGCGCCAGCTGGCCAAGCTCAAGAGCACCTATACCGATGCGCTGCAGGCGGCGATCAACCCCGCGACCGGGCGCGTCCACACCAGCTATTCGCTGGTCGGCGCGCAGACCGGGCGATTGAGCTCGACCGACCCGAACCTGCAGAACATCCCGATCCGCACGGCCATCGGCCGGCAGATCCGCGAGGCCTTCGTGCCCGGGGAAGGCAATGTCCTCCTCGCCGCCGACTATTCGCAGATCGAGCTCAGGTTGGCCGCGCACATGGCCGACGTGCCGACCCTGAAGGAGGCCTTCGCCGCCGGCGAGGACATCCACGCGCGTACCGCGCGCGAGATGTACGGCACGGTCGACCGCGACACCCGCGCCCGCGCCAAGACGATCAATTTCGCGATCCTCTACGGCATCTCGCGCTGGGGCCTCGCCACCCGGCTCGGCACCACGGCCGAAGAGGCCCAGGCGATGATCGACCGCTATTTCGAGCGCTTCCCCGGGATCCAGCGCTACATCGTCCACACGCTCGAGACCGTGCGCGAGCGCGGCTATTCGGAGACGCTGTTCGGCCGCAAGACCTGGTTCCCGCGGATCAACTCGAAGAACCAGGCCGAGCGCCAGGGCAGCGAGCGCGCGGCGATCAACGCGCCGCTCCAGGGCACCAGCGCCGACATCATCAAGCGGGCGATGGCGCGGATGATGCCGGCGCTCGGCGATGCCGGGCTGGGCCCGAAAAAAGACGGCGGGGGGGTGAAGATGCTGCTGCAGGTCCACGACGAGCTGGTGTTCGAGCTGCCGGAAGGCGACGTCGCCGCCGCTTCGCCGGTGATCGAGCGAGTCATGGCCGAGGCCGCGCTGCCCGCGGTCGAGCTCGACGTCCCGCTGGCGATCGAGATCGGCCACGGCGCGAGCTGGGACGCCGCGCACTAGGGTCTGGCCGGACCAACGCGAATGCATTTCCGTTCGTAGTGAGCTTGCCGCCCTCGCGGTGCCGAGGGTCGAACCACGAACCAGCGTGACTGTCGGGACCTTGCGCCAACCGCCCTTCGACAAGCTCAAGACGAATGGAATGGGTTAGCCCGCTCTCCGTCCCGTTCGTGGTGAGCCTGTCGAACCACGATTGGTGCGGCGTCAGCAGGTCTGGCGGTTCCTTGCGAGGAGGCACAGCCGGTCCCAATCGCCCTCGATCAGCGCCTGCTTCTTCGCGCGGCTCCAGCCCTTGATCCGCCGCTCGGCAGAGAGAGCCTCGTAACGGCTCGGGAAATCTTGCGACCAAACGAGCCGGACGGGACGGCGCTTGGCCGTGTACCCGCGAAATCTGCCTGCGTTGTGGTCGGCGATGCGAGTTTCGAGGTCTTCGGTGTGGCCGGAGTAATATGTGTCATCAGCGCACAGCACGATGTAAGTGTAAAAGGCCATTGAGGGAGCGTACCGTAAAATCGTCCTTCGACAAGCTCAGGACGATCGGAGGTGGGTGCAACAATTCACGGCAACGGGCGAACAAACGCTGAGAGAGGCTCGACTGTCGGGATGCCGGTGGTAGGCTCCTCGTTTCGGAGGGGCTATGAAGACCGCAGTGAAGTTTCTCATGGTCGTCTGCGCCGTTGCGTTGCTCGTCTGGGGCGGCCTCGCGCTCAACCATTCGCTCGCATGCAAGCGGCTTGAGAATGATTATCTGAACAGCGTGGCGTCGCTGAAAGGGAATGCATTGCTCCTTGCTGCGATTGGTGACGATCCGAAGACAATGACGGAACTAAAGCGCATCTCGGACGACGAGCTGAAGTCCATTCAAACCACCCTCACTCGAATTTACGAAGAGTGCGGCGACCGAGCCGGACAAACTGCCGCCCGCAAGGGAACCGAAATCCTGTTCTGACCCCCCTTCACCGTTCGTGGTGAGCTTTTCGAACCGCGAACCCCGCGCGACGTTCGGGCGTAGCGCCAATTCGTCCTTCGACAAGCTCAGGACGAACGGAATGGGGAGCGATGCCGTCTACTGGTGCTTCTTCTCGCGGGTGGATTCGACCATGCCGTGGGTGATGAAGCCGATCGGGCTCACTTCCATCGCCTTGCGTTTCAGCTCGCCCTTCATCTTGGCGTACTCGATTTCCATCTGCTCGGTGACGGTCGGCCGGCTGTCGGCCAGCGCCTCGGCGAAGTCGGCGGCGGTGACCTTGTCGGCCTTCATGCCCAGGCGGCGGATCGCGGCCAGGCCCGCGCGGCGGACCACGTCCTCGAGGTCGGCGCCGGTGTAGCGCTCGGTTTTCGCGGCCAGCTCGACGAGGTCGACGTCCTTCGCCAGCGGCATGTTCTTGGTGTGGATCTTGAGGATCAGCTCGCGGCCGGGCTGGTTGGGCGGGCCGACATAGACCAGCTCGTCGAAGCGGCCGGGACGCAGCAGCGCCGGGTCGATCAGCGCCGGGCGGTTGGTGGCACCGATCACCACGATCGCGTTCAGTTCCTCCATCCCGTCCATCTCGGCGAGGATCGTGTTGACCACCCGCGCGGTGACCTGCGGCTCGTTGCCGCTGGTGCCGCGCGCGGGCACGAGGCTGTCGATCTCGTCGATGAAGATCACGCACGGCGCCACCTGGCGGGCGCGGGCGAACATGCGGCTGATCTGTTGCTCGCTCTCGCCGTACCATTTCGACAGGACGTCCGAGCTCTTGATCGAGATGAAGTTCGCTTCGGCCTCTTTCGCCACCGCTTTCGCCAGCAGCGTCTTGCCGGTGCCGGGCGGGCCGTAGAGCAGGAAGCCCTTGGCCGGGCGGATGCCGAGCCGGTCGAACGCCTGCGGGTTCCTGAGCGGCAGCTCGACCCCTTCGCGCAGCTTCTCGACGGCGTCGTCGAGCCCGCCGATGTCGGACCAGCCGATCGTCGGGGTCTGGACCATGACCTCGCGCATCGCGCTCGGCTGGACGCGCTTGAGCGCCTCGCGGAAGTCGTCCTTCTCGACCTGCAGGTTCTCGAGCACTTCGGCCGGGATCGTGCGCGCCTCGAGATCGAGCTTGGGCATGATCCGGCGGACCGCCTCGATCGCCGCCTCGCGGGCGAGCGCGGCGAGGTCGGCGCCGACGAAGCCGTGAGTCGAGCGCGCCAGCTCGGTCAGGTCGACGCCCTCGCCCAGCGGCATGCCGCGAGTGTGGATGGCGAGGATCTCGCGCCGGCCCTTTTCGTCGGGCACGCCGATGATGATCTCGCGGTCGAAGCGGCCGGGGCGGCGCAGCGCCTCGTCGATCGCATCGGGCCGGTTGGTCGCGGCGATGACGACGATGTTGGACCTGCTCAGCCCGTCCATCAGCGTCAGCAGCTGGGCGACGAGGCGCTTCTCGGCCTCGCCCGAGACCTGGCCGCGCTTAGGGGCGATCGAATCGATCTCGTCGATGAACACGATCGCCGGGGCGCTGCGTTCGGCTTGCTCGAACACTTCGCGCAGCCGCTTTTCGCTCTCGCCATAGGCCGAGCCCATGATCTCGGGCCCGTTGATGGTGAAGAACTGCGCGTCGCTCTCGTTCGCCACCGCCAGCGCGAGGCGGGTCTTGCCGGTGCCGGGCGGGCCGTGCAGCAGCACGCCCTTGGGCGGATCGACCCCGAGGCGCGTGAACAGCTCGGGATAGCGCAGCGGCAGCTCGACCATTTCGCGCAGCGCCTTGATGGTCTCTTCCATCCCGCCGACGTCGTCGTAATTGATGATCCCGCGGCCGTCGCGCGGCTCCTCGAACTCGGCGCGCAGCTCGACTTCGGTGTCCTCGTCGATGTGGACGATGCCCTTGGGCACGGTGGCGACGACGGTCAGGCGGATCTGGGTGAGCGCATAGGCCGGGGCGTTGAACATCCGGCGCACTTCGGGCGGCATGTTCTCGACCGGCTGCTGGCCGTGCGTGGCGACGAGGTCGCCGGCGGTGAGCGGCTTCTGGAAGAACACGCGCTTCAAGGCCTCGGTCGGCCCCTGCAGGCGCATCTCGCGCTGGGCCGGGGCAAAGACCACGCGAGTCGCCGGCTTGCTTTCGGCCCGGCGGATCACGACGTGCTCGCCCGACGAAGTCCCGGCATTGGCGCGCTGGAGGCCGTCGAGGCGCACGACTTCGAGCGCTTCGTCCTCGGGATAGCCGGGAATGGCGACCGCGGCGGTCAGCCGCTTGCCTTCGACCTCGACGAAATCGCCGTCGGTTATGCCGAGCGCCTTGAACGCCGAGCGCGGCATCCGGGCGACGCCCTGGCCGCTTTCCTCCTGGCGGGCGGCCGCGACCTGCAGCCGGACCGTGCCCTTCTCCACCTTCGCCGCGTCAGCATCCGCCATCGGTCCGCTCGCTCTCTATCGTTGCCTGCCAACAGCTAGGGACGGGTTGGCCGATTGCAAACCCCCCTGATGCCCCCGCCGGCAAGGAGAACGCTCGCGCGAGGAGGGGTATCCCCCCGCGGGCAAGAAAAAAGCCCGGGCGTTGCCGCCCGGGCTGGAAGTTTGGGAGAGGATGCCTGAAAGGCCCGATCCTTATGCTGCAACTGCTCACATCTCGCAAGTGCGAAAATATCATGCCATGTTGCAAATCGTGCAATACGGGACAGCGCGACATTTTATCCAGCCGTTTCCGTATCTTGAAGATGAACGATCCGCGAAGCCTCCCGAAAAAATGTTGCACTGCGACATGAACCGGGGTCATGAGACCCATGCGGCGCGAGCCGCAAAAAGCGGTTGCGCGAGTCGCTGCGCCGCCTAGGACGATCGCCTGAGGTGAGCCCGCGGCCCCGCCGCCGCGGCAGTGGAGATAGCGATGCGCAAACTTTACCCCGACGCCGCCGCCGCGCTCGACGGGCTGCTGCGCGACGGCATGCTGATCGCCGCCGGCGGCTTCGGCCTGTGCGGCATTCCCGAACGGCTGCTCGACGCGATCCAGGCCAGCGGCGTCAAGGACCTGACTTTTGCCAGCAACAACGCCGGGATCGACAACGAAGGCATTGGCAAGCTGCTGCGCACGAAGCAGGTCAGGAAGATGATCAGCTCCTACGTCGGCGAGAACAAGGAGTTCGAGCGGCAGTTCCTCGCCGGCGAGCTCGAAGTCGAGTTCTGCCCGCAAGGCACGCTCGCCGAGCGGATGCGCGCGGGCGGCGCGGGAATCCCCGGGTTCTACACCCGGACCGGGGTCGGCACCCAGGTGGCCGAAGGCAAGGAGGTCAAGCAGTTCGCCAATCTCGACGGACAAATGGAGGACTACATCCTCGAGCGCGGCATCTTCGCCGACCTCGCCATCGTCAAGGCGTGGAAGGCCGACGAGACCGGCAACCTCATGTTCCGCAAGACCGCGCGCAACTTCAACCTGCCCGCCGCGACCTGCGGGCGGGTCTGCGTGGTCGAAGTCGAGGAAGTCGTGCCCGCCGGCGCGCTCGAGCCCGACTGCATCCACTTGCCCGGCGTCTACGTCCAGCGGATGATCGTCGGCGCACCCTACGACAAAAAGATCGAGTTCCTGACCACGCGCGAGCGGGAAGCCGCCTGATGACCGGGCACGACCACCTCGCGAAGGGCTGGACCCGCGACCAGATGGCCGCCCGCGCGGCGCAGGAGCTGGAGGACGGCTATTACGTCAACCTCGGCATCGGCATCCCGACGCTCGTCGCCAACCACATCCCCGCAGGGATGGACGTGACGCTGCAGAGCGAGAACGGCATGCTCGGCATCGGCCCCTTCCCCTATCCCGACGAAGTCGACCCGGACCTGATCAATGCCGGCAAGCAGACCATCAGCGAGCTGCCGCACAGCGCCTATTTCGACAGCGCGGCGAGCTTCGCGATGATCCGCGGCGGGCATATCGACCTCGCCGTGCTCGGGGCGATGGAAGTGAGCGAAAGGGGCGACATCGCCAACTGGATGATCCCGGGCAAGATGGTCAAGGGCATGGGCGGGGCGATGGACCTCGTCGCCGGGGTCAAGAAGATCATCGTGGTGATGGAGCACGTCTCCAAGAACGGCGCGCCCAAGTTCATCCCCGAATGCACCCTGCCGCTGACGGGCCGCAACGTGGTCGACATGATCGTGACCGACCTTTGCGTGTTCCACCGGCCCGACCACGCCAGCCCGTTCCGCCTGATCGAACTGGCGCCGGGCGTGACCGCGGAGGAAGTCGCCGCCAAGACGACGGCGCACTACATTACCTAGCCAAACCCAATTTCGTCATTCCCGGGCACGCGGGAACCCAGCGAGAGAAAGGGCGCGCGCAGCGCTCAACCGCCACTGGGTCCCCGCGTGCGCGGGGATGACGAGAAGGGGAAGGCTTGATCCTTTGGATCGCTCGCATCAGAATCGGCCGAAGGGCCGAATGACCAACACGCTCTATTACGGCGACAACCTGCACGTCTTGCGCGAGCACGTGGCGAGCGGGAGGGTGGACGAATGGCGGAAACCCTTTTCCTACAGGCCCTAGTCTCGTCCACACTCGCGGCATGGCCGAATCCGGCACTTCCCGCTGGCCCGCCTACGCGCGGGTGCCGCCGTTCCTGCCGGTGCCCTTGCGCGCGCGGGCGGACGGGTGGACGCCCGCGCGGCAGGCGCGGTTCGTCGGGCTGCTGGCGGAGACCGGCTCGGTCAGCGCGGCGGCGAGGGCAGTGGGGATGAGCCGGGTTGCCGCCTACCGCCTGCGCGAGCGCGCGGGAGCGGAGAGCCTGGCCCATGCCTGGGACACGGTGATGGCGCTGCACCGGGGAAAGTTGCGGGCGAGCGGGGACTTGCCGCGACGGAAGGTTACAGCCGGCGAGCTTGCCGAGCTCGCCGACGAGGGCGCGTTCCATGTCCTGGTGCGCAACCGCCGGTTCGTGGGCGCGACGCGCAAGCCCAGCGATTCCGCACTTCTGCGCCACTTGCGCCGGCTCGACGCGGCCGCCGCGCGGGGCGGGTGGGACCGGCGATGAGGGGCCGGACAGAAAAAACTTTTCCGGCGGTTTCGCGTCACCATCGCGGGTCCCACGACGGCCATCCCCCCGCTTCGACGGCCCTTCCCCCGCTTCGTCATTGCGACCCCGGCCTTGTGCCGGGGGAAGCAATCCAGGGCGGCACGGTGCGGCCCTGGATTGCCGCGGGACCTGCGGTCCCTCGCAATGACGAAGCAGGGGAAGGGCAGATCAATCCTCCCTGTGGCCGCGAAGCGGTCATGGGGGAGTCGCAGACGTTCCGCAGGAACAGCGGGACCATGACACCGCCGGTGTCGTGGTGGAGGGGCCCGGTGCGCCCTTGCCCCTCCGTCAGCCCTGGCGGGCTGCCACCTCCCCATCGCTGCGCGACAGGGAGGAATTACCAGCCCCAGGTCGCGCTCGCGGCCAACTGCCGCCGCGCGCTTTCGCTGGCTAACGCCCGGCGCCTGCGGCTATGCCCGGAAAACCGGACGGGAGAGGACCTGCATGACAACGCGCCGCGATGCGCCCTGGCTGGCGCTGACCTTGCTGACGGCGATCGCCACCGTCGGCTTCGTCGACCGGATCGTGCTCAACGTGCTGGCGGTGCCGATCCAGGCCGAATTCCACATCTCCGACACGCAGGTCGGGCTGCTGACCGGACTTGCGTTCGCGGTGCTCAACGTGACTCTGGGCGTATTCGTGGCGCGCCATGCCGAACGCGGGCACCGGCTGTCGCTGATCGCGGTGGGCACCGTTCTCTGGTCGATCGCCACCGCCGCCTGCGGCCTGGTGACCAGCTTCGTCCAGCTGCTGTTCGCGCGGATCAGCGTCGGGGTGGGCGAGGCGGTCGGCCTGCCGGCCAACCAGTCGGTCATCGCCGACTACTTCCCGCCCGAGCGCCGCGCCACCGCGCTGTCGGTGTTCCTCCTCGCTCCGCCGATCGGCGCCTTCATCGGTTCGGCGGGCGGCGCCTGGGTCGGGCAGGAGTACGGCTGGCGCACGGCGTTCTTCATCGCCACCATCCCCGGCGTGGTCCTCGCGCTGATGGCCTGGCTGCTGATCGCCGAGCCGCCGCGCGGCCGTTACGACCGCGAGGCGAGCGCCGATGTCCCGTCGATCGGCGCGGTGCTGGGCCGCCTGCTCGGCCTCGCCAGCGCGCGGCACCTGCTCGCCGGATCGACCCTCGCCTCGATGGTCGGCTTCGGCCTCAACAGCTTCGTCGCCTTCCTGCTGGTGCGCAAGTTCGAGTTCTCGCTCGCCGAGGCCGGGCTGTTCGCCGGCTTGCTGGCGAGCCTGCCGGGGGCGATCTCGGTCGTCGCCGGGGGCCGCCTGGCGGACCGGCTGGGCGAACGGCGGCCGTCCGCCTATGCGCTGGTGCCGGGCCTGTGCCTGCTGGTCGCCGCGCCGGTCTACATGTTCGCGATCACCCGCGACGCGGTCGTGCCGCTGCTGGCGCTGGTGTTCCTCGCCGCGCTGTTCCAGTACACCTACCTCGGGGTCACCTTCGGGGTGTTCCAGAACCTGCTCCACTCGCGCATGCGCGCGACCGGCACGGCGCTGCTCAACGGGGTCTACGGCCTGATCGGCCAGGGGCTGGGGCCGCTGCTGGTGGGATATCTCAGCGACAGGCTGGCGCCGCGCTACGGGAGCGGCGACGGCCTCGCCTACGCGATGGCGCTCGCCGCGGCGATCTACTTCTGGGCTGCGGCCCACTACCTCCTCGCCGCGCGCCATGTCGGACCGGACATGGCGCGCACGCGGGGCTAGCCGATCGCCGCCTTGAGGTCGTCGACCAGGTCGGTCTTCTCCCACGGGAAGAAGTCGCCTTCGGCCTTGCGCCCGAAGTGGCCGTAGGCGGCGGTCTTGCGGTAGATCGGCTTGTTGAGCTTGAGGTGCGTGCGGATGCCGCGGGGGGTCAGCCCGCCGAGCTTGTCGATCTTGCCGATCGCCGCCTCGATCACGTCGTCGCCGACCGTGCCCGTGCCGTGCGTGTCGACGTAGAGCGACAGCGGCTTCGACACGCCGATGGCATAGGCGAGCTGGATCGTGCAGCGCTTGGCGAGGCCCGCGGCGACCACGTTCTTGGCGAGGTAGCGGCTGATGTAGGCGGCCGAGCGGTCGACCTTGGTCGGATCCTTGCCGCTGAACGCGCCGCCGCCGTGCGGCGCGGCGCCGCCATAGGTGTCGACGATGATCTTGCGGCCGGTGAGCCCCGCGTCGCCGTCGGGCCCGCCGATCTCGAACGAGCCGGTCGGGTTGATGTGGTATTCGGTCTCGGCCGACAGCAGCTCGGCCGGGAGCACCTCGGCGACGACCTTCTTCACGTAGGCCTTGAGCTCGGCTTCCTTGTCGCCCGCGTCGTAGCCCTTGGCGTGCTGGGTCGAGACGACGATCGCGGTCGCCGCGACCGGCCTGCCGTTGGCGTAGCGCAGCGTGACCTGGCTCTTGGCGTCGGGCTCGAGGAACGGCGCCGCGCCCGAATGGCGGTCGGCGGCCATGCGCTCGAGGATCTTGTGGCTGTAATAGAGCGTCGCCGGCATCAGGTCGGGCGTCTCGTCGCAGGCGAAGCCGAACATGATGCCCTGGTCGCCGGCGCCTTCGTCCTTGTTGTCGCCCGCGTCCACCCCTTGCGCGATGTGGGCCGACTGGCCGTGAAGGTAGTTCGAGAACTCGAGCGTCCGCCAGTGGAAGCCGGCTTGCTCGTAGCCGATCTCCCGCACCGTGTTGCGCACGGCCTGTTCGATCTCTTCCTTGGCGCCCGGCGCCCAGTAGCCGTTCGCTTCCCAGTCCTCGCGGCTTTCGTCGTACATCGGCGTGCAACGGATCTCGCCGGCGAGGACCACGCGCTGGGTCGTGGTCAGCGTCTCGCAAGCGACGCGCGATTGCGGGTCCTTGCCCAGCATCAGGTCAACGATGGCGTCGGAAATCTGGTCGGAGACCTTGTCGGGGTGGCCTTCGGAAACGCTTTCGGACGTGAACAGGTAACTGTTGCGCATGGCTCGGTCGGTCCTCCCAGGAAATTCGCTGCAACCCGGACGGGTTCGGCGCGTGGTCTAACTTTTGCGCCTCATTATGGCAACGCGGGCAAGCACAAGAAAAACCACCGCCCACGAAAGAGGCAGGATATTGCCGAGCCGGGCGAACAGCGTCGGCTCGCCGGCGGGCGGGACCAGTCCGTCGAGCCGCGCGGCGCGATGCTTCGGCACGTACATCCGCACCACGCCGCGCGAATCGATCACCGCGCTGATCCCGGTGGTCGTCGCCCGCAGCACCGGCAGCGCTTCCTCGATCGCGCGCAGCCGCGCCTGGGCGAGGTGCTGCGGCGGACCGAACGCGCCGAACCAGCCGTCGTTCGAAGGATTGAAGATGTAATCGGGCCGGTTGGCCGGATCGACCACGTGGCCGGAAAAGATGATCTCGTAGCAGATTTGCACCCCCGCCTTGCCATGATCGCCCAGGTCGAGCGTGCGCGGGCCGGGGCCGGGAAGGAAGTCGATCGACCCGGCGACCAGCCGGCGGGCGCCGAGCGGCTCGAGCAGCCAGCGAAGCGCGAGGTATTCGCCGTAGGGCACGAGGTGCGCCTTGTTGTATCCGGCGACGATGCCGCCATCGGCGTTCACCGCGGTCACCGCATTGTAAGCGCCGACGGCGCGGCCGTTCTCGATCTCAAGGTCGACCGCGCCGGTCAGCAGCAGGCTGCCCGGGCCGATCACCCGGCCGATCCGGCGGCGGGCCAGCGCGGGGTCGGCATAGGCGGTGGCCGAAAGGTAATAGCGCTGCGGATAGCCTTCGCGCAGGTAGTCCGGCAGGCCGGATTCGGGCCACAGGACGAGCCGGCGCCGGCCCGGCACGGAAGGCAGAGTCAGCGCGGCGGTTTTCTGGAAATTCGCTTCGTAAAGGCGCGGATCGTCGAGCTGGTCCTGGCGCACGTCGGGCTGGACCAGCGTGAAGGGCAGGCTGCCTTGCGCACCCTTGCCCGCGGGCAGGTACATCCCCGCGGCAAGCAGCAGCGCGCCGAGCGCGGCGGCCAGCCGGCGCCTGTCGCACAAGGCGAGGACCAGCCCGCAGCCGATGAGCACGGCAAGGCCCGAAAGCGCGTAGGTGCCGAGCCACGGGGACACGGCGGCGAGCCCCGGGCGGTCGAACGGACCCAGCAGGACGATCCCCAGGGGATTCCATGGATAACCGGTGAAAACCCAGCCGCGCAGCCATTCGCCGACAATCCAGCAGCCGGCATAGGCGAGCGCGAGCGGAATTCGCCCGCGATCCCCGGCGACCAGCTTGGCGCCGCCAGCGGCGAGCGCGGGGAATATCGCAAGGTAAAGCGAAAGCAGCGGCACCGCGGCCCAGCCGAGCACGGGCGGCATTTGCGCCTGGTAAGTGAAGGCTGTGGCGATCCAGCTGTTGCCGAAAGTGAAATGCGCCACACCGAACAACCAGCCGAGCAAGGTCGCGCGGCGCCAGCCCGGCGCCCGCTCGACCAGCAGGAGCATGGCGCCGATCGCCAGCAGCGCAACCGGCCACAACGCAAGCGGCCTGAAGCCGGTCGCGGCGGCAAGGCCGAGCAGCGCCGCGCTAAGGCGCGGCCGCGCGCCGAGCCATTCGATCGCGCTTGCGGCGACCTTCATCGGGCGAGCCCGTCATCCGCGCAATCGTCGTTGCGTGGAGCCATCGGGCCAGGGCCTTGCTGTCAGCCTACGGCTTCGAGCGTCTCGTCGTCACCCGAGCCGCGCGGGCGGCGCGAGCGGCGGCGGGGACGGGCCTGTCCCTCGCCGGTCTCGTCATCGGAACCCCGGCCGGCGCCGATCGGCGGCGGCAGGCTGGCGGGATCGAGACCGCCACCGCTTCCGCCTTCGTCCTCGGCGCCGTTCGCGGGCACCTTGCGGCCACGGCCGCGAGGCGGCTTGCTGCTCTCGCGCACGAAGGGGTTTTCGTCAGCCTCGAAGGCTTCTTCGCCCTCGCTGCCGAACTTCACTGCGTCGCCCTCGTCCCGGCGGCCGCGGTCGCGGTGGCTAGCGGTGTCCTCGGCATCCGAGGCGTAGTCGCCTTCATCGTCCGGGTCGCGATCGTCGCGCCGGCCGCGCTGGTCGTCCTTCGGCGACTTCTGGTCGGCGAGGACGCGAAAATAGTGGTCGGCGAACTGGAGGTAGTATTCGGTCTGCACCCTATCGCCGTTGAGCGAGGCGTCGTGGGCCAGCTTCTTGTACTTCTCGAGCATCTGCGGCGCGTTGCCCCGCGCCCGGCTGTCGATCCGGTTGCCCTGGCTGCCTCCGCCCCCCTGACCACGATTGCTGCGGCCACGGCGGCGATTGTTGTTACGGTTGTTATTCAAGGGAATTCGCTTCCTTGCTTGTGACGACCCACCGGATCCCGCCGGATCAGCCGCATGACCCCTCGCCACGGCGCATGATCGCGCTTCGTGGTCCCCACATCTGCCCAATCCAGCAGCACTTCTGTGGCTGCAACTCACGCAAATGATGGGGTTAGACCCGGCCGGGACGAAGGTCCGTGCGCCGCTGGTCTGCTGGAGAGGTAGCTACTCCTACCTGATTAAACAAGCCCTAATCGCAGGACCATGGCGCGTGGTCGTCCGCCGAGATCGTGGCGCAATTCGCAGCGGAAACCGGCCTTTGCCGCAATTGCACCCACGGAATCTGCCTGCGTCGCGCCGATTTCGAGCACCGCGACGCCGCCGGGCGCGAGCAGAGCGGGCAATTGCGGTACGAGCACGCGGTAATCGTCGAGCCCCTCGGGTCCGGCAAACAGCGCGCCGGCAGGCTCGTGTTCGCGCACCGCGGGATCGAGCTCGGCGTGGTCCTCGACATAGGGCGGGTTGGCGAGGACCAGGTCGAAGGTGCCGAGGCCTTCAGACCACCCGGGCTGCGTCCAGTCGGCCTGGCGCATTTCGGCGCGGCCGGCCAGGCCAAGCCGCGCGGCATTCTCCCTCGCGACGGCAAGCGCGCCGGCCGAGCGGTCGATACCGGTCCCGGTCGCCAGGGGTCGTTCGGCCAGCAGCGAGAGGAGCAGGGCGCCCGAACCGGTGCCGCAATCGAGCACCCGGCGGGGATCGGGGCTGGCTTCGAGCGCGGCTTCGAGCGTGGTTTCGCTGTCCGCCCGGGGGATCAGCACGTCCGGGGTGACGAGGAATTCGCGGCCGTAGAATTCCTGCCGACCGGTCACATAGGCGACCGGCTCGTGTCCGAGGCGGCGCTCGACCGCTGCCGCGAAGGCGGCGGGTTCGGCTTCCTGCAAGTGCCGCAACAGCAATTCCGAGCGGGACGCCTGCAGGACATGGGCCATCAGCAGCTCGGCATCGAGCCGCGCGGTATCGGACACTGCTGCAAGCCGCCGCGCCGCATCGCGCAAGGCCTCCGCGACCCTCATTCGCCCATCGCGGCCAGGCGCTTGGCCTCGTCCTCGGCAATGAGCGCGTCGATCAATTCGCTCAGCCCCGCGCCTTCGAGCACTTCGGGCAGCTTGTGCAGGGTGAGGCCGATGCGGTGGTCGGTGACGCGCCCCTGGGGGAAGTTGTAGGTGCGGATGCGTTCCGAACGGTCGCCCGAGCCGACCATCGCCTTCCTCGCCTCGGCCTCGGCGCCGTGAGCTTCGGCGCGCTTGAGGTCGTAGAGCCGCGTGCGCAGGACCTGCATCGCCTTGGCGCGGTTCTTGTGCTGGCTGCGCTCGTCCTGCTGGATCACCACCAGGCCGGTCGGCAGGTGGGTGATGCGCACCGCGCTGTCGGTGGTGTTGACGTGCTGCCCGCCGGCGCCGCTCGCGCGGTAGATGTCGATCTTGAGGTCCTTGTCGTCGATCTGCACGTCGACTTCGGTCGGCTCGGGCAGCACGGCGACGGTCGCCGCCGAGGTATGGATGCGACCGCCACTCTCGGTGACGGGCACGCGCTGCACCCGGTGGACGCCACTCTCGAACTTCAATTTGGCGAAGACGCCGGTACCGGCAATGTTGGCGACCACTTCCTTGAAGCCGCCGAGGTCGTTGGCGTTCACGCTGATCGTCTCGACCTTCCAACCCTGCAGGGCGGCATAGCGCTCGTACATCCGGAACAGGTCGGCGGCGAACAGCGCGGCCTCGTCGCCGCCGGTGCCGGCGCGGATTTCGAGCATCGCCGGGCGCGCGTCGGCGGAATCGCGCGGCAGCATGGCGACCGCGAAGCGGTGCTCGGCCTCGGGCAGCTTGTCGCGCAATTCGGCGAGTTCGGTTTCGGCCAGCGCGCGCATTTCGGGGTCTTGCGTCAGCGCGGCCAGCTCGGCGATCTCGGCGCGCATGGCGCGCACTTCGCGCGCGGCCTTCGCCACCGGCTCGAGCTCGGCATAGTCGCGGCTGGCGGCGACGAACTCCTCTCCTTCGAGCGTCCCCGAAGCAAGGCGCGCTTCCAGCTCGGCAAAACGGTGCGAAATCTGCCTGAGGCGCTCTTCGGGGATGGTCACAGCGCCAAGATCGCCGCCTGCAACGACGCCTTTGGTATCACGAGTTCATTGCCCTGCTGGTTCTGCTTTGTTGCGTCATCTAGACCCTGCAGGAGTTGGAGAAGCCTGGGCGCGTCCGAGAACTCCCCATCTTCGAAGACTTCGGGGAACAACGGCGCAACGCGCAGTCGGAGGTAGTTCTCTGAGTGAAATCCAACGACTACGACGACAGCCGGACTCATTTTCCTAGCTTTTTCGAATTGTTTCGAGACTGACCCCCGGAAGATTGATCCAATGGAGATCCCTTGCCTCCTCAAGTAGGTGGCTACGCCTTGCGCGAATGGCTCCACTGACGCGTCGTCAAATGTCACAATGCCCGTCGGCAAATCTTCAAATTCCTTGGATGAGATAATCGTACCGGACTTGGCCAAGACCAGCATCGCCAGCCGCTCGATCCCAGCCGCCCAGCCGACCGCCGGCGTGTGGTCGCCGCCGAGCGTCTCGATCAACCCGTCGTAGCGCCCGCCGCCGAGCACGGTGCCTTGCGCGCCCAGCCGGTCGGTGACGAATTCGAACGCGCTGTGGCGGTAGTAGTCGAGGCCGCGGACGAGCGAGGGCGCGCGGGTCCAGGCGACGCCCGCCGCCTCCAGCCCCTCGCAGACCTGGCCGAAATGGTCCTGCGCCTCGGCGGACAGGTACTCGTCGATCGTCGGCGCCTCGGCGACGAACGGCTTGTCGCGCGGGTCCTTCGAATCGAGAATCCGCAGCGGGTTGCGGTCGAGGCGCTCCTGGCTGTCCTCGGAAAGCTGCGAGCGGTGCGCGCGGAAATAGGACACCAGCGCCGCGCGCCAGCCCTCGCGGCTGCCGGCATCGCCGAGCGTATTCAAGTGGAGCGTCACGCCGTCCGCCACGCCCAGCTCCTTGAGCAGCTGGTCGGCCATTGCCAGGAGCTCGACGTCGGCCTGCGGCTCGGCCGCGCCGATGATTTCGGCGTCCAATTGGTGGAACTGGCGGTAGCGGCCCTTCTGCGGCCGCTCGTAGCGGAACAGCGGCCCGTGGGTGGCGACCTTCAAGGGCGCATACTGCTGCCAGCCGTCGGTGAGGTAGGCACGACAGATGCCCGCAGTGAACTCGGGCCGCAGGGTGAGCGATTCGCCGCCGCGGTCCTCGAACGAGTACATCTCCTTCGAGACCACGTCGGTCGTCTCGCCGAGCGAGCGCGAGAACACCTCGGTCTTCTCGAACACCGGCATTTCGACCCGGCGGAAGCGGTAGAGCTTCCTCACTCGCTCGAACGTCTCGACCACGTGCGCGAAGGCCTCGGCCTCGGGGCCGAAGATGTCCTGCGTGCCGCGGATCGGGCGGGGCGTTTCGATATTGCTCATGCCGCTCGCGCGCTTAGCGGCAATGAAAGCTTTCGCAAAGCATGCGCGGGGTCCGGGGGCTTGAAGTGATTGGCGCCGCCCGCCAATGATCGGGCGCATGATGCTTCGCCTCGCCATCGCGCCGCTGTTCGTTTCGCTGCTGACCTGCGCTGCACCGCCGCCCGCTTTCGCCCAGGCGGTCCAGCGCACCGGGCCGGTCGCCGTGCCCGCCGAAAGCACCGTCCCGGCGGCGCAGGACGTCCCTTTCCCCGGCACGATCGGCCTGAAGATCGACGCCACCGACCTCGGCCGCGGCGTGTTCGCCGTGACCGAAACCGTGCCGGTCCCGCCGGGTCTCGACGAGCTGATCCTGCAGCTTCCCGAATGGCTGCCGGGCAAGCACGCCGCGCGCGGGAGGATGAGCCTGATCGCCGACTTGCGCTTCGAGGCCGACGGCAAGCCGGTGAGCTGGGTCCGCGACCCGCTCGAGCCTTATGCCTTGCGCATCGCGCTGCCCGCGGGCGCGAAGCAGGTCACCGCGCGGTTCGTCTATACTTCGCCGCTGCAAGCGAGCGAGGGCCGGATCGTGATGACCCGGGAAATGCTCAACCTGCAGTGGGACGCGATGAGCCTCTATCCCGCCGGTCATTACGTGCGGCAGATCAGGTTCGATCCGAGCGTGACCCTGCCGCAGGGCTGGCAAGTGTTCACCGCGCTCGACGGAATGAAGCGCAAGGGCGACACGGTCAGCTGGGCGACGGTCGACTACGAGACGCTGGTCGATTCGCCGGTCTTCGCCGGCAAGCATGCCCGCGCGTGGGATCTGGGCCATGACGTCAGGCTCGACGTGGTGGCCGACAAGCCCGAGCTGCTCGAGATCGCGCCCGAGCACCTCGCGGCGTTCGAGAAGCTGGTCGACGAGGCGCTGGCATTGTTCGGGGGCAGGCACTTCGACCACTACGACAGCCTGCTGGCGCTGACCGACCGGATGGGCAGCATCGGTCTGGAGCACCAGCGTTCGAGCGAGAACCAATACGCGCCGAACGGCTTCGTCGACTGGGACAGGATGGCGTGGGACCGCAACGTCGTGCCGCACGAGCTGGTCCATAGCTGGAACGGCAAGTACCTGCGCCCGGCCGGGCTGTGGACCCCCGACTACCGCCAGCCGATGCAGGACAACCTCCTGTGGATGTACGAAGGCCAGTCGCAGCTGTGGGGCCATGTCCTCGCCGCCCGCTCCGGCCTGCAGCCGAAGGAGATCGTGCTCGGCGCGCTCGCCAACGCGGCCGGCTACTATTCGGTCCAGGCGGGCCGCGAATGGCGCTCGGTCGAGGATACGACCCACGACCCGATCATCAACGCGCGCAAGCCGCTGCCCTACAGCTCGCTGAGCCGCAGCGAGGACTATTATTCGGAAGGCATGCTGGTCTGGCTCGAAGCCGACCAGGTGATCCGCGAAGGCACCGCCGGCGAGAAGGGCCTCGACCACTTCGCCAGGGCATTCTTCGGGGTGAACGACGGCGACCTCGGCCAGCTGACCTACACCTTCGACGACATCGTCGCGGCGCTCGACGCGGTCTATCACCACGACTGGGCGGCCTTCCTTGCCGAACGCATGCAGGCGCCCGGCGCGCCCGCCCCGCTCGCCGGGATCGAGAAGGCCGGCTACCGGCTGGTGTGGAAGGAAGAGCCCAATCCCTATGCCAAGGGGCGCGAGGCCAGCGGCTCCTCGGCCTCGTTCGACTATTCGCTCGGCTTCACGCTCGACAAGGACGGCAATGTCTCGGGCACGCACTGGGGCAGTCCGGCCTTCAATGCCGGGATCGTCACCGGTTCGCAGGTCATGGCGGTCAATGGCGAGGCCTACAGCGCCGACGTGATCAAGGCCGCGATCACCGCGGCGAAGGGCGGCAAGGAGCCGATCGAACTGCTGGTCAAGCGCGGGAACCGCTTCCTGGCCGTACCGGTCGATTACCATGGCGGGCTGCGCTACCCGTGGCTCGAACCGGCGGGTGAAGGCGAGCAGCCGCTCGACCGCCTGCTGGCGCCGCGCACCGGCGGGCGCGCCGGAGGCTGAAGACGCGCATTTACCGCTCGCCGTTCGGCCCGCGCGCGGCTAAATTGCCGGCGTGAGGGAGGCGCGCGCGAAACCAGGGATCGGCAATCGGCTCGCTCCGAAGCGCTTCCTGCTGTTCGTCGCGCTGTTTGCCGCCGGAATCGCCGGCCTGCGGACGGCCTTCCCCTCGGCCGGCTGGGCGGAAACGGTGGCGATGGCATTCGACGCCGCCGCGATCGTGTTCCTCGTTTCGCTGGCTCCGCTCTTGCGCGACAGCAACGAGGCGGCAATCCGCGCCCATGCGGCGGCAAACGACTCCAACCGCCTGGTCATCCTGCTGGTAACGACCTCGCTGACGGTGATCGTGATGGCCGCGCTGGTGGCCGAGATGGAAGGTGCGCGCACCGGGGACGCGCTGGCGCTGGCCAAGCTGGCCGCGACGCTGCTGCTGATCTGGCTGTTCGCGAACAGCATCTATGCCATCCATTACGCGCACGCCTACTACACGCAGGACAGCGGCAACGGCGGCGATGCCGGCGGTCTCGACTTTCCCGGCACCGACACGCCGACCTACGGCGACTTCGCCTATTTCGCGTTCACGCTTGCGATGACTTTCCAGACCTCGGACGTGGCCATCACTTCGCACGCGATCCGCCGCATCGCGCTGCTCCACTGTTTCGCCGCGTTCGTTTTCAACATCGGCGTGATCGCCTTCACGATCAGCGTGCTGGGCGGCGGCTGAGCCGCGCCCGCTTGCGGGATGTCCAAGGTGGACTTGCCTTGCGCACGTCCCGGACTTGCGGGCGTCTTGCGACTGCAACAGTGTAACCGCGCTTTCGCCAAAGCTCCATTCGAACGTCACAGTCGGCGCCTATTGCCCCCCTGCTGCACTGCACAATCAGGGGGAAGTAATGCGTAAATTCACGGTCTGCCTACTCGTCTCGACCGCCTTTGTTGCTCAACCGGCGCTCGCCGAAGACGTGGACGCCGAGGATGCCGCCGAGGGTGCGGCCGATTCCGACGTCATCGTCGTCTACGGCCAGGGCCAGACGCGCCAGGTACAGGAAGTCGAATCGGCGGACATCCAGGTCCTCACGCCGGGCACCAGCGCGATCAAGGCAATCGAGAAGCTGCCCAGCGTCAACGTTCAGGCGTCAGACCCTTTCGGCAATTACGAATGGTCGACCCGAGTCACCATCCGCAGCTTCAGCCAGAGCCAGCTCGGATTCAACTTCGACGGCATTCCGCTGGGCGACATGAGCTATGGCAACCATAACGGCCTGCACATCAGCCGCATCGTCAGCCCCGAGAATATCGGCTCGGTCCGTGTGACACAGGGCGCGGGGGCGATCGGTTCGCAGTCGACCAACAACCTCGGCGGCACGGTTGAAACCTTCTCGATCGATCCCGAGGGACGGTTGGGCGTGCAGGCCAGCGCCACCTATGGCAGCAACGAGACGATGCGCGGCTTCGTGCGCTTCAATGTCGGGAGCGAAGACGGCTTCCGCGGCTTCGTCTCCTACGGCTACGGCGCGACCGACAAGTACAAGGGCGAGGGCACGCAGGACCAGCATATGGTCAACGCCAAGGGCGTGCTGCCGGTCGGCGACGGCCAAATCGACGGCTGGTTCAGCTATTCCGACCGCCGCGAACAGGACTACCAGGACATGTCGCTCGATATGCTGGACCGGCTCGGCTATAAGTCGGACAACACTTTCTCCGACTATGCCTTCGCCATCCTGTTGGCGGATATCGGCGCCAACCGCGGCGATACCGGCTTGCCGGTCACTAACCCCGCAGCTGGCACCGTCTATCCGGCGCCCTACGCTTCGGCCGACGATGCCTATTACGACGCCTCGGGCCTGCGCAAGGACACGGTCGCCGCTCTGGGCTACAAGACCCCGATCGGCGAGCAGGCCAATGTTGCGATCAAGGGTTACTATCACCACAACGAGGGCATGGGCCTGTGGGGTACGCCCTATACGGCGAGCCCCAATGGCGTGCCGATGTCGATCCGCACGACCGAATACGACATCAGCCGCTGGGGCATCTTCGGCTCGGCCGATTTCACTTTCGGCATGAACACGGTCACCGTCGGCGGCTGGTACGAACACAACAAGTTCAATCAGGCGCGGCGCTTTTATGCCTACGAGAGCCGCACCGAGCCCGGCCGTTCGTACCGCGAATACCCGACCAATCCCTTCAAGACGAGCTGGGAATTCGACTATTTCACCGACACGCTGCAATATCACGTGCAGGACGAGATCGACCTGGACAGCGTGAAGATCAACCTCGGCTGGAAGGGCTACCGGGTCGAGAACCGGGCCGACGCGATTATCAAGAGCGTCTATCCCGAAGGCGAGTTCAAGACCGAGGACTGGTTCCAGCCCAGCGCCGGCATCGTGTTCGAGATGGACGACAACGCCGAATTATTCGCCAGCTTCAGCCAAGCGACGCGCGCTTTCCCGACCGTGAACGGCAGCATCTGGGGCACGACCCAGGCGGGCTTCGACGCGATCAAGGACACGATCAAGCCGGAGACGTCGGACACCTACGAGGGCGGCGCGCGTTATAATACGTCGAATTTCAACGGCGTGGTGGGCGTCTACCTGGTGAACTTCCAGAACCGCCTGCTGGGCGTGGCGAGCGGCCCCGACATCATCGGCAGCCCCTCGGTGCTGCAGAATGTCGGCTCGGTCCGTTCGGTCGGCTTCGAGGCGGCGGGCGACTGGAAGATCACCAGCGCCCTGAGCCTGTTCGTGTCCTACACCTACACCGATGCGACCTATCGCGACGATGTGTATGACGCCGCGGACACCCTCGTCGCGCCAACCGCCGGCAAGACCGTGATCGATGCACCGAAGCACATGGCACGGGGCGAACTGGGCTATGACGACGGCAATCTCTTCGGCCGTGTCGCGCTGGGCTATATGTCGAAGCGCTACTTCAACTACCTGAACGACGCGTCGGTCCCGGGCCGCCTCCTCGCCGACGCGACGATCGGCTACCGCTTCGGTGAGGAGCAGCGGTTCGAGCTGCAGCTCAACGCATCCAACCTGTTCGACAAGCAATATATCGGCACGATCAACTCGGCCGGCACGGGCAACAGCGGCGATCGGCAGACGCTGCTGGTGGGCGCGCCGCAGCAGTTCTTCGTGACGCTCAAGGCGGGGTTCTGATCATGCGGGCCGCGCTGCTTTCCGCCGCAATACTGTCGGCACTTTCCGCCTCGCCGGCTTTGGCCGAACCGGTCCTGCTGATCTCGATCGACGGGCTGCGTCCGGCCGACGTGATCGAAGCGGAGCAGCGCGGCCTCAAGGTCCCCAATCTCCGCCGGTTCGTTGCGGAGGGCGCCTACGCCACGGGTGTCGTTGGCGTCCTCCCCACCGTCACCTATCCCAGCCACGTCACCCTGATCACCGGCGCGAGCCCGGCCAAGCATGGCGTGGTCGGCAACACCACCTTCGATCCGGGCCAGATCAACCAGAACGGTTGGTATTGGTATGCCAGCGACATCCGGGTGCCGACTTTGTGGTCGGTTGCCGGCGCGGCCGGCAAGACCGTGGGCAATGTGCACTGGCCGGTCAGCGTCGGCGCGCAGGACGTTACCTGGAACCTGCCGCAGATCTGGCGAACGGGCCATGCCGACGATGTCAAGCTGGTGACGGCGCTGTCGACGCCGGGCCTGGTCGATGAACTGGAGGCCGCGACCGGACAAGTCTATGCCGCCGGCATCGACGAGAGCATCACCGGCGACGAAAACCGCGGGCAATTCGCGGTGGCGCTGATCGAGAAGCACAGGCCCGATCTCGTCACCGCTTATTTCACCGCTCTCGACCACGAGCAGCATGCCGAAGGCCCCGGCACTCCCCAGGCACACGAAGTGCTCGAGCGGATCGACGCGATCGTCGGCCGGCTGGTTGCGGCCGAGCTCGCGGCGCATCCCGATGCCGCGATCGCGGTCGTCAGCGACCACGGTTTCGAGACGATCTCGCACGAGACCAATTTTTTCCGCGCCTTCATCGATGCCGGGCTGATCCGGCTGGACGAGAACGGGGCGGTGACCGGCTGGGACGCGATGCCCTGGCCTTCCGGGGGCAGCGTCGCGATCATGCTGGCGCGCGAGGACGACGTGGAGTTGGAGGCGCAGGTCGGCCGGCTGCTGGCCGATCTTAAGGCCGATCCCGGCAATGGCATCGCCGCCATTGCCGGCAGGCAGGACATCGCCCGCATGGGCGGCAATCCCGAGGCCAGCTTCTTCGTCAACCTGGCGCCCGACACGACGTCGGCGGGGTTCGGCGGAGCCAAGGCCCCGCTGCGCGGGACACCGCGCTACCGCGGCACGCACGGCTATTTCCCCGCCGCGCAGAACTTCCGCTCGACTTTCATGATCATGGGCAAGGGCATTCCGCAGCACCGTTCGCTGGGCGAGATCGACATGCGCGTCATCGCACCGACCCTCGCCAGAATCCTCGACATCTCGCTGCCGGGTGCCGAGCTGCAACCCTTGCCGCTAGCCAGCAGGTAACGGCAAAGACTGCCGGGCGGCGGAATCTCCGGATTCCGCCTACTCGGCCGCTTCGAGGAAGCGGTCGTCGATCGAGGTTTCCGCTTCCCAGCTCTTGAGCTCGGGCAGGACCTTCTCGGCGAACAGCAGCATGTTCTTCCTTGCCTCTTCCTGCGGCATGCCGCCGAAGTAGACGTGCGGGAAGAAGCCCTGCGGCTGGAAGATCTCCTTCAGTTCCCACATCCGCTCGAGGATCATCTGCGGCGTGCCGGTGACCGCGCCCTTGGCGAATTCCTCGACGTAGGGCTCGATCGCTTCGGGGGCGAGGACCATCTTCTCGTATTGTTCGTAACCCTTGATCGTCGGGAACACGCCCGGCGTGTCGAGGTGATAATTCTTGATGGCCGCGCGCATCGTGTTGCCGAGATACTTCTGGCCCTGCGCTTCCGCATAGTCGGCGCTTTCGTCGATGTAGAAGTTGCCGCTCAGCATCGGCGGCGGCGGTGCCGTGCCGGGCCCGTTCACTTCCTGCCACACCTCGGCGTACTTGTCGGGGGCCGCGTCCTTGCCGCGCTGGGGCAGCATCAGCACCATGTTGCCGCAGCCGAGCTTGGCTGCGGTGTACATCGAATTGCCCGACAGCGAGCCGCAGAACTTGCGTCCCTCGAAGCTCTTGACCGGCGCCGGGCGCAGCTCGTTGCGCGCGATCTTGCCGTAGGCCCCTTCGCCCTCGATCACCCCGCTCTCGAGCGCGGGAATGAGCATTTCGAGGATCTCGTTGTAGAGTTCGCGGCTCTTGTTCATGTCGATCCCGAGCCCGGCGAATTCGTGCTGGGCAAGGCCGCCGCCGAAGCCGAGGATCGCCCGGCCGTTCGACAGGATGTCGAGGTTGATGATCTTTTCGGCCAGCCGCGCGGGATTGTGCCACGGCACGATGATGCACTGGGTGCCGAGCTTCACGTGCTTGGTCCTGGCCGCAATGTAGGTCAGCAGCTGCAACGGGTCGTTCGACATCGAATAGTCGGAGAAGTGGTGCTCGGTGATCCACACCGAATCGAACCCGAGCTCTTCGGCCAGCACGAGGTTTTCGACTTCCTCGCGCACGAACCGCGCGTCGTCATAACTCCTGCCCCGCTGGTGGGCGAAACCGGTTGCCAAGCCTACATGCATCGTCTCTTCTCCGCTTGCCCGCCGTTCTCGCGGACTTTGTCAAACTCTGCGCCTTTTCGCGGCGAATCGCAATTACCCGCTCGCCTTGCCCGGCAACGCGGGCTACGGGGCCGGGCCATGCGCATCGACCTGATCCCCGCGGGCGACAACCCTCCCGACAGCCTCAATGTCGTCATCGAGGTCCCGACCGGCGGCGAGCCGGTGAAGTACGAGTTCGACAAGGCGAGCGGCGCGCTGTTCGTCGACCGCATCCTGCACACGCCGATGCGCTATCCGGCGAACTACGGCTTCGTGCCGCATACCCTGTCGCCCGACGGCGACCCGCTCGACGCGCTGGTGATCGCGCGCAGCCCGTTCATTCCGGGATGCGTGGTGCGCGCCCGGCCGATCGGCGTGCTCAAACTGGAAGACGAGCACGGCGGCGACGAGAAGCTGATCTGCGTGCCGGTCGACACGACCTTCCCATACTATTCCGATGTCGGTGAGCGGCAGGACCTGCCCTCGATCGTGCTCCAGCAGATCGAGCACTTCTTCAAGCACTACAAGGATCTCGAGACTGAGAAGTGGGTCCGCGTCGGCGAATGGGGCGATGCCGCCGAGGCCCGCCGGATCGTGATCGAGGCAATCGAGCGGGCGAAGGCGGAAAGGTAGCGGCTGGAGCTAGATCAGCTCCATGACGGCCATGATCACACCGGTCACCACGAACGGCAGGCCGATCGCCGCAACCCACAGGATCAGCCGGTCGCGCCGGTAGAGCGGGGCCAGCTCATCGTCGGGGATGCCGCCGGCGCTCAGCCGCTGCCAGCGCTTCTCGAACACCCGGCAGCCCGGGATGATCGCCCCGACCAGCAGCACGAGGCCGAAGTAGGGCAGGATCGAGCCATGGATCGACTTCAGCGCCCCCATGGTCACGTAGATGTGGAGGATGGTGTAGACGAGCAGGGCGACAGCGGTGTGATCGCTGATCTTGCGGTTCCAGTCGACGGACTTGGGACCCGTTTCCGCCTTTGCGATCGTCGACTGCCAGAGCGCCTTGTCCATGCGCTTTCTCCTCTCCAGCCCGCCGGCGAGTATTCCAGAGGGCGGGTGCGCTGGCAAGCCCGATAACCATGCGCGCGCCCGGCGCGCATGGCGTATTTCGGGAACACCATGCATGAATCTTGCCAAACGGGCTTCAAAGGCCGGTTTGCGGTTGTTACATCGCATGCCATGACCACGCTCGACAACCAGGCTACCGCCGCCCTCGCCAATGCGATGGCGGAGGCTCCGGCCAATGCCGCGCCGCCGATCCCGCAAGGCGGGCTCGAAGTCGTCTCGATCGCCAAGAGCTATGACAAGCGCAGCGTGCTGAGCGACATCTCGCTTACGGTCGGCAAGGGCGAAGTGCTCGGACTGCTCGGCCCCAACGGCGCGGGAAAGACGACCTGCTTCTATTCGATCATGGGCCTGGTGCGGCCGGATTCGGGCCGCATCCTGATGGACGGCGTCGACGTGACCAACCTGCCGATGTATCGCCGGTCGATCCTCGGCCTCGGCTACCTGCCGCAGGAAACCAGCATCTTCCGCGGCATGACCGTGGAGCAGAACATCGCCTGCGTGCTCGAAATGGTCGAGCCCGACAAGGAAGTGCGCGCCGCCGAACTCGACCGCCTGCTCGAGGAATTCCACCTCACGAAGCTGCGCGAAAGCCCGGCGATGGCGCTGTCGGGCGGCGAGCGGCGCCGCTGCGAGATTGCCCGCGCGCTCGCGGCCAAGCCGATGATCATGCTGCTCGACGAGCCCTTCGCCGGGATCGACCCGCTGTCGATCGGCGACATCCGCGAGCTGGTGATCGATCTCAAGAACCGCGGGATCGGCGTGCTCATCACCGACCACAACGTGCGCGAGACACTCGACATCGTCGACCGCGCCTGCATCATCTATGGCGGCCAGGTGCTGTTCGCCGGCAGCCCGGAAGAACTGGTCGCCGACGAGAACGTGCGGCGGCTGTACCTGGGCGAAAGCTTCACCCTCTGATGACGGCTCCTGGGGGAGGGTGACGATGGCTCTGGGACCGCGGCTGGATCTCCGCCAGTCCCAATCGCTGGTGATGACGCCGCAGCTGCAGCAGGCAATCAAGCTGCTGGCGCTGTCCAACCTCGAGATCGAGGCCTTCATCGGCGAGGCACTCGAGTCCAATCCGCTGCTCGAGGCGGGCGAGATGCGCATGGAGCGTGCCCCCACGCCCGACGAAGTGCGCGAGGACGCGCCGGACGACCCGACTGCCGACCAGCTGATCGAGCGCGGCCACGGCGAGGCGGACGCCCCGCTCGACATCGATCCCGAGGCGCTCGACCGCGACCGGGACACCGGCGACTGGGCGGCGCAGCCGGTGACGGGCGGCGAGGACGGCCCCGACATCGGCGAGCGCGGCGAAGACGAGCCGACGCTGGCCGAGCATCTCGATGCCCAGGTCGGCGCCGCCGCGCCCGATACGCAGACCGAATTCATCGCCCGCCACCTGATCGGACTGCTCGACGAGGCGGGCTACCTGACCGCGCCGCTGCGCGAGGTCGCCGGCGATCTCGGCGTGCCGCTGGCGCAGGTCGAACAGGGGCTCGAAGTGGTCCAGTCGCTCGACCCGACCGGGGTCGGCGCACGCACCCTGTCCGAATGCCTCGCGCTCCAGGCGAAGGAGGCCGACCGCTACGACCCGTGCATGGCGCGGCTGATCGACAACTTGGAGCTCGTCGCGCGCGGCGAATTCGCGCGGCTCAAGCGGATGTGCGACGTCGACGACGAGGATTTCGCCGACATGCTCGCCGAATTGCGCGGTTACGATCCCAAGCCGGGGCTGAAGTTCGGCGGGGCCGAGCGCGAGCCGGTCGTGCCCGACATCCTGATCACCCAGGCGGCGAAGGACGGCTGGGACATCCGCCTCAACGAAGCGACGCTGCCGCGCCTGGTCGTCAATCGCAGCTACTACGTGGAATTGCGCAACGGCTGCCAGGACAAGAGCTCGAAGTCCTGGCTCAGCCGCAAGCTGGAGGACGCCAACTGGCTGATCAAGGCGCTCGACCAGCGGCAGAAGACGATCCTCAGGGTCGCCGCCGAGATCGTCAAGCAGCAGGACGGCTTCTTCCGCAAGGGCGTCTCGATGCTCAAGCCGCTGACCCTGCGCACGGTGGCCGATGCGATCGAGATGCACGAAAGTACGGTCAGCCGGGTGACCAGCAACAAGTACCTCCACTGCGACCGCGGCACGTTCGAGCTGAAGTACTTCTTCTCCAGCGGCGTCGCTTCGGCCGACGGCGAAGGCGCGGTCTCGGCCGAAGCGGTCAAGGCGCAGATCCGCGCGCTGTGCGACGCCGAGAAGCCGGACGACATCCTCAGCGACGACAAGCTGGTCGAGCTGCTGCGCGAGAAAGGCTACGACCTCGCCCGCCGGACGGTCGCCAAGTACCGCGAGGCGATCGGCATCGGCAGCTCGGTCCAGCGGCGACGGCAGAAGAAGATGGCCTGCATGTAGGCGGTCGTGTGGCGGCGACCTGTTGCCAAAAAGACTCGCCCGCAGCGATAACCCGCTACACTCTTTATTAACCTTTTTCGTTGAGACCTTGCGTGGTTAATACCGGGCAACACCTCTTAGCGAGGGGTTATCAAGGGGCGAAAAGGGGGCTTCCCAATGCGCGTGCTGTTGATCGAGGACGAGCCGACAACCGCCAAGGCGATCGAGCTTATGCTTACGACCGAGGGCTTCAACGTCTATTCGACGGACCTCGGCGAAGAGGGCTTGGACCTCGGAAAGCTCTACGATTACGACATAATCCTGCTCGACCTGAACCTGCCCGACATGCACGGTTACGACGTGCTCAAGAAGCTGCGCGTGGCCAAGGTGCAGACGCCGGTGCTGATCCTTTCGGGCATTTCGGAAATGGATTCGAAGATCCGCAGCTTCGGGTTCGGCGCCGACGACTACGTCACCAAGCCGTTCCACCGCGACGAGCTGGTCGCCCGCATCCACGCCGTGGTGCGCCGCTCGAAGGGCCATTCGCAAAGCGTCATCCGCACCGGCAAGCTGGCGGTCAACCTCGACGCCAAGACCGTCGAGGTCGACGGCGCCCGCGTCCACCTGACCGGCAAGGAATATGCGATGCTGGAGCTCCTTTCGCTCCGCAAGGGCACCACGCTGACCAAGGAAATGTTCCTCAACCACCTCTACGGCGGCATGGACGAGCCCGAGCTCAAGATCATCGACGTGTTCATCTGCAAGCTGCGCAAGAAGCTTTCGAGCGCCTGCGGCGGCGAAAACTACATCGAAACCGTCTGGGGCCGCGGCTACGTGCTGCGCGATCCCGGCGAAGAAGAGATGGAAGCCGCCTGAATCCCTTCCGGCACTTCCCTGGACGGAACCCTTGGGCTCGCTTCCGCTGAAGCGGGCCCATTCTTCGTCCGCTCAGGCCGCATGGCCCGTTAGATGTCATTCGCGCGCGGAAAAGCGCGACGCGCACCACGAACATGCCGCGGCGGCACCGAGCTTCACGCGGGGATTTGCGGGAATTGCAGCAGGGCCAGCCTGAGCGAGGTCGGCATCCGGCGAGGCGCCGCCGGGCGATCGCGCCGCGCGGCCTGGGACTTGTTTCATCGACGCCCCCCTTGCGCGCAATGCCTGCGGTTTCATGCGAAAACCCCTCCCTGGCCGATCGGCCGGGGAGGGGCTGTTTGCTGGCTCAGTCGACCATGGCCGCCACCAGGCGGCGCAGTTCGTGAGTGGAAAGCGTGGGTGAGCGATAATCGCCCGCGGGCGCGCTCGGAATTCCTTTCGCCCCGAAATTGAGCGAAAGCGTGGGGCGCCTTTGGGCGCGGTGAGTATCGGTATTCATTGATTCCTTGTGGCGGCCGACGGCCGCCCATGTTGTTTGAGGCGTGCGTTATCGCCTGAAGCCGCCCCGCCGCCGTGCGCCGGGGCCCGCTCCAGGAGTTCGCTCGCGGAAGACGATCCGCCCTTTGGTCAGATCGTACGGTGTCATCTCCACATGAACCCGGTCGCCGACCACGGATCGAATGCGAAACCGGCGCATCTTGCCGGCCGTGTAGGCCACGATGCGGTGGTGGTTGTCGAGCATCACGCCGAAGCGGCCGTCGGGCAGGATCTCGTCGATCTGCCCTTCGAGGGTGAGGAGTTCTTCTTTCGCCAATGCGGGGCCCTTTCATGGCTTTGCGGTGCACGACGCGGCGAAGGCCGCGCAGCGATGCCGAGAAAGCTTTGAAAGGAAGGAGGAGCCGGTAAAACGGCCGTCAAATTCCGTCGCAGGCGACGTCAGCCGCTTGTAAATAGGTGCTCGCCCGGGAATTGCAACGCGCGGGCGGAAATTCCGTTCGGCCGAGCCGGGCGCCTGCCTGCCGCACGGGATGCGCGGCAGGGCGCATTCGAACGGCCGGACTGGACAAACCGCCCCTGCCCGACCTAGCGCCGGGCGCCATGACCGCGCACAAACCCGGCGACCCGACCACGCTGAACCGGCTCTACGGCCGCTCGAAGGGCAAGACGTTGCGCGCCGGGCAGCAGGCGCTGGTCGACACGCTGCTGCCGCAGATCGCCGTGCCCGGCGAAGGCCCTGTCACTGCCGAGCGGCTGTTCGGCCACGATTGCCCGCTGCATTTCGAGATCGGCTTCGGCGGCGGTGAGCACCTCGCCGCGCGGGCCGACATGTTGCCCGATCACGGCTTCATCGGCTGCGAGCCGTTCGTCAACGGCGTCGCCCAGGCGCTGGTGCACCTTTCGGGCGACAACGGCGCGCACCCGCCGATTGCCAACGTCCGCCTGCACCACGGCGACGCGCTGAAAGTGCTCGCGCGCGTGCCCGACGGCGGCTTGAGCTTCCTCTACCTGCTCCATCCCGACCCCTGGCCCAAGGCGCGCCACGCCAAGCGGCGGATGATGAACGAGGGCCCGGTCGACCTGTTCGCCGCCAAGCTGAAACCGGGCGGCGAGCTGCGCTTCGGCACCGACCACCCGGTCTACCTGCGCCACGCGCTGATGGTCATGCGCCGCCACGCCGACCAGTTCGAATGGCTGGTCGAGGGACCGGCAAGCTGGCAACAGCGCCCCGGCGGCTGGCCCGAGACGCGCTACGAGGCCAAGGCCCGCAGGCTGGGGCACGAAGTGTGGTATTTCCGCTATCGGCGGCGCTGAACTCCACGATACCCGCAGCGCAGAAATTCTTTCTTTCCAAGTTCGCGGTGCCGCAGCATCTCGCAAGCGCAAACATCTTGGGATGCGACTCTCATGCATTTCGGCGACTTCGACCTGGCCGCCATCCTCCCGTTCATCGCCGTCGGATTTGCCGCCCAAGTGGTGGACGGCGCCCTCGGGATGGCCTTCGGGGTGATTTCGAACACGCTGCTGATCGGCGTGCTCGGCGTGCCGCCGGCGCTCGCGTCTCAGCGGGTCCACGTGGTCGAATGCTTCACCACCGCGACCTCGGGCATCAGCCACCTGATCCACGGCAACATCGACCGCGAGTTGTTCTTCCGCCTGCTCGTGCCGGGAATCGTCGGGGGCGTACTGGGCGCCTACGTGCTGTCGTCGGTCGATGCCGCAGCGGTGAAGCCCTTCGTGCTGGCCTACCTCACGGGGATCGGCCTCTACCTGCTCTACAAAGGCATCAAGTATCCGCCCGAAGCGAAGCGGCCGAAACATGTCGCCCCGCTCGGCCTTGTCGGCGGGTTCCTCGATGCCGCAGGCGGCGGGGGCTGGGGGCCGGTGGTTACGTCGAACCTGCTGATCCAGGGCGCCGACCCGCGCAAGGTGGTCGGCACGGTCAACACCGTCGAGTTCTTCCTCACGCTGACGATCTCCGCGGCATTCATCGTCAACCTGGGCTTCGCCGACCTCGCGGGGGCGACGCTGGGGCTCCTCATCGGCGGCCTCGCCGCGGCTCCATTCGGCGCCTACGCGGCCAAACACTTCCCGCCCAAGTGGATGCTCATGCTGGTGGGGGTCGTACTCAGTCTGACCAGCCTTTACGGCATCTACGCGGCGTTCGGCTGATCAGCTGACCACCCCGGCGCTGGCGAGCACGGCCAGCGTCAGCAGGTCGGGCGCCGCCGCCGTCATCGGGGCGATCTGGACCGGCTTTTCCATCCCGATCAGCATCGGCCCGATAACGGCGTTCCCGGCCAGTTCGCGCAGCATCTTGGCCGAGAGGTTGGCCGACTGCAGGCCCGGCATGATCAGCACGTTGGCCGGGGCCGAAAGCCGGCTGAACGGATAGAGCTTCATCACCTGCGGGTTGAGCGCCGCATCGGGCGCCATTTCGCCCTCGTACTCGAAGCCGGGATCTTCCTGGTCGAGGATGTGGACCGCGTCGCGGATGTTCTCGAGCCACTTGCCCGGCGGGTTGCCGAACGTCGAATAGCTGAGGAAGGCGACCCGCGGCTCGTGCCCCAGCCGGCGGGCGACCCTGGCGGTTTCCCTGGCGATGTGGGCGAGCTGCTCGGCGCTCGGGCGCTCGTTGATCGTCGTGTCGGCCAGGAACACGGTGTAGTTCTTGCCGATCATCAGGTGGATGCCGAACGGTACCGACCCCGGCTTGGGATCAAGCACCAGGCTGACTTCGCGCATCGTCTGCGCGAAGGGCCGGGTGAGGCCGGAGATCATCGCGTCGCCGTGGCCCAGGGCCACCAGCAGGCTGGCGAACACGTTGCGGTCCTGGTTGACCATCCGCCGCACGTCGCGCCCGGTGTAGCCGCGCCGCTGGAGCCGCTGGTAGAGATAGTCGACCATCGCCGGCACCAGCTCGCTGTCGGCCGAGTTCTGGATCTCGAAGCTGCCGGGGTCGGTCACGCCGAGCTCGGCCAGCTTGTCCTTCACCGCCTGCGTGCGTCCGACCAGCACCGGCGTGCCGTAGCCGAAGTCGCGGAACTGGATCGCCGCGCGCAGGGCGATGTCCTCCTCCGCTTCGGCGAAGACCACTCGCTTGGGCGCCTTCTTGGCATCCTCATAAACCGTGGTGAGCACCGAGGTCGTCGGGTTGAGCCGCGCGCGCAGGCTCATCCGGTAGGCTTCGAAATCGGGAATCGGCTTCTGCGCCACGCCCGAATCCATCGCCGCCCTGGCGACGGCGGAAGAGACCGTCTCCATCAGGCGCGGGTCGAACGGCGCGGGGATGATGTAGTCGCGGCCGAACTGGCGGTCGACGCCGTAGGCCGCGGCGACTTCGTCGGGCACCCGCTCGCGGGCGAGCGCGGCAATCGCCTCGGCGGCGGCGATCTTCATTTCCTCGTTGATCGCGGTCGCCCGCACGTCGAGCGCGCCTCGGAAGATGAACGGGAAGCCGAGCACGTTGTTGACCTGGTTGGGATAGTCCGAGCGGCCGGTGGCGACGATCGCGTCCGGCCGCACGGCCTTGGCATCGTCGGGAGTGATCTCGGGATCGGGATTGGCCATCGCGAAGATGATCGGCTGCCTGGCCATCTTCTCGACCCATGCGGGCTCCAGCGCGCCCGCGGCCGAGAGGCCGAGGAACACGTCGGCCCCGGCGAGCGCCTGTTCGAGCGTGCGCGCATCGGTGTCGATCGCATGCGCGCTCTTCCACTGGTCGACGTTGTCGCGCCCGCGCCAGATCACGCCCTTGCGGTCGCACATGGTGACGTTGTCGTTCGGCACGCCCAGCGCCTTGATGAGGGCAGTGCAGGCGATCGCCGCGGCGCCCGCGCCGTTGACGACCACTTTCACGTCCTTGAGATCGCGCCCGGTCAGGTGGCAGGCATTGATCAGCCCTGCGGCGGTGATGATCGCGGTGCCGTGCTGGTCGTCGTGCATCACCGGGATCTTCATCCGCTCGCGCAGCGCTTGCTCGATGATGAAGCATTCGGGCGCGGCGATGTCTTCCAGGTTGATGCCGCCGAAGCTCGGCTCCATCAGCGCAACGGCCTCGATGATCTTGGCCGGGTCCTCGGTATCCAGTTCGATGTCGATCGCATCGACGTCGGCGAAACGCTTGAACAGCACCGCCTTGCCTTCCATCACCGGCTTGGCGGCGAGCGCGCCGAGATTGCCCATGCCGAGGATCGCGGTGCCGTTCGTGATCACCGCCACGAGGTTGCCCCGGGCGGTGTATTCATAGGCCGCGGCCGGATCGGCGGCGATCGCCTCGACCGGCGCGGCGACGCCCGGCGAATAGGCCAGGCTGAGATCGCGCTGGGTGGCGACCGGCTTCGAGGGAACGATCTCGATTTTCCCGGGACGTCCCGTCTGGTGGTAGAACAGCGCCTCGCGAGTGGTGAAGCTGGAATTCTTGCTGTCGGCCAAGCGCCCTCTCCTTCAGGGCCGTTCCCTAACCCCGAGCGTCCCGATGCGATAGGGGAAAGCTTCCCGGCGGCTGTTTCCGAATCGCCGGGGCGGCGGCTACCCCTTGGCGATGGCCGGTTCCGCGACCCCGATGATGGCGCAGTACCTCGCGCTCAAGCGCGAGGCCGGCGATTGCCTGCTGTTCTACCGCATGGGCGATTTCTTCGAGTTGTTCTTCGACGACGCCAAGGCGGCGAGCGGCATTCTCGACATCGCCCTGACCAGCCGCGGCGAGCACGACGGCAAGCCGATCCCGATGTGCGGCGTGCCGGTCCATTCGGCCGAGGGCTACCTCGCCCGGTTGATCAGGGCCGGCTGCCGGGTGGCGATCGCCGAACAGGTCGAGACGCCCGAAGCAGCGAAGCAGCGCGGCGGCTCGAAGGCGCTGGTGGCGCGCGACATCGTCCGCTTCGTCACCGCCGGCACGCTGACCGAGGAAGCGCTGCTCGAACCGCGCCGGGCGAACGTCCTTGCGGCGGTATGCGAGGTGCGCGGGACGATCGGCATCGCCGCGTGCGACATTTCGACCGGGCGGATCGAGTTGGAGCAATGCGCGCCGGACGAGCTAGCCGCCGCGCTCGCGCGGATCGGCGCGAGCGAACTCGTCGCGCCCGAGGAATGGGACGGCGCGCCGCCCGAGGCGATCGCGCGCCCGCGGCACGACTTCGCCAGCGACGAGGGCGAGGCGCGGCTGAAGGCCGTCCACGGCGTCGCCACGCTCGACGGGTTCGGCCAATTCAGCCGCGCGATGCTGGCGGCGGCCGGAGGCCTCGTCGCCTATCTCGACCATGCCGGGAGGGGCAAGCTGCCGCTGCTGCTACCGCCGGTGGCGCAGGACGGCGCTGCGCGGCTGGCGATGGACGCGGCGACGCGGGCAAGCCTCGAAGTGCTCGAAGCGCAGGGCGGCGGCCGCGCGGGCAGCCTGCTGGCGGCGATCGACCGCTGCGTCACCGGGGCGGGCGCGCGCCAGCTGGCCGAGGACCTTGCCGCGCCGCTGACCGGCATGGCCGCGATCCACGACCGGCTGGCTCTGGTCGAGTGGTTCCATGCCGACCCGCTGCTGCGCGCCGACCTGCGCGACGTGTTGCGTGCGCTGCCCGACGTCGGCCGCGCGCTGGGGCGCGTGGTCGCCGGGCGCGGATCCCCGCGCGATCTCGGCCAGTTGCGCGACGGCCTATCCGAAGCGCGCCGCATCCGCGACCACCTGCAGCGCAAGCCCGACCGGCCGGACCTGCTCGAGAACTTGCTGCCGAGCCTCGGCGGGCACGGCGCGCTGACCGACCTGCTGTCGCGCGCGCTCGTCCCCTCGCCACCGACCGAGCGGGGCCAGGGCGGCTTCATCGCCGAAGGGTACGACGCGGCGCTCGACGAACTGCGCCAGGTCTCGGGCAACGCCCGCCGCGCGATCGCCGCGCTCGAGGCGAGATACCGCGACGAGACCGGCATTGCCGCGCTCAAGATCCGCCACAACGGCGTGCTCGGCTATTTCATCGAGGTCCCGGCGAGGCACGCCGACCGGCTGATGGCGGCCGACAGCGGCTTCACCCACCGCCAGACGATGGCCGGCGCGGTGCGCTTCAATTCGCTGTCGCTGCACGAGGAAGCGAGCCGCATCGCCGAAGCCGGCGGCCACGCGCTGGCGGCCGAGGAAGCGCATTTCGAGGAGCTTGCCGGCGAAGTCGTCGCCGAGCGCGAGGGCATTGCCGCGACCGCCGCCGCGCTCGCCCGGATCGACGTAGCCGCCGGGCAGGCCGAGCGCGCGGCCGAGGGCGGCTGGTGCCGCCCGGAGATCGTCGAGGAGCCATGCCTCGCCATCGAGGGCGGGCGGCATCCGGTGGTCGAGGCGGCGCTGGCGCGGACCGGCGAGCGCTTCGTCGCCAACGACTGCACGCTTTCGCCTGACGACCGGCTGTGGCTGATCGGCGGCCCCAACATGGGCGGCAAGTCGACTTTCCTGAGGCAGAATGCGCTGATCGTGCTGCTCGCCCAGGCGGGCGGCTTCGTCCCGGCCGCGCGGGCGAGGATCGGGCTGGTCGACCGGCTGTTCAGCCGCGTCGGCGCGTCGGACAACCTCGCCCGCGGCCGCTCGACCTTCATGGTCGAGATGGTCGAGACCGCGGCGATCCTGGCGCAGGCGACCGAGCGGAGCTTCGTGATCCTCGACGAGGTCGGCCGCGGCACCTCGACCTACGACGGCCTCGCGCTGGCCTGGGCGGTGGTCGAAGCGGTCCACGAACGCAACCGCTGCCGCTGCCTGTTCGCGACCCACTACCACGAACTCGCCCGCCTCGCCGAAACCTGCGACGCGCTGTCGCTCCACCACGTCCGCGCGCGCGAATGGAAAGGCGATCTGGTCCTGCTGCACGAGCTGGCCGAGGGACCGGCCGACCGCAGCTACGGCCTGTCGGTCGCCAAGCTGGCCGGGGTCCCGGCCGAAGTGGTCGCCCGCGCAAAATCGGTGCTCGACCGGCTCGAGAAAGGCCGCGCCGAAACCGGGGGACTTGCCGCCGGGCTGGGCGACCTGCCGCTGTTCGCGGCTGCCGCCGAACACGAGGAAGAGCAATGCGACTCGCTGCGCGAGCGGCTCCAGGCGCTCGACGTCGATGCGCTCACCCCAAAGGAAGCGCTCGACCTGCTTTACGAACTGAAGCGTGAGGCCGGCGACGGCTGATCGGGTCTATTCGGACCCGAGGTTGTCTTCCTTGTTCGCCTCGCCGTACTTTTCCTCGTCGTCGTCCATGTTCGGCTCGCCGCGATAGGCGCCCATGTCGATGCGCCCGGATTCCTCCATTTCGCGCATGCGCTCGATCAGGTCCGGCGTCGAACCCTCGTCGCCGATCCCGCTCTTGACCTTCTTGCTGTCGAGTGGGCTCGCCTCGGCGTCCTTGTTGCGCGCTTCCTCGGCGATTGCCTGCGCCTGGCTTTGCTCGTCGTCCTGCTCGTCGTTGTGAGTCTCGGGCGCGAGGTCGATCGGGGGCTTTCGGTCGGTCATCGGCGAATCTCCTTTGCTCACCAAACCCGCGGCATGGTCGCCGCGTTCCCGTCTCTCGTGCTCCGCCCGGGCGCGGCGCGGTATCCGTAGATTCCCGCCGTCAGCGATTGGCTCCCGGCCGCCACAACACGTCGCCCTCGCCGGCCGCATTGATCGCCCGGGCGAGCACGAACAGATAATCGGACAGGCGGTTGGCGAAGGCGAGCGCCGCCGGATTGACCGGTTCGGCTTCGGCCAGCGCGGTCATCGCCCGCTCGGCCCGGCGAACCGCCGCGCGGGCGAGGTGGACGCGCGCCGCCGCCTCGCTGCCGCCCGGAAGAATGAAGCTGCGCAAGGGTTCGAGCCTCTCGTTGAGCGCATCGATCCGCGCTTCGAGCCACGCGGCCTGCGCCGGGACGATCCGCAGGACCATGTCCGAGGGAGTGAAATCGTCGCCCGGCGTCGCGAGGTCGGCGCCGAGGTCGAACAAGTCGTTCTGCAGCCGCCGCACGTCCGCCGCGGCGTCGCCTTCCAGCGCCGTCACCGCCAGGCCGAGCGCCGAATTCGCCTCGTCCACCGCGCCGATCGCTTCGACCCGTGCGCCGTGCTTGGGCACGCGGCTGCCGTCGACCAAGCCGGTCGTGCCGTCGTCGCCGGTGCGGGTGTAGATGCGGTTCAGCCTGACCATGCGGCAGGGGCCCGCGCGGTCAGCGGTTCATCGCCAGCAGCAGCGCGACGACCAGGATCGCCGCGGCCTGGTACTTGATGCGCGCGAACATCATCCGGTTCTGCTGCAGTTGCAGCTCCTTCTGCCGCTCACCGCCGCTGTCGATGTCGGCCCGGTTCGATTGCAGGAAGGCGATGATCCCGCGCACCAGCGAGACGACGACCATGACCATCAGGATCACGATGAGGATGGCGAAGACTGTTTTCATGGCTCCCCATCTAGGCCTTCGCCGAGCGTAATTCCAGCCGGCAGATGCCCGGTGCGGAGCATGTCGGCCAGCGCCCGCCCGTCTTCGCCCGCCTCGCGCCGGTCGGCCAGCGAAGGTGAGCCGCGCCGCTTGGCGAGCTTGCGGCCGTCGGGCCCGAGCAGCAGCAGGTGGTGGTGCCAGCCTGGTGCCGGCAGCCCGAGCAATTCCTGCACCAGCCGGTGGACATGCGTCGCGGCGAACAGGTCCATGCCCCGCGTCACCAGCGTCACCCCGTCGGCCGCGTCGTCGACCGTCACCGCGAGGTGGTAGCTCGCCGGGGTAGCGGGATCCTTGCGCACCAGCACCACGTCGCCGCCGAGCTCGGGGCAGGCCTGCTGCTGGCCGAGGCGCTCGTCGGTCCAGCCGAGCGGTCCGGTGCGGCGCAGCGCCTCGCCCACGTCGAGCCGCCAGGCGACCGCCTCGTCGGGCGCGATGTCCGCGCCGCGGCAAGTGCCGGGATAGACCGGCCCGTCCGGGCCATGCTCGCGCGCGGCCGCCCAGATTTCGCCGCGGGTGCAGCGGCAGGGATAGAGCAGGCCCGAGGCGGCCAGCCGCTCGGCCGCAAGCTGGTAGGCTTGGGTGCGCGTCGATTGCGCGGGGACTTCCTCCCATTCGAGCCCGAGCCAGGCGAGGTCGGCGCGGAACTCGGCCGCCAGGTCCCGGCGCGAGCGGGCGCCGTCGATGTCCTCGATCCTGAGCAGGAAGCGCCCGCCGCGCTGCTTCGCCAGGTCGTGCGCGACAATCGCCGAAAAGGCGTGGCCGAGGTGCAGCGGGCCGTTGGGGCTGGGAGCGAAGCGAGTGACGGTCACGGGCGTCTCATACCCAAATCGTCATTGCCAGCGAAGCGGAAGCGAAGCTGGTCGAAGGCAACCAATCCAGGGCGGCTCTCGACTGCCCTGGATTGCCGCGGGACCCATGGTCCCTCGCAATGACGAATGAAGGAAGGGTCCGCAACCGGCCAACATCCTGTGGATTCGCCGAATGTCACAGGGTTGACGCCTTTCTGCGCAAATGCTCCCATCGCGCCAGTCAGGAGGGAACGCGCGAGTGTTCAAGGCCGAGCTGATCGAGCGCGCGGCGCACTTCCGCAGCGCCATGGAGGACCCGACGCGGCGGCTGGAAAGCTGCCCCGCGCTGGTGCTCAACGCCGATTACACGCCGCTCTCCTATTACCCATTGAGCCTGTGGCCGTGGCAGACCGCGATCAAGGCAGTGTTCCTCGAGCGGGTCGACATCGTCGCCAGCTACGAGCGGTTGGTCCACTCGCCCAACCTCGACATGCAGATCCCGAGCGTGATCGCCCTGAGGCAATACGTCCGCCCGAGCGAGTTCCCGGCGTTCACCCGGTTCAACGTGTTCCTGCGCGACCGCTTCGCCTGCCAGTACTGCGGCAGCGAGCAGCACTTGACCTTCGACCACGTCGTGCCCCGGCGGCGCGGCGGGCGGACAACGTGGGAGAACATCCTCACCGCCTGCGCGCCATGCAACATGAAGAAGGGCGGCCGCACGCCCGGGCAGGCGCGCATGCACCCGCTGGTCAAGCCGATCCGCCCGACGAGCTGGCAATTGCAGCAACGCGGCAAGAGCTTCCCGCCGAACTACCTTCACGAGACCTGGCGGGATTGGCTCTACTGGGATGTCGAGCTGGAGGCTTAGGTAACGGCCGCGCGGTCCCTGAATTGGGGCCGGTCCCACTCCCCTTTCGCCAGCACTTCGCCGAGCGCCTGGGCGGCGTGCCAGCAGTCCTCGAAGCGGAGGTAGGCCGGAGCGAGGCCGAGGCGGAGGATGTCGGGCTCGCGGAAGTCGCCGATCACGCCGCGGGCGATCAGGGCCTGGCAGACCGCGTAGGCCTGCGGGTGGCGGAACGAGAGCTGGCTGCCGCGCGCCGCGGGGTCCTCGGGGCTGATGCAGGGCAAGTCCGGCACGACCTGCGCGACGGCGGCGCGGAGGAATTCGGAGAGCCCGCGCGATTTGGCGACCAGCCGGTCGATGCCGATAGCGGCGATCTGCATCACACCTTCCTCTAGCGCGGCAAGGCCGAGGATGGGCGGGGTGCCGGTGAGCAGGCGGTCGATTCCGGGCGCGGAGGCGTAGTCGTCGGCGAAGGCGAACGGGGCGGCGTGGCCCATCCAGCCGGTCAGCGGCTGGTGCAGCGCGCCATGGTGTCTTTGTGCCACATAGGCGAAAGCCGGGGCACCCGGACCACCATTCAGGTACTTGTAGCCGCAGCCGACCGCCAGATCGGCATCGCAGCCGCCCAAGTCCACCGGCACCGCCCCGGCGCTGTGCGACAGGTCCCACAGCACCAGCGCGCCCGCCCGGTGCGCCGCGCGAGTCAGCGCCGCCATGTCGTGCATCGCGCCGGTCTTGTAGTGGACGTGGGTGAGCAGCAGCAGCGCCACGCTGTCATCGAGCGCCGCCTCCAGCTCGTCGGCCGGGGCCAGCCGCCGCTCGGCGAGGCCTTGGCGCTCGAGCCCGGCGATCAGGTAGAGGTCGGTCGGGAAGTTGTCCGGCTCGCTCAGCACGACCTTGCGGCCCGGGCGCATCATCAGCGCAGCGGCGATCAGCTTGAACAGGTTCACCGAGGTTGAATCGCAGGCGATCACTTCATGCGGCCCGGCCCCGATTAGCGGCGCGATCAACGCCCCGATCCGCCGCGGCAGGCCGATCCAGTCGGCGGTATTCCAACTCCTGACCAGCCCCTCGCCCCATTCGCGGCGGATCACCTCGCCGAGCCGCGCCGCGGTGCCGAGCGGCAGCGCGCCGAGCGAATTGCCGTCGAGGTAGACCACACCCGGGGGAATCGCGAACTGCCTGCGGTATCCGGCAATCGGATCGGCCGCATCGAGCGCACGCGCTTCGGCGAGGGTGGCCATTAAAAGCCCTCCCCCTGGAGGGGGAGGGTTGGGTGGGGGTGCTCCCACGTCAACTGGGACGCGGGGGCCGTCGGGGGCGGGCGGGGCCCCCCCCCCCCCCCCCCCCCCCCGGGGGGGGGGGGGGGGGATGGGGGCGCCCGCCCCCAAAAAACAGGAGACCCC
>Ga0299912_10000156_pt1 | contig 74692 bp, 66 predicted proteins | sample RVTome_2_FD_207667 | JGI IMG/M metagenome (GOLD analysis project Ga0299912, IMG submission 207667) | Soil microbial communities from uranium-contaminated site in the Upper Colorado River Basin, Wyoming, United States - RVT95D214 (version 2) ... | reverse complement strand
CCCTATGGCCTGGCGCCCCCCTTAGGGGAGGTGGCGGTTCTCCAGGATAAGGAGCCGGAAAGACTTATGCTGGGGGAAAAGGCCAAAGGCGGCGAATATGCCCGGAAGGCCCCGGACGGCCCGGTGGTGCTCACGGACAAAATCTTGCTGGGGCACATCACCAAGACTATAGCCGCGCTGGAAGACCGGCGCTTGTGGAGGGGCCAGGCCACCGAGGTTAAAAAAGTGGTCTGGGGGGCCCCCGGTAAGACCTGGGTGGGGCTCAAAGAGAAGGACTTCTGGAAGATCACCGGCCCGGACCAGGGGGAGCTCAAACAACCGGCGGTCCTCCTGGAAGTGGGCCTGTGGAAGTTGCAGGACCTGGAATTTGCCCGCCTGGCGCCTCCCAAGGTTCCCCCGGCCAAACCCCTTTATGTGCTGGAGCTGGCTGGTGAAGGCGGCAAGCCCCTGTTCAGCCTGGAGGAGTTGGGCCGGGAGAAGGACAAAGAAGTGTTGGTGCGCATCAAGGTGGGGGAGAAGACGGACACGGGCCTGGTGAGCCAGAAAACCTACCTGGACTGGCAGAAGGAAATGGCCCGGCTGGCCAGCCCGCCCCCGGGCAGGCAGGCGCCCCCGGAGCAGGAAGGTAAGAATAGTGGCCAGTAGCCAGTGGTCAGTAAAAAAACACTGAAAACTGGCAATTGGCTTCAGATACCAAGTTACCGTCAAAGAGATTCTTTTGTAGGGGCGGACCCGCGTGTCCGCCCTTGGGTGGGCTTGGAATGAACTACCTCATTCTCCCGTAAAAATATTTTAGGACTTGAACATTTGCTGATCCTGTTAACCAACGACGACGGCATCTACGCCCCGGGGCTGGCCGCCTTGTATCAGGAGCTCAGGCAGTTAGGGGAGGTGATGGTGGTGGCCCCAGAGAGCGAGCAGAGCGCGGTGGGGCACGCCATCAGCCTGAACACCCCCTTGCGGGTGAAGAAAGCGCCTTTAGCCGGGGACGGCTGGGGCTGGGCGGTGAGCGGCACCCCCGCGGACTGCGTCAAGATCGCCCTGGCGGAGCTGCTCCCCGGGACCCCGGAGTTGGTGGTCTCCGGGATCAATTTGGGGCCCAACGTGGGCATCAATGTCTTATATTCCGGCACGGTCTCCGCGGCCACGGAGGCGGCCATCCTGGGAGTGAAGCAGGCCGTGGCCGTGTCCCTGAATACTTATAAGGACGCGGATTTTGCCACCGCGGCCCGGGTGACGGGGAAGCTCCTGAGCCGGCTTAAACGCCAGAGTATGGCGAAGCCCCTCTGCCTGAACGTCAACCTCCCGGCCCTGCCGGAGGAGGACATCAAGGGGGTGCGCCTCACCCGCCAGGACACCGGGCCCCTGGTGGAGCACTTCGATTGCCGGGTGGACCCCCGGGAGCGCCGCTATTACTGGCTGGCGGAGATCAACGAACGTAAGGATTCGGACCCGGACACGGATTACGGGGCCCTCCAGGCCGGCTATATTTCCGTCACCCCCCTGCACCACGACCTCACCCATTATCCCAGCTTTAACGGCCTGCGCCAACTGGAGGAATAACCTCCCGAAAGAGAGAAGAGAGGTGTGGCGGCCTCCGTCCGCTTATCTGTTCCTTCCCCCTTCCCTGGTTGATTCTTATTCCAAGTCACATGCAAAAAGCATCTCTTCCTAGACAAGTCCAAAAATGACCTGTCCCCAGTTTCTTGGCCATAAAATTTCCAGGGTCTATCCCTCTTGGGCAAGACTTACTGTAAGAAAATCGCTTCCGTTTCTTTAATGCCCCCTATTTTCGCCAATGTTTATCTTGCCATTCCCCCATTTCCTTCCTCTTAACTTCCAGTTTCCCAATACTATTTTCCCATGATTCTATCTATCTTTGAAGACTGACTGATTTGACAGTTATACTTGTCTGATTTGACAGTTACATTTTTTTGACATAAATTGATTTTTGTGCTAATAGTTATTTAATTCATCTATTCTTTAAGGAGACGTGCCGGCTAATCATTATGACTGAAATTTCGGTCGAAAAATAATGGTACCTTCATTTAAGCAGCCTTTCTCCTGGCTGCAGCAACTAGGTGGTTTAACCTTTCCTGAAAATACAGAAGGAATACAGAAATGGGAAAATTCCAAACCGGGCAATCTGGCAACCCCGGCGGCCGACCCAAGGGGGCCTTGAATAAGACTACTTTAGCCTCCCAGGCCTTGCTGGAGGGGGAGGCGGAGGCCCTGACCCGGAAGGCAGTGGAATTGGCTAAAGGCGGCAACCCAGTGGCCTTGCGCCTCTGTCTGGAAAGGCTCCTTCCCCCTCGAAAGGACCGGTTTATCAACTTTACCCTGCCCAAGATTAAAGGGCCGGAGGACCTGCCCCAGGCCCTGGGGGCGATTTTACAGGCCGTGGTCCAGGGAGAAATTACCCCCATGGAGGGGCAAACCCTCATCGCCATGCTGGAGGCCTACCGCAAGGGGTTGGAGACCACCGATTTGGAGACCAGGATGGCGGCTATCGAAGAAAAGGAGAGGTTACGTGGGCAATCTTAAGCGGCGGTTGGAACGCCTGGAACGCTTGCACAGAAGCCGAAAGCAAGAAGGGATAGTACTGATCTGTGTGGGGCCTGGGGAGACATCAGAAGAGGTCATACAAAGACACCTGGCCCAGCACCCAGAGGACAAGGATAATGAAGAGATACTTTACCTTATTATTGATGCCTCTGGGTGGGCCCCCAAAAACCAAGACAGTTCGCCGCAATCACCTGGGTCAGATGGAAAAATCCCGGAAAAGTGCTCCCCCAAAACCAGAATGATTAGATGAGGGAGCGCCCGGAGCCCTTCAAGTAGCCCCGGGTTGCAAGGTCCTTAAGCCTGAGGGGCCTGGCTCGCCCCGGGGGAGGTCTTTCCCTCCTTTAGAAAAGGGGACCCGGCGGGGGAGGCTTAATTTACTGGCCCTCCAACCACTCCAGCACCTCCTGGGCCCGGTCCCCATCGAGGTCTTCCAGCCGGCTTAGGTGCCATTGCTGGAAGATGAGTTCCACCTCAATGCCTTTATCCAGGCAACCTAGCCGGATCGCCTCCAGCTGCTCCAGGGGGGCCGCCCGGGGCAGCAGGCTGGGAGGGGCAGTCGGGGTCTGGGGCCCCTCGGCCTTGGAGGCCCGGGCCCTTTTGGCTTTGGATGCCTCCGGGGGCGGCTCTTTTTTCGTCTCCACCGCCGGGAACAGCTGCTCGCTGGAGGCCTGGCCGTCTTTGAGTTGGCTCACCATGCCCCTTAAGGTGACAATCTCTTTGGAGCCCCATTGCACCCGGGGGACTCCCAAAACCGCGACAATCTGCTCTTCCTTGACCCCGTAACCGGCAAAGAACTTTACTGCCTTGTCGCTGGCCTCCGCCAATTTTTCTGGGGTAATCTTTTTGGTCACCGCGTCCTTGGCCACTCCCATGGCTTGATCCAGCAGCCAGCGGGGCACCCCGGCACAGACCACATTGCGGATGGCCCGGCTCTGGGCGGCCTGGAAGGTCATGTCCTCGGCCCGATCCCCCTCCCAGGCCTGAAAAGAGCCTTTGCCTTTCTTCTTCCGGAAGACTCTGGAGACGGTGAAACCTTTCTCCAGGTCCACGAAATGGGCCGTAAAGATCCATTCGGTCAAGGTTTCGTAGTACTCCACCGGCACCGCGCAATTGGTCCATTCCCGGGCCACGGCCATGGCTAGGCCAATGCTGGGGCCTTCCAGCATCTCCACCTTGCCCGTCTTCTTATTCTTCACGGGCCAGCTCCAATAGAAGGCATCCCCCGCGAATTCTGCTTCCCGGAGCACGGACTGCACAATCTTGTCCAGATCCCGGGGCCGTTGCACGGAAACGGCCGTGTGATACTGGGTCTGGGTCTTGATTAAGGGGGCGGTGGGGAGGGAGCCCCCCGGGGAGACTGGGGGTTCCCCGGTAAAGGGGAGGACTTCGGCAAAAGGGGAAGGGGTTACTTCTGTCTGAGTCGTCATGGCCTTAACTCCTTTTCAGGGCATATTTGCAGGTCCAGAAATAGCCGCACCACTGGGGGCTACAGATCCAGGCATTGGGGTCGCAAGGGGGAAAGAGGCCCGTTTGCATCTGGGCCAGCATCAACTGGATCCTGAGCAAAAGGTTGCTCCAATCCTCCGGCCCCCGGTAGGTGGGGAGGCTTTGCAGTTTCGGCTCTTTGGAATTGACCAGGACCTCCAGGCTCACCTTCTCCGGCCATTTACCCGTCTGGTGGGCCACCAGACCGGCATAAAAGGTGAGTTGCAGGGAGTGATCCGCCTCCTTTAGCCCCTTGCTCTTGTCCGCGGTCTTTAGGTCCGGGAGCCAATTGTCCGCGGTGAGCACATCAATGGTGCCCTGGAGGGGGAGAGCCAGCCCTGCATCCAGGGTCATTTTTTCTTCCACTAAAGTGGGGTGAATGGCGGGTGCCAAAGATTGCCGGTAGAGTTGGGTGAGCCTGAGGGTGGCCTCCAGGCCCTTAGCCAGGAGGGTGTCTTTCTCAGGCACCTGGTCTTTGGGAATGAATACCCCCTCCTCTTTGATGATTTTAAGGTAATGCTCCCGGGCCGCGTCTTGGAGGTCGCCTACCGGGAGATCTGCCTGGGTGCGGCGTTTTTGTTCATGGTTGATCTGCGCGGCTTTATGGGTGGCGGAGCCGCGGCGGGCGGCAATCCCGGGGGGGGATGATTTCGCCCCGGAGGTAGCGGCGCTCGAACTGGTGCGCACACCTTAGGAACATTCCCAGCATGGATTGGGTGATGGCTTCCATCTCCTGTTGCCTCACTTTCCTTTGTCTGGTATGAGACTTATCTGCCTCAGAACCCCTTGGCCGGTCTATATCTCCGTTTGACTTGCCAACTTTTTCGCGGTACCCTACAATTGCCTTATATCCTATAATAGTTCATATATATGAACTATGTCAAGAAAAAAATCACATAAATATCCTTTTTAAGGATACTATTGAAAACTCTTGGCGGGCGGATAAAATATATACAGAAAAACAGCCGGAAGAATCAGGTGGAGTTTGCCCAATCCCTGGGGGTTTCTAAAGGGTCTCTTATCCTATACCAAAAAAATAAGCGTAGCCCTGATAGTTCACTTTTGAAGTCTTTATGTGAAATTTATAAAGTTAATCCTGCCTGGATCTTGCTTGGCGCAGGCGAGCCATTTGTTGAAGGTGGCACTCAGGAGGGAGAAGCCACAGGCGGGGGCAGAGTTGGGGTCTTCGACCCAGTGCTGCACCTTCTCAATGAAGAGGAGGAGCTATCTGGGATCACCCTCACTCCTGAACAACGCACCGCCATCCTCAAGATACTCCGGGAGTTTGTTTATCGGGATGTCCGCTTTATTCGGGAGCTAATAAGTTCCATCCAAGGAGGGAAAAAGGAAGAGACTGAACTGTGACTGTCAGGATGGCAGTTTGTTGACGGCCTTCTCCATTGCCGGCCATCTTAACCCCGCCAGATTTCTCAGGAAGCTTTCCAACTTACCCATAGAGGGACAAAACAGCCAGAACCTGTCCCCCGCCCGTTAAATTATCACGGTTTCCCCGGTTCTCAAGGCTTCCTCCGCCTTGAGGGTCAGCCGGGTGGAGAGTACTTTCAAAAGATAGATTTCGACCAAGAGAATGCCACCAGGCTCTGGCAAACGGCTATGATCCACAGAGCGAAAACGGACTTCATTAAGATTCCCCGTGGTGAGGCAAAGAACCGGCGGGGGAATCTCTGCCAGGCCCAGCCCAGAAGAAACGGGCGTTGTATGTTGCATGGGGGCTGTGGGATTGGGGGAAAGCCGCAGGAGCCTCTTACGAAAAACCCCCTGGTCCCCTCTACCCCAAAAGTTATTTCTTTATCCTCTTTTCTACCTCAGGGGGGGCAGGGCGGGGTTCTGCTTGAAGGGGGTGTACAGGGGGTCGCCGATGAGAATCTGCATCCAGGAGACGTGGGGCAGGGTGCGGAAGTAAACCTCTAAGAGGGGCAACTTCCCACTCATCAGGAGGGGGAAAAACTCATCAGGCAGGGGAAAAGAGAGCAGGTAGGGCTCGGCCACCGGCCCCAGGGTGGCGGCCACCCCTTCCTCCAGCAGGCGTTTGCACCAGACATTGCTGCCTGGCTGTTTCAGGGTGGTGGCTTCCGCACTGGCCACGTGATAGGCCACCGCCCCTTTTTGCCATTTGCAGGAGGCGACATATTTCCCCAGGGAATACCAGCCCACATACAGGGCCGCGTCGGGGCAGGAGCCCGGGGGGAAGAGTTGGGGGTTCTGGTCGAGGACGACCTTCATAGAGGAGGATTTTTTCACCTGGTCGTAAAACTCTGTCAGGTGCCGGTCGTACCAGGCATAGCTGCCGTATTCCCCTTCGCCTTTGAGTCCCCGGGCGTCGATATAAAGGTTGCCTTTGAGCCCCGCCTTTTCGGTCTCCAGAGCGTCATCCACCAGGCGCTTGGCGATTTCCGGGGTAGGCCCGTCCAGACGGCCCACCATGATGGTTTGCTGCCTGACCTCCTTAATAAACGGTAACCGGTCGTAGGCGAGGTTAAAAGGATTGGGCAGCCACCCGGGCGCCTGATAAGCGTCCCTCAGGGCCAGGGTCAGTTCACTGTCCACCGCCGCGATTTTACCGGGTTTTTCATACAGGGTTTGGGCTTTTGCCCAGAATTGCCATTCCCCGATAACCCCGGCAGAAAAGCGGACGGCAGCCGCGGTCTCGAGAGCCGTCTCCGGCAGAATGCCCGTGAACATTTGCTCATCCAGGCCCTGGCGCATAATCGCGTTCCAGCCCAGAAGTTCCTGGCTTTGGATCAACTCCCGTTCTTTGGCGCTCCCTTTGGCCATCCTTGCGGCCATGGCCCTGGCTTCCGGAGAAGTCCCACTCAGTCTGATCAAAAGTGATAGGACCTTAGCTTTGGTGGGCTTCTCTCCCTCCGGCACCCCCTTTTTCCCCAGATACTGGATTGCCCGGTTAAGAGACCTTTCAGCCATCTTCACCACCTGGACGGGGGGGATGGTGAGCCGCCTAGATGACTTGTCACCGGCCCCGGGGGTTCCCAGCAATCGGTCCAATTCCCGGATCATTTGCAGAACCAGTTCCTGGTACTCCCTGGCCCTGGCTGACGCCAAGTCTTTGAAGGCCTTGTCCGACGCGGTCTCAGCGGGGGCATTAACCAGCAGGGGGATCCCATATACCAGCAGGACGGCCGGGGTCCCTCCCCGGGCCTTAAGCTGCTCCGCTGCACGCCTGACAGGAGGCAGGAGGCCTTTGTCAAAATCCTTACGGGACATCTGCTCCGAGGTGCTGACTTCCACGGCCACGATATTGGCCGGGGGCACCTGCCGCTTTCCCGCATAATAGTCCGCCACGACCTTGCTTTCCGGCAGCTTGCGGTTGTAGACGAGGATCAGGTCACTGGGGGCCAGCGCATAGGCGGCTGGAGTAACCCAAGAGAAGACCCACAACAGCAGTAACGCGGGGAAAACACCTTTCCCCAAAACTTTTGGCTGGCACTTCTCATTCACCATCTTTGATACCGAGTTGCCATTATAATCCATATGTGCGCACCCGCGTGTCTCTCCCCAATATCGTTAGCAAAGCTGTATAAACCGAGATTATGAGGTTGGGTTAGACTACCATGGCGCCGGACCTGATCCCAGTAATTGTACCAAGTTTTAAGTTAGGATGGGGGTCATGTCAAGCCAGAGATCCTGGTGGAGCCTAGCGGACCCAGGATCTCTGGGAATCATCTCGATGGCCTCTGTTGCGGGGGGACGATAACCCAACGCACTGTGGGGAGCCTTACCCTGTTATTCCTGCATTCCTGCAGCCAGCGCTCTATCAGGATTTTGGTCTCCTTCAGGGTGTAGAAAATCTCCCGGTTGAGAAATTAATAACCTAGCTGCAATATAACTTGCCAAAACAGAAGATTATCGCCGGATCGGTGAAAATTCTCGATATGATTTGAATAGGTTGAATTTTCGGCCGCTTGATAAGTTTTCAATCATAGCTGTAATTCATGGATCGCCATCCTAACTTAAAACTTGCTACAACGACTGGGAACAGGTCAATAGAGCCCAGGTAAATTTTAAGATTGTTTATCTAAAGAAAAGATTTATTAAATAATACTTTAATATAAATTAAGGTAAGTTTATAATCTTGGGCATGAGTACTAGTTAAATTGCGCTAAAAATACTTTTAGAAAAAACGTTTGACAAAGCGAGGTTAGGTTTATTAAAATACCAGATGTATTTAGTAAGATTATCTGTTTAGAATACAAACAGGTTTGCCTGGCTCCTAGGGGACTTGGCTCCCCAAACCTCATATAGTTGGATGTGTCGTTATGAACCGACAGTGGCTGAGGGTGTTTGGCTGGGTGGTAGTGGGGTTATGGTTGGCGACGACCTGGGGATGTGCTTCCTTTGGGGGACCTGTGGGGACGACCCCGGAGGGAGCAGCCGTGGCCGCGGCGCCGCCGGATAAGGATACTTACCCCTTGGGACCGGATGATGTGATTGAGATCTCCGTGTGGAAAGAACCGGATTTGACCAAACAGATGGCCATCCGGCCCGATGGGAAAATTTCTTACCCCTTAATCGGCGAGGTTCAGGCCGCGGGGCTCACCGTCAAGCAACTGCAGACAGAGATCCATAAACGCCTGGAGAAGTTTGTCAGTGACGCCACCGTCACGGTTATCCTCCTGAAACCCCAGGGCTACAAGATCTATGTCACCGGTAAGGTTAACAAGCCCGGGGAATTTTTACTTGGCCGCCCCACCAACGTGATGCAAGCCATATCTTTGGCCGGCGGCTTAACCCCTTTTGCCGCGCCCGGGTCCATTGTGGTTCTCCGCAAGGCAGGGGGCAAGGAAGAGGTCTTTCCCTTTAATTATAAGGCGGTGAGTAAAGGAGAATCCCTGGAGCAGAACCGCACTCTGTTACCGGGAGATGTGGTGGTAGTGCCCTAAATAATTTGCGGGGGAGGCAAGAATTTATGGGCACCAGGGCCTGGATGGCTCTGGCACTCCTTTGCATGGGAGTGGTGGGAGCGAAAATCGGCGTTGCGGCTGATTGGTCAGTGGTTCCCGCCGTTGAGCTGCGCAGTGAATACGATAGCAATATTAATTTTACCACCTATACCAAGCAGAAAGACTATATTTTCACCCTCTCGCCCTCCGCAGAGTTCAATTACTCCACCGATATTAGTAAGCTGCAAGGGCGTCTGGGTTTGAAAGGGATGCATTACCTAAGCCAGAGTCATCTCGACCACGTGGATCAGAACTACCAGATAAATGGGAATTACGCGGCCACCCCCCGCCTCAATTTCCTCCTGAAAAGCGCCTATATTGTGGATACCACGTTAACGGAGGAGTTAGACGCTTCCGGGGTAATCATCGGTCGCACCCCCCGGGAATCCATCCTGATGAATCCGGGGTTTTCTTATGCCTTAACTGAGCAGCTTTTGGCCACCGTGACCTATAATTTCAATAAAGTGGGTTACGCGGATCCCCGGTTCCGCAATTATGCAACCCAGCAGGCAAACTTGCGCCTCGATTACCTCTTGAAAGACCAGAAGACTACGCTGATTGGCAATGTGGTGGCCGGGCACACCAGTTATCCGGACAACGATTCTTTTCAGTCTTTGGGGACCTACCTGGGAATGAACCGCAAATTCTCGGAAAACTGGGAAGCCACCCTGGTGGGAGGCATAAACTACGCCAGGCTCGATTTCAGCACCCAGGTGCTGGATTATTCTTACTTTCCCTTTTTTATTTTGGTCAAGACGGCCAGGAAGAAGGAATCGGCGGTTAATCCCTACTTTTCTTTTTCCACCACCCGCCGTTGGACCAAGGCCAGCTTCACGGCCGGATATAGCCGGGATCAGTCGGCCTCGGCCTATGGCGGGGTCTCCCAAACAAACCGGGTTAATCTCTCTTTTAAATACGATTTCACGGAAAGGTTGGCAGGAAATTTGTATGGGGATATTTATCGGAGCGAAAACACCTCGGAACTTAATAGCTCTAAGAGCAATGTCTATCAGTTCAGCCCCCAGATCACCTATCGGCTGACCGAGAAATTGTCCTTGACCCCGGCCTACCGCTTCGGCTACCGGGAGGATCCCGTTATTCACAGGAGCGCCAACCGTCATAATGTCTGGCTGATGTTGACCTATTCCTACCCCATCCATTATCAGAGGTAAGACTGCGGCGGGAAAGAGTTCCGGCGGTGTCCCGGAGGCGGCATCGGGAGACCGGCCTGAGGGCCCACTGCCCTTAACTGGAAAAGATAATCCATCTTTATCCAAGGTTAGAGAAGCCATGTTGGAAAAAGCGAAAGATATTCGTGATTATCTGGCCATTTTGCAGGCCAGAAAGAACTATTTCCTCATTCCGGCCCTGGCGGTTTTCTTGTTGGTAGCCGCCATCGCCCTGTTGCTTCCCTCAATTTATGCCTCCACATCCACCATACTCATTGAAGAACAGCAGATTCCCCAAGATTTCGTGCGTTCCACGGTCACCGGTTTTGCGGACCAGCGGATTCAAAGCCTTACCCAGCAAATACTCTCCCGCACCAAGCTCTGGGAAATCATCCAGCAATTCAAGCTTTACCCGGAATTGCAAGAGAAATACACCCGGGAAGAGATCCTCGAAAAAATGCGGGGCGATATCAAGTTGGAAACCATCAGCGCCGAAATCATGGACCAAGCCCGGGGCTCCAGCAAACGCCCAGCCTCCCGGCAGCCCGGCCAGGGGATAACCATTGCCTTTTCCATCTCTTACCAGGGAAAGAGCCCGGACATGGTGCAAAAAGTGGCGGGGACCCTGGCCTCCTCATACTTAGAGCAGAACCTCAAGATTCGGGAAGCCCAGGCGAAAACCACCACCCAATTTTTGGAAGCCGAACTGAAAGAATTGCAGGAACGCATCCGGGGCCTCGGGGAGAAAATCTCCACCTTCAAAAAGCAGCACGAAGGCATCACCCCGGAGCTCTACCAGTTCAACCTGAGCCAGGCGGAACGGTTGGAAAACGAGGTCAAGCAATTGGACAGCGCCATCCGGGCCTCGGAAGATCGGAAAATCTATCTGGAAGGCCAGTTGGCCACGATTAAACCCGATTCTCCGGTGATGAGCGCCACGGGGGAACGGGTGCTGGACCCTCAGGCCCGTCTCCGGGTTCTGGAGGTGGTGATGGCCGATCTGCAATCCAAGTTTTCCCAGGATCATCCTGATATTCGTAAGACCCGCCGGGAAATTGCGGAGTTGGAAAAACTGGTGGGACAAAAAGGGGGCAGCGCTTCCTTGAAACGGCAAAAGCTCACCCAACTGAAGGCGGAATTGGCGCAAAAACAGGGGAAATATTCGGAGAAGCATCCGGATGTCAAGAAGCTTAAAAATGAAATAGCGCGCCTGGAACAACAACAGGATAATCCGGTGCCCCCGAAGCAGGTAACCGAGCCCGAAAACCCCGCCTATATCACTTTGGCCGCCCAGGGACAGGCCGCGGCCAATGAGATTGCCTCCCTCCAGAGACAGCGGGCCGGGCTGAAGGAGAAAGTCCAGATGTACCACCGCCGCTTGGAGGAAACCCCGAAACTGGAGCAGGAATACCTGGCCCTGCAGCGGGACTACGCCAATGCCCAGTCCAAGTATCAGGAGGTGTTGAACAAAATCCTGGAAGCCCGGATTTCGGAGGGCATGGAAGAGCACCAGAAAGGGGAAAAATTTATCCTCATCGACCCGGCCAGTTATCCCGAAAAGCCTATTAAGCCCAAGCGGTGGCTCATCATCCTGGCAGGGTTGATCCTGAGCCTGGGCTCCGGGTTGGGGGCGGTGGCCCTGATCGAACACCTGGACCATTCCGTGAAGACCGCGGACGAACTTTCCCGCCTCACGGGGCTGCCGGTATTGGGGACCATCTCCAGGATTCAGACCCGGGAGGACCTAACCCTGGCCCAACAGAAAAAGCGCCTCATTTGGACGGCAACCGGCATTACCCTGGTGGTGGCATTAATTCTGTTTCACTTTCTGTATATGGACCTCTGGGTGCTGACCGCCAAGCTCCTGCGCCTGGCCCACAAATACACCTGATGACCGGGGAGAAGATCTTTAACTAAATTTCTAACCCTAGCAAATGGGGAAGTCAAATTGAGTTTTATCGAAAAGGCCCTGGAAAGGGCCAAGGCGCTTAACAAGAAGAAGGATAAACCGGAGGCCGCCCCCGCCGGGACGAAGGAGCCTTTCCCCGGGATTCTTCCAGCCATTTCCATGGAGGTGGGGGAACGGGAATTAGTTCCCGAGGAGATCACTTATTCTATCACCCGCACCGTGGGCGTTGACCGGGAGACCATGCGGCGCAACCGGCTGATCGCCAGAGGCGTGGAAGCCGACGCCCCGGTGAGCGAAGCCTTCAAGGTGCTGCGCACCCACATCCTGCACCACACCAAGGCCGAAGGCCGGAATATCCTGATGATTACCGGCCCCTATCCGGGGGAAGGGAAGACGCTAACGGCCGTCAACCTGGCCATCAGCATCGCCCAAGAGGTGAACCAGACGGTGCTCCTGGTGGACGCGGACCTGCGTTACCCGTCGGTGCACCGCTGCTTTGGGATTGAAGTCAAGGAAGGCCTGGTGGACCATTTAACGGCCGGGGTGCCCCTCAGTGAACTCTTGATTCACCCGGATGGAATAGCCAAGCTGGTTCTCCTGCCCGGAGGCCGGCCGGTGGCCCAGGCGGCGGAGCTCATCAACTCTCCCTTGATGCGGGACCTGGTGCAAGAACTGAAACATTACTATCAAAACCGCTACGTCATCTTCGACCTCCCACCCCTGTTGACCTATGCGGACGCTCTGGCCTTTGCCCCTTTAATGGATGGCATCATCGTGGTGGTGGAGGCGGGGAAGACTGCCAGGGAAGACATTGAGCGGTGTCAGAAAATGCTGGAAAAATTTAACCTGCTGGGTTTTGTGCTGAATAAAGTGGATACTTGGCACCAGGGCTATTACTATGCCCCCGACGAAGAACCGGCTTCCCCCAAGACATTCAGGTGGCCCTGGTTCAAATAAGTGAACAATATGTACGAAGATTTTTACGGTCTGAAAGAGCGCCCTTTCAACCTGTTGCCGGATCCGGATTTCTTATATCTGAGTCCGCAACACAAATTGGCCAGATCTTATCTGGAATACGGCATCCATCAGCGGGTGGGGTTTGTGGTCCTTACCGGGGAGGTGGGAACCGGCAAGACCACCTTGATAAAATCCCTTTTGAAGTCCCGGGAGAGGAACCAAAGACTGGGGGTCTTGTACCAGACTTCGGTGGGGGCCGCGGATTTGTTGGAGCTTCTGCTCCGGGAATTTGAGGTGCGGGGCCATTATCCCAGCCGGACGGCGCGGCTGGTGGCCTTCAACCAGTTTCTCCTCACCGCTTATGGGCGGGGGGAACACGTCGTCCTGCTGGTGGATGAGGCCCAGAATCTGGGCCCCGAGGCTCTGGAAGAACTGCGGCTGCTCTCCAACCTCCAGACCGAAAAGGAACCGCTCTTGCAAGTGATCCTGGTGGGGCAACCGGGGTTGCGGCAACGCTTGCGCCATCCTTCCCTCAGCCAGTTGGCCCAGCGGGTGGCGGTGCACTATCATCTGATGCCCTTGGATCATGAAGAAACCAAGGAATACATCCGTTTTCGGCTGGCCCGGGCCGGAGGCAGCGGCATCTTTACGGAATCAGCTCTGGATAAGCTTTTTGAATATACCCAGGGAGTGCCGAGACGCCTGAACGCCTGGGCCGACCTGGCTCTGGTGGCCGGATTCGCGGAGGGGCGCCAGGAAATCGACGACAAATTTATCGATACGGTGTTCATGGCCCAGGGAGGCAGCCTGGAAGGACCGGAGGGCAAGGGGGAGTCAATTTCAGAAGAAAATGAACTGGTTACTTTGCCGGCAACATCGAGCCCCGGGATGCCAGGAGCCGAGAACGGCTTGCAGATAGCGGTGGAAGAGATGTCGGCCCGGCTGACCCGCCTGGAAGGCCTGGTCCTGGAAATGACCAGCCAGTTGGTGCCCGTTCTGGCCAAATTCCTGGAAAAACAAGCAGTTGAGCCAGCCCAGCCCCCGGAAGACGATAATCTTAAAAAACACAGCCTTTTTAGAGAACGAGAAATCGACTTGGAAAACCCACCGCCATCCTGGAAAAGATGGTGGTCTAAATTTTGGAAACATGGCAAAAGACTCGCGGGAATGTAGGACCCTATTAAGAGCCTCCAATAAAACCCTTGATGGAAATTAGACCCTCGAAAATCAATGATGCTACCCTTCTTTTATCTGCTCTCATCCTTGGCGCCTTGCTTAAGACTCTGAGATATGATGTTTTCTAAGATCAAAATTTCCTCTGTATTGCCAATAGGCTTGGGGCTGGCGCTGGCCGGGGTAATTCTCTGGTTTTATTGGCATGTCTTAAGCCAATTGGCTAAGACATTAACTGAAGATGAGGATTTCTCTTTTGGACTGTTATTGCCAATAGTAAGCGGGTATATCGCTTACCTAAAATGGCCGGAAATCCGCCGTCTGTCGTGGCAGCCTTCCTGGTGGGGATTGGCGGGTATTGCTTTGGGGCTGGCTCTCTTTGTGTTGGGGGAGTTGGCTACAGATATGTATACTCCCTGTTTTTCCTTCGTAGTAGTGCTCTCAGGCCTGTTAATCCTCATGGGAGGTAAAGAAGCCGTCCGGCAGTTTTCTTTTCCTCTTCTGTTATTAGTCCTGATGATTCCGTTGCCCTTTTTTATCACCCAAAAGATTACTCTTCCATTACAACTGCTTTCATCGCGTCTTGCCACCGGGTTATTACAACTAGGGGGAATCCCTGCGGTCCGGGAAGGCAACGTCATTGACCTGGGTGTCCGGCAACTACAGGTGGTGGCGGCCTGTAGCGGATTGCGATACATCTTGTCTCTCTTGGCCTTGGCCATTATCTATTGTTATTTTTTCCAACGCCGGGGCTGGAAGGTGTTTATCCTTCTATGTTCCATCATCCCAGCTGCCATCGTCGCCAACGCCCTGAGGGTGGCGGGCATGGGGCTTTTCCCCGCTTTACAGGAAGGTTTCTGGCATGGCTTTTCGGGGTGGCTCATATTTATCTTCTGCTTCGGATTCTTAGGATCGCTTAACTGGCTATTAAACTATCTGCAGCCCCCGCCTCCACTAAAAGCCCTTGATGATGGACCTAAAGAGAAACCTAAGGAGAGCTATAGAGGTTCCTATGGCCTGTATCTCTTTGTTGCATTGGGATTGGTAATCCTGGTTGGGCCGTTCGCTCTCAGCGCAGGTCAAAGCCGGCCCGTCCCCCTGCGCCAGAGCTTTGCTAATTTCCCCATGCAATTGGGTCCCTGGCAGGGACGGCACGTTTATATAGATCCTATTATGGTTGCAAAAACGGCCTGTGATGCCTATCTCAATGCCGAGTATGTCAATTCCAATAACGAGTCGATTTCCCTTTGGATCGCTTATTATGAAAATCAGAAGGCCGGCGGCTCGGTCCATTCCCCTTTTTCCTGTCTGACGGGAGGGGGGTGGGTGGTAAAAGAATCACAAGCTATCAAGGTTGGGCCTGGGATGCCGGTAAGGTATATGGTGATGAACCAAGGGGGCAACCTGATGGCCGTCTATTACTGGTACATCCAAAGAGACCGATGGATCATTAATGAATACCTCAACAAATTTTACATGGCTTATGACCGGCTGGCGAGTCGGCGGGCCAACGGGGCTCTCGTCCGTATCATCACCCCGGTAGGGAAAAATGTCGAATCGGCCGACGAACGGCTTGCTTCCTTTACCCGCTTATTAATTCCAGTTCTGCCTGAATTTATCAGTAAGTAAATCGAATGCTGTTACCATATCAGGGGCTGGGTGAGATTTTTTGGTCTTTGGGTGATAAAAATTGCTTATCATGCCTATTCCATGAGTTCCCGTTCAACTTCAAAAATATCCCCTTAATATGAAGATTTATTCGAAAAATATCAGAGTTCTCCTCAAAAGATTCAGAAAACAGATAACGTGCCCCCTGGCAATACTTTTGCTCACCGCATTCGCCTTTGTCACAACTGGAGTATGTACGGAATCAGCGGGTCAAGACATCACCATTTACCCCTGGCAGCCCATTACTAACCGGCGGGTGCTCCCTCACAGCCTGCATGAACCGGCCACCCCCGGCCACTCCCTTTCCCTTCAGGCCTGCCCCGGAGAATATGAACCGGCTTCCTTTGTAATTCAAGCAGGGAATCGCGCCTTGGAAGATGTAGCCATTTCCTGCTCCGATCTTAAGCGGAAAGGAATAAAAGACGGGCAGCAATCGCGGTTAATCATTTCCAAACAGAATATTGATGTTCGGGTGGTCAAGTGCTGGTATCAGTTGGAAGGACAGGGGCTATGGGTCAGGAAGTTTAGAAAAAAGGTTCTGATCCCGGAGCTATTACTCCATGATGACAATTTGATTCAGCTCAACGGCGCTGCTCAAACCAATGTGATCCGCCCGGTAGGATTTAAGGACTCTGACTGGCTACTGCCGTTCACCGTGCCGGCCCATGAATATAAGCAAATTTGGATAACTTGTTATATCCCGCCCGACACCTCTCCTGGGTTGTACCATGGAAATATCCTGGTCCTGAGCCCCAAATCTAGTGTTTCAGCCATGCTGGACCTGACCGTGGAAGTATTGCCCTTCACCCTTGATCCCCCAATGTTGGACTACGCCATTTATTACCGGGGCAAGCTCACAAAGGTGAAAAACCCCTTTTACCTGGGGAAATCATACAAGTGGGAATACAAGACCCCGGAGCAGATGAAGACGGAGCTCCAGGATATTCTGGCCCACGGCTTTAAGTATGCCACCATCTACCAGTTCATTTATGGAAACGGCAAATATAATTTCGACATGCTGGATGCGGTTCTCCGGATCCGGGAAGAAGTGGGGGTGGCTAATTCCCCCTTCTTTTTCGTGGGTATTAATGTTGAAAAATGGGTGAAACCCGACATGGCAGAGACCAACAAAGAACTGGACCTGCTCTTTGACTTCCTGAGAAAGAAAAATATTGCGGATATTTATATTTACGGCCTGGACGAAGCCAAGGGAAAGCGTCTCCAGAGCCAGAGGCCCATCTATGAATTGATCCATCAAAAAGGGGGCAAGATTTTCGTCGCCTGCTCACAGGGGTATTTTGACATCGCCGGCGATCTCATCGATTTGCCCATCTATTACGAGTGGCCCCCCCGTGATTTAGTTGAGACAGTCCATAAGAAAGGGTCCAAGATCTGGATTTATCACTATCCCCAAGGAGGATTCGAAGACCCGGTGCTTTATCGGCACAACTACGGGTTCAAGCTCTGGCAGGCGGGCGCCGACGGGGTTTGTCTATATCCTTATCAGGATGTCTTTGGTGACCTCTGGAATGAGTTCGACAATAAGGATTATAAGAACGAAATGATGACGTACCCCACGGAAAATGGCGTCATTCCCACCATCCAGTGGGAGGGTATGCGGGAAGGCATAGACGATGTTCGTTATTTGACTACGTTATTAAATGAATTAAAAAACCATCATCTTAATGAACGGGATAAAACCGTAAAATGGCTTAAAGAGATTGATTTGGCCCAAGAGCAACCCGGGAATTTGAGAAGAAAAATAATCGGTAAAATTATAGACTTAAGAAAAGTAAATAAGTAAGCCTTTATACATCTATCAATATATAAAGATTGCTTTAACCATAAAATGAGCCACAAATCAATAATTCACCGTTTTTTTCACAACGTCCTGTGGAATCTCCTTGGCGCAGTCGGCGCCAGGTTGTTGGCCTTCCTTGCCGCCCTCATTGCCGCACGTCTTTTGGGCAAAGAAAGGTTCGGGGAATTAGGCATCATTCAAAGCACCATCGGGCTTATGGGCACCTTTGCCGGGTTTGGCCTGGGCCTTACCACCACCAAGTACATTGCCGAATGGAAGGGCAAGGATCCCCTGCGCACCGGCCGTATTATCGCCCTGGCCAATCTGGTGGCCCTTATTACCGGGGCGGTTATGACCCTGGCCTGTATCTTGGCCGCTCCCTGGCTGGCCCGGGAGACCCTGAACGCCCCCCATCTTGCCTCTCTGCTGCAACTAGGCTCGATGCTGCTCTTAGTATCAGCCCTCTTAGGGGTCCAGAACGGCAGTCTTGCCGGTTTTCAGGCCTTCCGGAGTATCGCCCGGATTAATGTAATTCAGGGCCTCGTCACTGTGCCCCTCACCATTCTCCTGGTCTATTGGTTCGGACTGTTGGGCGCCGTCTTATCCCTCATCTTCTCTGCCCTGGTCGGGGTCTGCCTCTCGTCCCTGGCCTTGAGAAAGGAATGCGCCGCCGGGGCTATCCGCCTGGATTACGCGGGATGCTGGGGCGAACGCCGCAGCCTCTGGGAATTTTCTCTCCCCGCTCTCCTGGCGGGCAGCCTGGTTACCCCGGTGACCTGGGCCGCCAACGCCATTCTGGTCAACCAGCCGAACGGCTATGCCCAAATGGGCCTGTTCAACGCCGCCAATCAATTCCGCATGCTCATTTTTTTCCTGCCCAATATTATCGGCATGGTTACTGTGCCTCTCCTTTCCGAGATTCACGGCCAGGATGATCCGGCTTACTTTGCCCGGGCGGTCAATGCCAACCTGAGGACCATCTGGGGCCTGGCCATTCCTCTGGGTTTTTTTGTAGTCGGCTTCAGTTCCTGGCTCATCGGCCTTTATGGACCGGAGTTCCAAGGGGGCCGCACCGTTTTGGCCTTGATGGCTTGTGTGACCATCATGTACGTCGCTGGATCTACGGTGGGACAGGCCCTGATCGGTGCCGGAAAAATGTGGACCGGGTTCTTGATGAATTTAGGTTGGGCCTTGATCTTCCTGCCGTTAGTCGCCCATTGGACCCCGTCCTTGGGAGCTACCGGTTTGGCCCAGGCCTATTTTGTCTCTTATGCGTGCTTTACCATCGCATTATTGATATATATCGGGGTTAAATTCGGCCGCACTGGGGTGCAATATTCTCCTCACCTGGTTTTAGTAACATGTTTGGTTTTTACTTTGGCACTGAGCATTGGGCGTGTATCCGAAAGCTTTATTACTACTATTTCTATATTACTGGGGATAACAACTGCGGTGTGGGGATGGCGTTTATTGCCCCAAGAGATGAAACAGAGGATAATTGGGTTGGTGCCGTTTAGCTTAATGTCCTCATAGAAATGGGATTGGTGTTTCTAATCAACTTATCAAAAGAACAATAATTTAGAGGGGATTTACTTTGGGTATTTTTGAAGCTCCTCCCCTGCCGGAAACAGTGCCGGCAGCTCGAATTCCCTGTTGGAACCTCACTGCCTTGCATCACCGGCCCTGCCCGGGTCTGCCAGGCCGACGATCCTCACCCGGTTGTCAGGAGGCCTGATGCCCTCCTGGTCCACAAATGTTCGCAGTGCTCCATGTTGTATCTGGCCGACTTGCCTGCAGAAAACGAGATTATAGCGTTTTATAGTAATTACTCTGGGTATATACAAAAACAGCCGGGGAAGATAAAACCTTGGGCTCTTCCCCTCTCTTATTACACCAATCCTTTTATTGCTATTTTATTGGCGACCGGGGGCATAAGACACCTATCAATCTGTGAAATTGGCTGCTTATATGGCTTTTTTCTCGAGTTGGTCAAGTATGGGGGGGGAGAACCATATGGAGTGGAACTGGATGAGACAGCCAATCTGCATTTGAGCCAAAGAGGCATCCCCAACTCACGCATCCTGGATCCTCGGAAAAAGTACGATGTCATCTGCCTTTTTCAGGTTCTGGAACATCTGGTGAAGCCATCAGACCTGATTGCCTCCATTTCCCAGGCCCTGAACCCCGATGGGCGTCTGCTCATATCGGTTCCCAATGGCCGAGAATATGACAAGGTTGGCTATTCCTGGGTTGGTTTTCGCGTGGATTTAGAACACGTCAACTATTTCGACCTGGGGAGTCTGGCAAAACTCTTTGAGCCTTATGGGCTCTTAATTGAACACTTTTGCGAACACGCTCAACCGCAAATCGGAAGACTCACGGGGGCATCGACTCTCCCAAGTAGTCCCTTGTCAAGGGCCTTGCTAAAGGGCGCAAGAACCGTTAAGCGGCTCCTTTGGGGCAAGGGTTTTACCGATCAAGGCTCCTTTGTACTAACAGCGCTGGCTAGGAAAGCACACCCCAATAAGCCAGCTTAACGCGAGAAACCCATGTCCCTTACTCAGAGTTCTTCCCCCTTTGATCGGTGTGGCCTGGCAGCCCTGTCCGACCTTCAGACACCCGCATGGCGAGGCCTTTACACTACCTTGGAACAGGAACAGGAAGCGTTTCTGGCGCAGGAACCTGAATTCAGGAGTCCGAATTATCTTTGGCCGCGCGACCCCTTGCATACCTGGAGCCGCGTTTGGGAGTATCCGTACGTTTACCACCATCTCCAAAAATGGCGCACCAAATCAAAATCGGAAATTGTATCGACGGTTGTTGTCGATCTCGGGAGCGGAGTTACCTTCTTTCCCTTTTCGGTGGCCCGGCTGGGTTATCAGGTTATTTGTACCGACATCGATCCGGTTTGTGAAGGAGATTTAATCAAAGCAGCTCAACACATTTCCCAGGAACCCGGGAAGGTCAATTTTCGCTTATGCGATGAATCGACTCTGCCCTTCTCTGATGGAGAGGTAGATGTCATATATTGCATTAGCGTTTTGGAACATATTCAAGAATTTGAAAAAACCATTTCGGAAATAGACCGCATCCTCAAGCCCGGCGGATTATTGTTATTAACTATTGACCTGGACCTGCGGGGGGATTCTGAGATCGGGGTGGAAAAATACCAGAAACTTATCAGCGCTCTCCGCCAGCGCTTTTCCGAACGCTATCCGGATCGCACCGTCCACCCCGCGGATTTATTGCATTCAGCCGCAGGCCCCTTCGGCTATAAGCCGCTTAAGGGGATTGCCTGGCTGAGGTCTTTCTTCAAACAGCAAATCCTCAAACCCTTATTGAGACGCAAACCGGCGCCCATGCTGCCGTTCTATCTGGCAGTACAGGGCTTTGTATTGGAAAAATTTCGAGGTTAAATAATTTAGCAAGGAAAAGTGTATTTAATTTTCCAGCTATTAACTTATGCTTTCGGAGGCTAACATGCCATCTCTATTATATTATTATACCGGCTTTCCATTTTTAACTCACACGCTGGCTAACCATCAGGTGAGGGCTACCCAAGAGCTGGGCCTTGATTTCTGGCTGGCGGCAAACCGGCCTCCCCCTCCTGATCACTTCAATCCAGAGTTTGAGGACCTGCTGTCCCGAACCACTTATCTTATGCCAGTCCGCCCTCTGCGATATTGCCAGTCCAATCTCAAGATCCTGGCCCAAAACCCGAAACTCTACCTGAAAGCGCTTAACATGGCGGCAGAACTGCGGCATGGTGACCCCTGGCAAATTTTTTCCAACCTGGCCCACGTGGCGGGAGCCGCAGTACTGGCCGAATCATTGCAGAAACATCCGGTCTGCCATGCCCACCTCCACTTCGCCTATGGCAACGTCGATGTGGCGATGTTCCTGGAAACATTAAGTGGCCTGCCCTTTAGTGTAAGCATTCATGGCTCTGATGTGCTGCTCCCTAATCCCCTCCTGGAAGAAAAACTCGGGCGGGCTCGCTTTATCATCAGCAACTGCCGCTTTCATATCCAAAACCTGCGTTCCAAGTACCCTTCCCTCAAGGCTCAGCGATTTTATATTGTATCGGGGGGCCTTGATTTAAGCAGCAAACCCTGGAATAATATCTGCCCTGCTGAGGCAAGCTTACCCATGCGCATTTTAATGGTGACCAGATTGGTCCCGGTCAAGGCTCCGGAGATTCTGGTTCAGGCCTGCTCCCGCCTCTTGCAGCAAAAAATCCCGTTTCACTGCCGCATTGTGGGAGACGGCCCGGAGCGCCCCATGGTGGAACGCCTCATCCAGGCTACCGGATTGCAAGACCATATCGAGTTGCTGGGGTTTCGCTCCCAGGATGAGGTGGCCCGGCTTTATGATTGGTCTCAGGTGGTGGCGCTATCTTCCCGCAGTGAAGGCACTCCCATGGTTATAATCGAAGCCATGGCCAAAGGCCGGCCAATGGTCGCCCCTAATATAACCGGAATCCCGGAAATGGTGGTGGACGGGGAAACCGGATATCTTTTCCCCGTCGGCTCCCCTGAGGCCCTGGCGGAAAAATTAGCAAAATTTGCCGCCAATTCCGATTTAATAAGCAAAATGGGGGAGCGAGCTCGCCAACATGCTCAAGAGAATTTCGACTTGCGGACCAGTGCCGTGAAATTTTTCGCGATATTAGCCCAGGAAGTGCCGGCCTTGGGCCTAAAAAGTGATTTGCAGGTGGCTTATGAATGAATTTCCCTCTAGGGCTCAAAACGAAGGCCGCTTTTTTCCACAATCACGGGAGTGCTCACCATACATAACTATGTCTCTTAACTTACATCCTTATTTCATTTTGCTAAAGGAATTGCTGCCTTGAATATTTCCATTGTTACGTTTTTTCCTTATCCTTATCGAGGAGGAGTAAGCTCTCATTTAGATTTGCTTGTCAGGTATTTGAAGTTAAAAGGCTATACAGTTGATATAATATCCCAAAAAAACCTTGCCCCCCACAGAATTTTTAGAGCTCCCATCAAAATGTTCAGTAAATTATTCGGAAAGATGTATATTACCTACCTGTATAATAGAATGGCTAATAATTTGGCAAAGGTCATTTTAAAAACAAAACCATCTCTAATTCATTGCCATGATTGCTTTGCAGCCTGGGCTTGTGGAAGGATCTCTTTTGAGAATTACTCAAATATAGTTTGCACAGTTCATGGTCCCGCCTCCAAACATGCAAGGGAACATGGCAAGAGTGAACAATCTCCTGATATTTTATGGATGGAAAAAATAGAAAGAGAAGCCTGGCCTCTCTGCCATCGGATCATCACTGTTGATACTGGGCAAAAGAACATATTGCTTCAGCAAGGTGCATCAGAAAATATTATAAAGGTAATCTACAATGCTGTAGATATTGACGAAATTGATAGTTGTAACCCTGCCGATAAGGTGTTAGCTTACCCCTATCTCCTGGTGCCTAGAAGACTGACTCCCAAGAATGGGGTGGAGTATGCTATTAGATCGCTTCCATTAATTCATGATAATGATATTAGACTCGTAATAGCCGGGGATGGAGGGTTGCGACAGCAACTTGAAAAGATGACTAAATCATTGGGCTTAGAATCCAGGGTTATATTTTTAGGCCAATTACCCCGAGAGCAAGTTATTGGATTAATGTGGCACGCCGCTGTAGTGCTGATTCCTTCCATTTTTATCGCCGGTTTTGCCGAGGCTACTTCCATCGCCGCCCTTGAAGCCATGGCTGCCGGCAAACCGGTGATTGCATCCTCGGTAGGAGGTCTTGTAGAAATAATTGACCATGACAGAAACGGCATCTTGGTGCCGGAAAAGAATCCTCAATTATTGGCAGCAGCTATCGAAAACATTTTGACCAATCCTGATTTGGCTAGAAGATTAGGAGAGGAGGCCCGTCAATCAGTCTATGATAATTTTTCTCCATCAAATTGGATAAAGAGAATTGAAGAGGTTTATTTTGATGCATTAAACAGTGTTTAATGCTATTTAATAAAGTCCTTATTATAAGGATAAGGTTTTTCAAAAATGTTGCAACACGGCGAAGGCATAGAAATCACCCAGGAGGTTATGGGCAGTGCTGGCCCCAAAGTAATCGCCCTGGTCCTGATTGTCGGTCTATGTCTTTACCTTTATTGGCGCTTGAAGGGATATGATATAAACTTTATTTTATTTATGATTATTTACCTGTTTCCCACCGGCAATCTCTTTTTTGATGTAGGTTTCCATTTATTCTATCATAGAATGTTATTGATACTATATGGAGTTTTTTTCTTTTTTAAAAGACTTACCTCGAAGGAAAAGGGGATCAACTTAGTAAACGCCACCACCGTGGCCGCGGTTCTTTTTCTCTTTTTCAGCCTGCCAGGTCTGGCCGCCGCGTACCAGGTCGGTGCCTTCCTACGCTATTGGTTAGCTTTTCTTTCCGGCGTATTACTCTTCATGTTTATTTTGGATGACATTAAGACTCCCCGCCGGTTGGATGGATATATCATTGCGTGTGTCAGTTCCGGTCTGGTGTGGGCGACCTTGGGGCTGGGACTTTTCTTTAGCGGGAACACCACCCTCATGGTCCAGGATGTTAACTTCTTGTACCGGGTCAGTTCCTTTTGCGGCGATGCCAACTATTTTGCCTCAATACTGCTGGGGTGGCTGCCCCTGGCATTATATGGGTTCTTAAGGAGGGATGGTAAGGAAAGACTTTTCTATCTTTTGGCCACCGGGGCCATGAGCTTAGCCATTGTCTTTACCTACTCCCGGGGGGCGTATTTAGCACTTGCTGGGGTAGCTTTGTTCAACGTTTTCCTTTTTTTCAAATACGGCACCAGGCTAAGTTCGATATTCAGTAAGGGAAAAACCTTCACCGCATTCTTAATAGCGCTTTTAATAATATTCGTTATGTTTATAAAAATCGCCTCAGTTGGAAGCAGAGTCGAAAGCATCGAGAGTGATAAGACGGGAGGTAGTGGCCGGCTTGCCATCTGGGCCGATATGTTGAAAGTGGGTTTAAGCAATCCCTTGGGAGTGGGATTGGGGAATATAAGGATTTATACGGCCAGGCATCGGTCAGAATACCGAACTGCCGGGAGTGTGGCTCATAACGTTATCTTAAATATTTTTGCCGAAACCGGTTATTTGGGGTTAGTATTTTATCTTATCTTTATAATATCTATGTTAAACAAATACTTTATTGCAAAAAATCTTCAAAGCAAAGAATTGCTTTATTCATTATTGGCTATTTACAGCGGGATATTAGGCATATTCATTACCATGATATTTTTGAGCAACATCTATAACGAAAATATTTTTGTGCAAAGCGCGCTCCTTTTGTCTATCATTTATCTTGATAGCAAGAATAAAATTGCCAATGATAACAATCAAGTAAAGGAGCCCAGTTTTTAATGAAAGTAATTTTGTTCACCCCCGAATATCCTCCGCGATGCGGCGGAGTGGGTTATTATGTTTATTACCTGGCTAGGGAGCTCTTTAGGATTGGGGTGGAGCCCATGGTGGTTATCAGAGGGAAAGTTGATCGTTATGTTCGTGAAGACGGCATTCCCCTTTATGAAATTGACTGTCCCGGAGTAGCCCCGATCAATTATTCCTGGATAACGGGAAAAATAGAAGCTCTGTTAAATAAATTGGGAGGCGACCTGCTGCATATTCACTCCTCCACCATGCCTTTGATAAAATCGAGATTACCCATAATGGTGACAGCCCACTCCAACGTGGCGGAGGCAACCATTAAATTTCATCGGCCTGTAAAGGACCTGCACGCCTTGTACCGAAACCTGCTACTACCCGTATACCGGAGGGTGGAAGGAAGACTGGTGCGCCGCTGCCGCTTGCTTACGGTGGTGAGCCAATCTTTGAGGAATGAATTTCGCAAATGGTATCAGGTAGACAGCGAAGTGGTGGGGAATGGTGTTGACTTGGAAAGATTCCAGGGCACAGAGAATAAGAAAGGGCTTGCGCTTTATGTGGGCATGTTCACTATTGGCAAGGGGATATTGGATTTGATCGAGGCCGCTCCTTTGGTTGCCAAGCGCTTTCCTGACATATCGATCAACTTGATCGGGACCGGTTCCCTTAGAAGGCACTTGCTTGGTAAGATCAAAAGAAACAATGTGCAAAACGTGAAGATTATAGACCATAAGCCACACTCCGAGCTGATCAAGTACTATCAGGAGTCGCTGTTGTTTGTTTTGCCGAGCCACTACGAGGGGCTGCCCACCACCATTTTGGAGGCCATGGCCTGCGGCCTGCCAGTGGTCGCCACGGAGGTGGGTGGCATACCCGATCAGGTGGAGGATGGAGTCACTGGCTTTTTAGTGCCACCGGGGCGACCGGACCTGCTGGCGGACAGAATCTGCCGCCTGCTGGCGGACGCCTCTTTACGGGACGAAATGGGCAGGCGGGGCCGCCTCAAGGTTGAAAAAAAATTTACCTGGCAGCGGGTGGGGGAAAAATTTATAACCCTTTACAAGAGCCTTGCCGGAGCATGAAGCAGGTGCGATGAGAAAATTTCACATTGAACCATGGAGCACGGTTGACAAAGAGGTCCTTTCCCGGGCTTTAATAGCTGTCGGAAGGCTCAATGACCTCACCCCTGGTGTTAGAGTTTTCATAAAACCCAACTTCACCTTTCCCTTTTTTAAAGAAGGAGTCACGACCCCTCCGGACCTTATCAGGGGAATGGTGGAGCTGCTCGCGGCAAGGGGAGCGGACATAACCATCGGGGAAGCCGGAGCCAGCCTGGACGTCTTCAATCTGCACGATTCCTTTGCCGATCACGGCCTCTATGATCTGCAAAACGAGTACGGCATTAGGGTGGTTCATCTCCGTGAGGAAGAGATTGTGCAGGTGAGCCTGGGGACGAGCAGGCTGGCCAGGCGGGTCCCGCTTCCCCGGCGTCTTTTGGAAAACACCGACCTTTTTATCACTCTGCCCGTGGCCAAGGTTCACGCGATGACCGGAGTATCCCTGGCGATAAAAAATCAGTGGGGCTGCATCGCGGCCGAGAAGAGGTTTCTTTTCCATCCGGCCTTTGCAGAGATATTGTTTGGATTGCATAAGCTTTTGCCGCCACAGATTGCAGTCTGCGACGGCAGATATGTGCTCACGGATAACGGCCCTATGTTCGGGACTGCCCGCCCCGGACAGTTTCTCGCCGCGGCCAATGACGTGGGGACCTTCGATGTGGCCATGTGTCGGCTTATGGGGGTGAACCCAACAAAGATAGGACATATCAATTATATGATAAAGCGGGGCGCGGCTCCCGCCGGGTGGGACGAGATTGAATCAAATTGCGACCCCGCAGTCTTCAGGCCCTGTGAATTTCCTCTGAAACGCACCCTCCAGAATTACATCGCCCTGGCCGGGTTCCATAGCTCACTGATTACCTGGTTTGGCTATGATTCCTTTGCCTCCGATTTTTTGCACCGGATCCTTTATTTCATTAAGCCAAACCCCTTGGAAAAAGAGATGGGGGAACGGATGAGACGTTCGTGCCCAGGGGGTGGAACTGAGAAGCCCAACGACTTGGCCAGAAAACCGTGAAAATCGCTATCATATCTCCTATCCTCATAGGGATCGGCCAGACCGCTGTAACCTATTCCAGCCAGCAATTAAACCTGGCGCTATGCTGGGCCGATCAGGGGCACGAGGTAGATGTGATCACGAGCTGGTTTCCGGGCATAAACGAAGCCTTTCGGCATGAACGCATCCGTATCATGGTCCACCCACTGATCTGGCTGGGAGGAAAAAACGGCTTGCCGCTGCTTTTGGGCGGCGCCCGGATATTATCAAAAAAACCATATGATATGGTATTCGCCAGCGAACACTATCACCCGAATACGGCATTATCTTGCCTGCTGTCCCGCAGGGTGGTTATATACCAAGGACAAAATACGGCGGGATCATCATGGCCGAAAAGGTTGCTTTTTAAGATGTTGGATTCCTTGTTTTTACCGATAACGCGGCGACGTTATTATAAGGTGGTTGCCAAGACCCAGCAGGCAGAGCAATTTGTCCGGCAGCGGGGTTTTCATAATGCGGTCACTATCCCCGCCGGTTATGACGCCAACCGTTTCAGGATGCCGACCCTCGAGGAGCGGGCCTCTTGCAGGCAGTTGTTTGGCATATCGGATGAAGACGGAGTGATGGTTTATGCTGGAAATCTTCTTCCCCGCCGGGATGTGGGCACCGCGATCAGGGCCCTGGCCGTGATGCGCCGGGCCGGAGAACAGGCTATTTTGCTGATAGCCGGCGAGGGTCCAGATAGACTTATACTAGAATCCCTGGTATCTGAGGAAAAGGTGGGCGATTATGTCCGCTTCCTCGGGTTACTCCCCTGGAAGAAGCTCAGAGACGTTTATTGGAGCGGTGACCTCTTCGTCTTTCCCACACATTACGAGATTTTCGGCATGGTTCTGGTGGAAGCTCTGGCCTGCGGACTGAGCCTAGTCTCGACGCCCTGCCCCGCGGCTTTGGATATTCTGGCGGAAAACCGCGAATTAGGAATAATAGTGCCGGCTGGCGACGTTGACGGGTTTGCCGAGGCATGCAAAGAAATGCTGGCAACACGGCGCCGAGGGTCAGGGCAGGCAGATAAGGTCAAGAATCTGCTTGCTAAGATGAGCTGGCAAGCAATTTCCCACCGGCTCATCGCGGAAATACATCTAGCCACGCCGAATTGAGGCAAGCCGGGAGTTCAAAGGCGATCTATCAATGTAATTGAAAACATATGAGACTAATTATTCCTGAGTCAATAAAATACCGCCTGCTGGTGGGCAGCCCGACGATAAACTGGCTGAACCGCATGCTACGGCCGTCGAACTGGCGGGCCCGCCTGAGGATTAAGGAAGTTATTGCCAGGGCTTTATCCGGCGGGGGCAAAGTAAAACTCTTTATCGGCTGCGGGCGATGCCGGTTGGATCACACCTGGCTGCATGCGGACATTCATCGGGGCGATCTATACATCAATGCCTTGAAGCGTCTTCCTTTTGAGGAAAACCAGGTGGATTTCATCTTTTCAGAACATTTTATTGAGCATCTACCGGAGACGAAAATTAGGAGATTCTGGAAAGAATGCCAGCGCATATTAAAACCAGGGGGGTGGATGCGGCATTCTACCCCGGATTTGGACTTTTTTATAAGGCTTTACGGAGGAAAAATTAAGAACGTCACCTTGGATGCATTTTACAGCAGAATAAGACATATAAGAAAGGAGACACCGCATCCTTGCATATTTATGAACGAGGTGCTGCACCTTTGGGGGCACAGGTTCAATTACAGTCAAGATTATTTGCAAGAAATCTGGAAAGAGGCAGGTTTTATAAACATGAGGCGGGCCAGGTTCTGTGAGAGCGAAATTTCGGAACTTGCCAACCTGGAACAACACGGGGTTGAGGAATGGTATCGAAATCAAGCCACACTGGTGATGGAAGCTCAAAAACCTGCATGATCTTTAAAGTAATAGCAATTATTTTGGGTTGCCTGGAAAGAGAATGAAAATTCTCCTGGTATGCGCCTTCTTCCCTCCGGAAGTGGGGTCCGCGGCTCATCTATATTATGAGCTGGGTCAGGCCCTGCAAAGGAAGGGGCATGAAATCACCGTACTCACGGGTCTGCCTCGTTATCATGTGATTGGAGACCAACAGGATTACCGGCGGCGGCCCTTCGTATGCGAAACCTACCAGGGGCTGAGGGTGTATCGGGTCTTTAACCTGGATATTCCCTGGAACGTTCCCATCCTGCGGGGCCTGGACCAATTTTTAAGCGCCTTTTTCTTTGGAGTGGCCGGGGTAATTCTGCCCGCGTTTGACATTGCCCTGGTTTATTCGCCGCCGCTGCCCCTGGCCCTGGCAACTCTGATGTTGGCCCGGATTAGAGGTAAGCCCGCGGTCTTGAACGTCCAGGATATCTTTCCTCAAAGCGCCATTGACCTGGGGGTTCTCAAGAACCCCTGGTTAATCCGTTTCTTTAAGGGCCTGGAAGCCTTTCTTTACCGGCATTTCCGGCTCACCATCGCCCATTCGGAAGGCAATCGGCGCTACATCATCAGCCGGGGGGGCCAGCCGCAGCGGGTCATGACTCTCCCCAATTGGGTGGATACGGAGGCCATTAAGCCGGAGGTCAAGACCAATGCCCTCCGGGCGGCCCTGGGACTTGAGAACCGTTTTATCGTGTCTTTCGCCGGTATTATGGGTTATTCCCAGGATCTGGGCACCATCGTCAGGGCCGCCGCCTTATTAAAGGATCAGCCAAATATCGCCTTCCTGTTGGTGGGCGAGGGTGTTGAGAAACCCCGGCTGCAGCAAATGGTGCAGGAAGGCAAATTAACTAATGTGCTTTTTTTGCCCATGCAGCCTAAAGAAGAATATCCCAAAGTCCTGGCGGCCTCGGACCTTTGTCTGGTAACCCTGAGAAAGGAAGTCCGGACGCCGGTGGTGCCTTCCAAGATTCTAAGCATTATGGCCGCGGGTAGGCCGGTGTTGGGCAGCCTGCCTTTAGAGGGGGATGCCCCCCGGTTATTGGCCGATGCCCAAGGTGGAGTCTGCCTGCCGCCGGAGAATCCCGAAGGATTGGCTGAGGCGATTCTCAAATTTTCCCGAGATTCCCGCTGGGGAGAAGAGATGGGGGCCAAAGGGCGGCAATATGCGGTGGAGCATTTATCCCTGGAAGCTTGTGTCGGCCATTTGGAAAGCCTGTTTGAGGAGGTTATTGCCGGTTCGTAAGTACTCAGCTTTTTAAAAAATCTAGCCGATATTAAATAGAAATGGAGGACGTGGGGACGATTAAAGGTTAACGCTCCCAATCGACTTAAAGCTCTTAGTACTCTTCTAATTCCTCTTGCATCTCGGGTAGGTGGATGTTTCAAGTCCTCAGTCTTCATATTTCCAAATGGTCGCTGCTGCTGTTATTGGGCGATATCACGGCCTTTTGTTTGGCGCTGCCCTGCGGCATGTTGGTGACCGGCTGGGGGAAAGGGGACCCCTGGCTTTTCTTAGAAATCTACAAAGTTCCGTTGTTGCTGGTGGGATTGACTTACCTGTTGGTCCTCTACATAGCCAATCTGTATGACCATTACCAGGACTACCGGCGCCATGAAAACTTAAGCCGGGTCATTTTGTCCTGCCTGGTGGGCACCCTGGCGGCGGTGCTCCTCTTCTGCTTCCCCGTCTGGCGCATCATCCCCCGCAATTTGGTGGAATGGCACGCCATTGGCTTTGTCTGGCTGGTCGCCCTGTGGCGCTTTACCTTTTCGGCGTCGGCCCTGCCGACGCGACTGCAAAGGAGGGCATTGATCATTGGGGCAGGGAGTGCTGGAGGGAAGATTGCCGAAGCCATCCTCAACCATGCCAACAGCGGCCTGGGAGTGGCCGGGTTTGTGGATGACGACCCGAAGAAAGCCGGGATAACTGTGGAAGGAGTACCGGTGCTGGGAAACTCCCAAGAGATGGAGGAATTGATCAAACAGCAGGGGGCGGGCCTGGTGGTGGTGGCCATCACCCATGAAAAGTCCGGGGCCCTGATCAGCAACTTGAGCCGCCTGTCCTTTCAGGGGGTGCCCTTAACCGACATGCCCAGCCTCTATGAATTCCTCACCGGCAAAGTGCCCACGGATCATATTTCGGATATCTGGCTCTTTCTCCAGAGTCTCAATCGGCGGATGTTGTATTATCACCATATCAAACGTCTGATAGACCTTGCCTTGGCAGCGTCGCTGTTGGCGCTGATCTGGCCCCTGATGCTGTTAATCGGCCTGGTCATTAAGCTGGATAGCCCTGGACCGGTATTCTATAAGCAGGAACGGCTGGGTCAGGACGGCCGGCCTTTCCAAATCATCAAATTCCGGACCATGGTCCAGGATGCGGAAAATAACGGCCCCCAGTACGCCACCCCGAAGGATCCCCGGATTACCCGGGCGGGCCGGGTGCTCCGGAAACTGCGTCTGGATGAATTGCCGCAGTTGTACAACATTTTTAAAGGGGCCATGAGCTTCATCGGTCCCCGGCCCGAAAGGGAAGTCTTTGTGCAAGAATTTCTGGAGCCGGTTCCGGAAATGCGGGAAGGCCGCCGGGCCGCTGACCCGCCAGGAGCGCAGATAATTTGCGGTTACCGGGAGCGGGTGCCCCATTACAGCTACCGGTTGTTGGTCAAACCCGGGGTTACCGGCTGGGCCCAGGTGATGCATCATTACACGTCATCCCTGGAAGAAACCAAAGAGAAGCTAGAGTATGACCTCTATTACATCAAGAACATGGGGTTCTTGCTGGACCTGGACATTCTGCTGAAAACGATTCGCATAGTGCTCTTCGGAGGGGGCAGATAAGGCAGCAAGTCGTCAAAAACCCGGAGGTAATTCTATGACTGAGGCTGATTACCGGAAAGCATACGCAGGGAAGACCATCCTGATTACCGGGGGGGCCGGGGCCATCGGCAGCAACCTGACCCGGGCCTTGGGAGAATTGGGCGCCAAACTGATCATTGTCCTGGATGATCTTTCCTCCGCGTTCAAGTGGAACGTGCCGGCCCTGCCCAACGTGATGTTTGTGGAAGGCAGCATCTTAGATGAGGTGGAGCTGAAAAGGGTCTTTTTTGAAGGTCCGGAGATGGTCTTTCACCTGGCGGCCCTGTTTGCCAACCAGAACTCCATCGACCATCCGGAAACCGACCTGTTGGTCAACGGCCTGGGGACCCTGAAACTGCTGCAATACTCCCAGCTTTCCGGGGCTAAACGGTTCGTTTACGCCTCCTCCGGGTGCTCCATTTACGGCAGCAATGCCCCTTTGCCCCTGACGGAAGAGTTTATGTCCCTGCATCTCAGCACCCCCTATCAGATTACCAAAATGGTGGGGGAGCTTTACTGCAACTTTTTCAAGCATCACTACGACCTGGCCGTGGTCAAGGCCAGGTTCTTCAATTCCTATGGTCCCGGGGAAGTGCCCGGACAATACCGCAACGTGATTCCCAATTTTATTTATCTGGCCATGCAGGGCCAGCCCTTGCCCATCACCGGCAGCGGGGAGGAGACCCGGGACTTCACTTACGTGGGCGACGTGGTGGATGGATTGCTCCGGGCCGGGTATTTCGAGGCCGCGGTGGGCCAGGAATTCAATCTCGCCTCGGGAGAAGAAACCCGGATTATTGATCTGGCCAACATGATCAATGCCCAGGTGGGAAATAAGGCCGGAGTCGCGTTTGCAGCCCGGCGCAAATGGGACACCAAATCCCGCCTGCTGGCCTCGGTGGATCGGGCCCGGAGCCTCATCGGCTACCAACCGAACACTCCCTTTGCAGAAGGCCTGAACCGGGCTATTGCCTGGTTTAGGGAAAATTGGGACCGGATCACGGCCTCCGCCAGTTTTGGGCCCGGTATGTCCTCCGCGGTCCGGCAGTTGGTATCTCAGAATAAAGATTAAAGAGCCTGAGTAATCTCCAGCAGGAGATTTTAGGGGAACTTGAAAAAAATTCTCATCATTTTCGGCACCCGGCCCGAGGCCATCAAAATGGCCCCGGTGGTTTTACGCCTTAAAGAAGCCGGGGACGCCTTTCAGACCAGGGTGGCGGTTACCGCCCAGCACCGCCAGATGCTGGACCAGGTGCTGGAGATCTTCAATATTAAGCCGGACTACGATCTGGACATCATGAGCCCGGACCAGGACCTCTTTGATATCACCAGCCGGGCCCTGGTGGGATTAAAAGAGGTGCTCCTGCAGGAGCAGCCGGACCTGGTGCTGGTGCACGGCGACACCACCACCACCCTGGTGGCGGCCCTGGCCGCGTTTTTCTCAAAAATTCCCGTGGGCCACGTGGAGGCCGGGCTGCGCACCCGGGATAAATACCGGCCCTTTCCCGAGGAGATGAACCGCCATCTGGCGGCAGTCTTGACCGACTATCACTTTGCCCCCACCCCCTGGGCCCGGGATAATCTGCTGGCCGAAGGAGTCCTCGCCGAGCGCATCTGGGTTACCGGCAATACGGTCATAGACGCGCTTCAGCTAGTGGCCCGGCGGGCGGGACAGGAAAAGGGGCAATGGGAAGACTATTTTTCGCGGGAATACGGGTTATCCTTGGACAACCAACGCCTGATTCTGGTAACGGGACACCGCCGGGAAAATTTTGGGCCGGGCTTTGAAAATATCTGTTGGGCCCTCCGGGATATTGTGGAGCGATTCCCCGGGGTCCTGGTGGTCTATCCGGTACACCTCAATCCCAACGTGCAGCGGCCAGTCTATGACATTCTTTCTCCCCGGGGCGGCAAGGGGAGGGGAAGTTCCTTAATGCTAAAGACTGACCGGGGCAGCCGCCTCTTTCTTCTCCCTCCCCTGGAGTATGTTCCTTTCGTATATCTGCTGAGCAGGAGCTACCTCGTGTTGACGGATTCGGGGGGTATTCAGGAAGAGGCCCCGGCTTTGGGGAAGCCGGTGTTGGTGATGCGGGAGGTCACGGAGCGGCCGGAAGGCATCTGGGCCAACACGGTGAAACTGGTGGGCACCGACCGGGAGGTGATCTTCCGGGAAGTTCAGGACCTTCTGTCCAACCCGGCCGGCTACCAGGCCATGGCCCAGGCCCGGAACCCTTACGGTGACGGCCAGGCGGCTGCGAGAATCGTGCAGACTCTGACCCGCTTGTTCGCCGAATATTCCCCGGGTTTGCCGGTCATTGAGCCCTGGGACCCAGAGCTCAAGGCGGATATTTTTACCTAAATCGACGTTGGTTAATTTTCACCACTCCTGCCATCAGACGGCCCCCGGGGCCTTCCCTTATTTCCCAAACTTCTCACAGGCCTGGCGCACTGCGGCCACGATCTGCTCCAACTCGCCCTCGGTTAACAGGGGATGGACCGGCAGCGCCAGGATGGACCGGGCGAGCTTCTCGGCCACCGGCAGGGGGGCGGAGCCGTAAAGCTCCTGGAAAACCGGTTGCTGGTGCAGACACCGGGGATAGTGCACCCCAGTGCCCACCCCCAGCTCGCCCAGATGGCCGGCGAATTCATCCCGGGTGCAGGTCAGGGCGTCCGGGTCCAGGACGATGGAATACTGGTTATAGCTATGGCTGCCGTGGGTCTGCTCCACGGGAGTCTGCACGGCCGGAATCTTTCCCAGGTGGGCGGAAAGATAAGCCCCGTTGGCCCGCCGCCGGGCCACCATCTCTCCCAGCCGGGCCAGTTGCTTCAGGCCGATGGCGGCCTCCACGTCGGTCAGGCGGTAATTGAAGCCCAGGCAAGTATGGATGTATCTTCCCGACTGCCCGTGGGAACGGGTCAGCTGCAGCCGTTCATAAAGCTGGGCGTCATTGGTGGTGATGATGCCTCCTTCCCCCACGAACATATTTTTCGAGGGATAGAAGGAATAGGCCACCGCCTGGTCGAAGGAGCCCACGTCCCGGCCCCGGAACTTGGCGCCGTGGGCCTGGGCGGCATCCCAGATGATCTTCAGATCGAACTCCCGGGCCAAGGCCATAATCCCGTCCACATCGCAGGCATTGCCGAACAGATGCACCGGGGCGAGGGCCCGGGTGCGGGAAGTGATGCGTTTACGGGCGTCCGCCAGATCCAGGGTGAAGGTCCGGGGATCCACGTCGCAGAAGACCGGACGGGCACCCACCAGGGCAGCCATACTGGCGGTGGCGATGAAGGTGAAGGTGGGCACCAGGATCTCATCCCCGGGCTGCAAGAAATCCAGATAAGGGAGATGCAGGGCCGCGGTCCCCGAACTGACGGCTACCGCAAACCGGGCTCCCACTTCCTGGGCAAAAGCCTTTTCAAAAGCCGCGGTGACCTCTCCTTGGCGCAGAGCCCCGGAGCGGAGCACCCGGGTGGCCGCGTCCACCTCTGCGTCCGTAAGCACTACTTTATGCAAGGGAATCAAGGCGTATTTGCTCCTTCAGTATATTATTCCACCAGCCTTAGGAATTTTAGGGCATCTTCCAGCAGCTTTATTTTATACTCTTGGCCCCCAGGGTGCACCCATGGAATTGCAGAAAAATATCCGGGGGTTCCCCTGCAAGACAAGGTGATTTTGGGAAACTCGAAGAAAGTGGGTTCCTGCTGGCAGAGGCGGCGAGGACTTTTACAACAGACTATGGGGGTAAGTGCTCCAAAATAGAAGCAAAGAGCGACTCTTCTTTCTGGACCCAAGGCCCTCCCTGGAAAATCAGGGCTTAGGGGCAGCGGGCAAACTCTCCAGGAGCTTTTTAGCGTCCGCCTTTTCCGGAAAATCTCCTTTGGAGGCCAGGACCTTTTTCAAGGCTTCCTGGGCCTTGTCAGTTTCACCCAGCTTGGCCTCACACCAGCCCAGATGATAAAGCAGGGCCGGATTGTCGGGGGATTTGGCCACCGCCTGCTCCAGATAGGTTTTGGCTTGGGCATATTTCCCCTGCTTGCCCAGGATCCAACCCATGGTATCCAGGAAGCTGGGTTCCTCAGAGTTTTCATCCAAAGTCTCGGATGAAAGTTTCCGGGCCCGCTCCAGGTTCTCCGGGGTGGGTTGGTGTTCGGCCAGCAGGAATGCCAAGTTATTTTTGGCCAAAGCCGGAAAGAGTTCCCGGCTCAACATGGTTTCGTAAAGGGCTTTGGCCTTGTCGAAATCCTTCTTGTGTTCGTAGAGAGCCGACAGGATCAAGAAATTATAAGGCGGTATTTTGGGATCCGCGGCCCTTTCTTCCAACCGTCTAACCAGGAGGTCCTGGTCCGATTGCTGCAAGTAGGCGGCGATGAGCAGGCGCAAGGTTTGAGGATTAGGATTGCTGGCCACGACCTCTTCCAGAACCGCGGCCGCGGCTTGGGGTTGCTTTTGGACCAGGAGCAGTTCCCCCAGCATCTGTTTAATTTGCGGGTTCTTGGGGCTCTTGGCCAAGTCCTGGCGGACCGCGTCCACTGCTTGGCCCAATTGCTTTTGCTCCAGAAAGATACCCACCTTCTGCTGGAGGGCCGGCAAAAAGTCAGACTGGTGGGACAGGGCTTGGTCAAACAATTTCAGGGCTAAATCCGGCTGCTTCTGTTGCCTTTTTAACAGGCCCAGGAGGAAATAACCCTGGGGTTTTTTGGGATCCAGATCCACGATTTTTTGAAAAGTACTCTGGGCCTGGGCATAATCCCCTTTTAAAACATAAACATCCCCCAGGGCCGTAAGGTTGAAGACGTCTTTCTCGTTACCGCGGAGGTAGCCCCTGATGGTGTTAATCGCCCCATCGTAATCTTTGGCCTCCAGAAACAGGCGGTAAAGGAAGGTTCTGGCTTCAAAATAATCCGGTTTTATCTCCAGGGCCTTTTTGGCCTTTTCCTTGGCCAGTTCAGGTTCCTTGTTCACCAGGTGGGCCCGGGCCAAGAGCAGCCAGACCTCCGCATTTTTAGGCTGGTCCTGGGTGATGATTCGAAAGTTGTTAACCGCCTGGAGACCGTCTTTTTTTACCAGGGCCAGCCGCCCTTTAAGGTAGATGGCCTCCATATCCTTGGGGTTATCTTTGAGAACCCCGTCCACGATTTTCTCCGCTTCTTCTAAATGCCCCCGGCCCAGGGCCAGGGCCGCCAGCCGGTTTCTGGCCTCCACCCCCTTAGGGCCGCTGGCATCATCGGCGGCGATCTCCTGGAGGACCTTGGTTCCCAGGGCCACCCGGCGCACGGCCAGATAAAAATTGGCCAGGGCGAAGCGGGCGTTGAAATTCTGGGGATGCCCGCTGACAAAATCTTTTAAGGTCTGCTCCGCATCCTTGAGGCGTCCCCGCTTGGCCAGGAAGGTGGCCAGTTCCCCGACATGGGCCTCTTTATCGGGCTCCAAGGTGAGGTTGCGGCGCAGGGCCTCCTCTGCCTTATCCCATTGAGAGGCCGCAACATAATGCCGGGCGAGCTCCGAATACAATTGGGGTTTCTTCGGTTCCAGGACAATGGCTTTGAGTAAGGTGGCCTCGCCCACCTCAAACTGTTTTTGGCTGTCCGCCAGGCGGGCCCGGGCCAGATACAGGTCCAGGGCCTTGGGGTTGGCCTTGAGCCCCGCTTCCAAGGTGGCTGCGGCCGCGCTGAATTGCTGCTGTTTGGCTTCAATGAGGGACTGCATTAAATAGGAGACAGTCTTGTGAGGATCAAGAGAGCGCACCTGGCCCAGCAATTCCAAGGCCTTGGGAGGCTGTTCCCGGGCCAGGGCCAGGGAGGCTTCCAACAGCAGGGCTTCAACGTTCTTCGGTTCTTGTTTGAGGACCAGCTTAACCTTGGCCTCGGCGTCATCCAGTCTGCGAGCCTGCAAAAATATTTGTCCCAAAAGAAGCTGAGCCTCGATTAAATCCGGCTTCAGTTCCGCGGCCTGGGACAGGGCCCCAAACGCGTTCTTGAGATTGCCCAATCTTATTTCGGTCTTGCCCAGCCACAATAATCCCTGGGGGAATTTGGGTTCAATCTGTAAGGCGTTCTTAAACTGCAGCCGGGCCCGGATGAAGTCTCCCTGCTCATAGAGTTCTTTGCCCTGGGTTAGAAAGTTATCCCGCTTTTCCTCCATGGTGGTGCAACTGCTGCAATAGGCCAGCGCCAAAAGAACGGCCAGCACCCAGACAAACTTCTGTCTGTAGTTACCCAGTCCCCTAAACGGCATATGAACCTCTCTGTCGGTAATAATTAATCGATAACATAATGGACCGGGAATTACTATCGGTTTCTCCCCTTCCCCCCGGCTCCTTGGGGCTGGAGGAGTTAAGGTTGCCTCCTATCTAGTGTCCCGTCCCAAGAATATCTTGCCTAAATTGTCAGGCTTTTCCTCCCTCCCCCTTGAGGGGCATAAGTGTTAACTTAACTAATAATTGTCATTCTGAACGGAGCGAAGCGGAGTGAAGAATCTCTATTTTCCAAGGAAATGAGAGATTCTTCGCTCCGCTCAGAATGACAAAAAGGCCTTATATCAGCGCTAATGTCCCTTGCGGGGGGGCTGGAGTGGGGGTGAAATTTCTGGTGGGGCGGGCCTCCGTGCCCGCCATCCATGGCGGCCGAGACGGCCGCCCTACCCCCCCCCCCCCCTAACCCCCTCCCACCGGGGGAGGGGGGATGAGAACGAGGCTTTTTCATGCTTCAAGCCGATTTTTGCAGAGGTCTCGGAGTATCGCTTGATTGGGGGGATAAGGGGGAAATGGGGAAAAAGCGCGGTATTTCAGGAAGCACTACCTTTCCAGCGGGGAGGGGGAATTTTAGATTGGGGGCCGGCGATTTTCCATTGGGGCTTGGGGACGCTCCAGGCCAATCCCAAATCCTTTTTCCCAGGAGGGGAGCCATTTTTCCGGGCCCGCCCGGCCTGGGGATTCTTTACGCCATAGTCCCGGAGCACCGCGGCCACGTAATTCCGGGTTTCGGGGAAGGGGGGACAGCCCTGATACTTGGCCACATTTCCCGGCCCGGCGTTGTAAGCGGCCAGGGCCAGGGCGACATCCTGATCAAACCTGGTCAAACATAGTTTGAGGTATTTAACGCCCCCGGCGATATTTTCCTCGGCATTGAAGGGATCCTTCACCCCCACCAGGACCGCGGTGGCGGGCATGAGCTGCATCAACCCCATGGCCCCCTTGGGGGACACCGCTCTGGAGTTAAAGCCGGATTCCTGGCGGACGACCGCCCAGACCAGGCTTTCGTCCAAGCCGTGGCGGCGGGCGTATTCCTTAATTAACTTCTCCAATTGGGCGGGGGTCAGGGGAGGGGTCCGGCGCGCGGTTTTCCGGACCGCGTTTTCTGGAGACCAGGAGGCTATTAAGGCGGACAAGTTATGGGAGACCGGGAATTCCTGGGACAAGGTGGAATGGTTAGGAGTTGCCAGGCCGGGCCCGGGCTTTTCCACAGTTGCGGTAACCGGGTCAGGGGAGGACATCCAGGGTAAAGTTAGATGGATGGCAGAGCCTAAAAGAAGCAAGCCAAGGCAGCAGCCCAGGGCGAAGACCCAGATTTTTCGCCGGTTGTTACCCATATCTTTAAGGAGTCGGACTCCCAACCTTAATAAAGAAGGCCCCCGGAAAAGAAGCGCCGGGGGCCGTTCACCGACTTAATTAGCAGATTATTAAGATTTGCGCCGCCTCGCCAAAACCAGGAGACCCACAAGACCGCTACCCAGCAGGAGCGCGGTGGGGGGGATGGGAACCATTGCGTCATTTTGGATAAATGTATCCTGCTGAGTTCCACTTCCCACCACTATCTTATATTGTCCCGGTGGCGATAAGAACGTTATATCATATGAATATTGATAGTTCGAACCATCATAAAAGAAAAGTCCATAGTCTTTAGTATTCCCAATATTTAACGTGTTTGCCCCTATATTCGATTTGGCAAACCAGTCAGTCCCAGATTGGGTAAACGTAATGGTAGCTGCGATATCATTAATACCCAAAACAAGTAATGAATTATTTATATCTGGAGTGGAGATACCCCAATCAAACAGATAAACTTTCCAAGTCCTTGTACCGCCAAAGGCGCTATCAAAAGAGAGATCATTGACATCGTTGTCCGTTGGAATCCAAACACCATTGTAAGCGTGGACCGCTGGACAGGCCAGGCCAAAAATGACGGCCATCATTATTGCTATTAGTATGTTCCTTCTCGTGCTCATGACCCCATCTCCTTTGTAATGCCGGGAGTCATCACTCAGCTGAGTCTTTGACTCTCCAGCGGCGATAACTGCTTATCTAAGGCTTAACGCCAATAAAAAACCGGGTTGCTCTTTATCAGGCAACCCGGCTATCTCTCCAAATTGAGACCCGTGGCTTTCCGCCCCCACCTCGCGATGGGTTTGGCTTTCGCTGCATTGCCTTTTTATTATCAATCCAGATTAATGTCAAGCTTTTTTTTATAATATTTTTTACAAGATGCTTTTTGCTAACAAGCTATAATTATTCCATAAATTAAATAATATACCAGTCTCTAACAGACACCCCACTTTTTTTAATAATCATGTGCAATTGTTAAAAGTAAATAAGGTTAAAACAGCATTAAGCAAGAAATTAATAATACTTAGACAATTATTAAGAAAATTAAACTCGTTATTAATAAAGTTAAAGTGGCTAAGCCTTTAATCGGGAAAGAATCACCCGGCAAATTGAAAGGGAAAAAGGCAGGGCCGCCCGGCCCTGCCTTTTTCTAGCAATTTCAGGCTGCCTTAGCTGCGTTTGCCTTTCCGGCGCCACGCCAGACCCGCCAGACCCAGGAGCCCGCTGCCCAGGAGGAGAGCGGAGGCGGGCAGCGGCACCATGAAGCCCCGGATATTGTCCAGAGCGGGGCCACAGTACTCATCGGTCGATAGGGATTGAAAGGTCAAAATGGTTTGGTTTCCGGTTGCCGTAAAAATGAATTCTTGGGTCTTCCAATGCATGTCTGCGAAGGACCAACCCGAGGGCTTTTCGAAGGTGTAAGTGACGCTTCCGTTTCCCGCGGAAACCTGAATTTTCCTATTTATGGCGTCGTGTTCAAAATTGCCGGACATATCAAAGAGGATCTTATATATGGTGCCAGGATTGGTGGCGAACTGGGTTGACGCCAGGGTACCGTTGCCGGGAGTGCCGGTCATATCGATGCTGCGAGAACCGGCGGAGGAGGTCCAATAGGTCCCGATATAGTCCACCGTACCAGAGGTGACATTCCAATCAGTGATCGCGGTACTGCCGACACCAACGATAATGAAACCCCCTATGTCTGCTGCTCCAATCTCGAAGCTACCATTGGAAATCAAGTCTGCTTGCGCCACAGGGGCCAAGAGGCAAAGCCCCAAAATAAACACCGCCGCAAGAATTCGAACTTTCCTGGTTTTCATTGCCTTTACTCCTTTTCAGATTCTCAACTGCGAGGGTTTACCCGTTTACCCGCCGCCTCCAGCCAAGGCCGGCCAAGCCCAAAAGCCCGGTGCCCAGCAGCAGCAGGGACCCGGGGATGGGGACGTTGAGGTTGGTGACCCGAACGACCATGTCGTTATAATCTCTGTCGCTGGAGCCAAGGGGCAGGTCCTCGGCCCCGATAAAAAAGGTATTGGGAAACCGTTGGGCATCATTACTACCGGGAATGGGCCGAAAGACGGCGAAGTGCTGGTTATTTTTATCACTCGAGTTATATGCGGATTGCATGTAGTAGTAATTATTGATATGGCCGTCCTTATCGGAATCCACGCCAAGGTAGAAGCCGTAGTTATGAACTTCGGTAGTAGGAAGGGTTATATGGACCAATGCTTGGGTCGGCTCCGTAATCAGACCACTGAAGATCTCGGTCGTTATAGGGCTTCCCCCGGCGATGTAATACCAGCCGAAGGAATTGTAATTTTCAAGACCTGCCACCTCCACCAGCATTTGGACTTGAGAATATGGCTGAGTCTGCACGAAGTACATGTTGGGGTCGGCCAAGCCGCTGTTGCCGTTTCTGCCCCACCATTGCGGGTTGGTCAACTGGGGGGAATTTAGGTTTTCATGGGTTGCAAACCAACCTGTCTTGGTCAAAAAGTTGCCGATGGTTGCAGGGTAGGGGTTGGAGGAGTCTGAGGAATTGCCGTCCCAGTAAGGACGGTTGTTCTGGTTGGGAATCCGATAATCTTGAAACCCATAAATCGTGGAAGGCGTGGAAGGCGTGCCCGCCAGGTAGTCGGCAGAGGCCCCGGACGCCATTAAGGCCAGAGCGGCGAAAACCGCGCCAAGAATTTTCCATTTCATAAGAATTGATCCTTAATTTATTAGAGGTGATCAGGAAGCCCGAAAGCCGGCTCCCCAATAATGGGGATTATGTCTCCCAATCCCTGCTTCGCCGCCTCCGGCCCGCGGCCGCCAGGCCCAGCAAGCCGCTCCCCAGGAGGAGGAGCGTGGAGGGCAAGGGCACCGCGTTTAAGACAACATTGTCGAAGGTTAGATTATAGTTGGTCCCTACAGATCCCGGGCTGTAATCATACAGAGCCACCTGGCCGCTGAAAAATTTATCGGTGGTAAAGGTCATGCTACCAACATCCTCAGTGCCCCTAAAGGCATGAGCGGTATAGGTGTCCCCGCTTACTTCTACCCTTACCCTGAGGTTGTCACCCGTAGAAAAATTTCCAAACAAACTAGAAGTATTGGTGATGACTCCATTTTCAAAAATATGAAAATACATTTGACTATAACCTGAGAGACTTCCTCCCACTACCAAGAGGACTCCGCTTATATTCCCGAGGGGGTGGCTAGGAAAACCGCTGCGCAACCAGATGCCGCCGTCACTGGCGCTGTTCATATCCACTTTAATGACAAAATCCCTGAGAATATAGGAGAGAGAGGTATAAGTCATGGTACCATTAGTGCCGTTACTGGGTTGACGGGCGTTGTAAACGCCATTGTCCACATACCAATCTCCGGCCTCGTTCCCCCATTGACTTGATGGCCCCGAGGTAAAATCATCCGTGAACAGGGCAGCGGCATGGGGAGTTCCCGAACCGAGGATCAGGGTGGCAGTCAGGGCGGCCGCGATGATGAGCCCCTTTTTCATTAGCGTCGTCTCCTTGAACCGGAATTTTTCTGAGATTATGCGGCGGCAATGGTTCCCTAAAAATTGACAGTTCAATAAAAAAACCGGGCTGCCTTTCCCAGGCAACCCGGCTATCTCATGCTGATTAAGAGACCCGTGGTTTTCCGCCCCCAGCTCACGCTGGGTTTGGCTTTTGCTGCGAACACTTTTTTATTATCAATCCAGATTAATGTCAAGCTTTTTTTTACTATAGCGCTAATTTTTGCTAACAAGCTATAATAATTATATAAATTAAACCATAGCCAGTCAATATAGACTATTTAACTCTTTTTAATTATCATGTGCAATTGTCATAATTAAATAAGGTTAAAACAATATGAAGCAAGATATTAATAATACTTAGGATATTTTTAAGATAATTAAACTCCTTATCAAGAAAATTAAAATGGGTAGAGTTTCAATTCCAAATGAAGACCTCTTCCAGGTCTGGCACCGCTTTTTGGCAACAATAATTGGGCCCGGAAAATAATCACCTGGCAAAATTAAAGACCAAAAAAGCCGAAGCTTAGGTGATCCACCGGCACCCCGGCTATCTAAAATCGCTGGGGTGTCAATCCTCATTTTGTCGCAGCTTGAAGCTATTTGTGGGAGGTTGTGGCTTTCCCCGGCCTTTCCAGGGGCCATTTAACCCGGATGTGCCCATAATGGCCTGCTTGTTGAAACTCTATTTTGCCACCCCGGGCCCAACGTTTGATGGTCTCCGGGTGAAACCCCAGTAAGGCAGCCACCTCTTTCACACTTAAGTATTGAAGATTTTCCTGGCTAAACATGGGTTGCCAAGACCAATCCGGTATTTTGCTCAAATGCCTGAAAAAATGCAAAGAAAGTGCCATTGATTTAACCGGCGATTTTGCCCCAGGATTCCAGAACTTGCCATCCATCTTGGCGATTTTAGAAAATAGGAAAGACCCAAATTCTGAACATTTTGTTTCAAAAGTCTGCCAAGCTCCCCGGGGGTAAGTGGATGGGGGAAGGAGGGAGAGGGAAAGGGGAGGGCAGGCTCCTTGGGACCCTGCCCCCTAGCACCATTCAGGCTTGGTAAATATGCGGGGCTTTCTGGTCCTTAAAGGCGTTGCGGGTATCCACGATCAAGGGCGCCTGGGAGGCTATCCAGGGGTAGTCGTAAGCGCTGTGGTCGGTGACCAGCAGGACGCAGTCCACCCCCTGAAGCAGCTCCGGGGTGAGGGGCTCCGACTGAAGATCCAGGTGGGGATAGTGCCGCATGCCTCCGCACCGGGGAATGTGGGGGTCGTTGTACCTCACCCGGGCCCCCCTTTGCTGCAAGATGTCGATGATTTTCATCCCCGGAGATTCCCGGTTATCGTCCACGTCTTTCTTATAGGCCACGCCGAGAACCAGAATTTGGGAACCTTTCAGGGGCTTGCTGCTACCGTTCAAGGCCGCAGCCACCCGCTCCACCACAAAATAGGGCATGCCGGCGTTAATTTCCCCGGCCAGCTCAATGAACCGGGTGGCAAAATCATATTCCCGGGCCTTCCAGGTGAGGTAAAAAGGGTCAATGGGGATACAGTGCCCCCCCAGACCCGGCCCGGGATAAAAGGCCTGGAAGCCGAAGGGCTTGGTCTTGGAGGCCTCGATCACCTCAAAAATATCCACTCCCATCCGCAGGCAGAGAAGTTTCAGCTCATTCACCAGGGCAATATTCACGGCCCGGTAAATATTTTCCAGGAGTTTGCTCATCTCCGCGGCTTTGGTGGTGGATACGGGCACCACCCGGTCCACCACCTGGGAGTAAAGGGCCTGGCCGTGGCGCAGGCAATCCGGGGTCACCCCTCCCACCACCTTGGGAATGGTTTTAACCTGGTAGCTGAGGTTCCCGGGGTCTTCCCGCTCCGGGGAGAAGACCAGGAAAAAATCTTCCCCCACTTGGAGTTTTTCGCTGAGGAGGGGCAACACCAATTCCTCGGTGGTGCCGGGGTAGGTGGTGGACTCCAGGGAGACGAGTTGGCCGGGGCGTAAGCAGGCGGCAATGGCCCGGGTGGTGGCCTCCACGTATTTAAGGTCCGGCTCCCGGTGCTGATCCAGGGGGGTGGGAACGCAGATGATCAGGATATCCGGTTCTCCCAGGCGCTCCAGGTGGGCGGTGGCGCTGAATTGGAGGCCTTCGTCCCGGGGCTGAATCAACTCCTGCAAACTCGCCCCCGGAATGTATTTAATATACGATTCGCCCCGGTTGAGCATCTCCACTTTGCGCTCGTCCACATCAAAGCCCAGCACCCGGAACCCCACCTCGCAGAAGCGCAAAACCAGGGGCAAGCCCACGTATCCCAGGCCGATGACCCCCACCAGGGCCTGCTTCTGCTCAATTTTCTCCAACAGGTTCATTTATCTGGGTTCCTCTTGGCCGCCGGATTGATTAAGCCGCGGCAGGCCAATATTAGCATGTTTATTGATAGATGGCATCAGGGAGATTTGGTGTCCGAGTTTCCCGGGTATCCGGGGCCGGGACCCTTGGCCTATCTCTTTAGGGGCCCCGGGGCCGGAGAGGTTGCCGGTTCCGGGGGTAAAGGGTTTTTGGCCAATTTGTCCTGGAGTCTTTGCAGGTTCCCGGCGATGACCGCGGCGATGGTGCTGGTGGGGCCCAGGATTTTCACCGGCTTGACCCCGGCGCAGAGACCCCGGGCAAAGCAAGTCTGCTCCACCTGATCATGGTAATCCCTGGCGTTGGCCTGGGCATCCACCAGATAGGCCAGGGCCTCCTGCACCTTGCCTTGCTGTTCCTTAAGGACCGCCAGGTTGTTGAGGGCAAAGGGATTATAGCGGTCCCGTTTGAGAGCGGTTTCGAACTGGTATTGCGCGGCCTCATAGTTGCCTTCCCGCATCAGGTCATAACCCTGGGCGATGGGGGTAAAGACGTCCTCCGCCATGGGCCGGGGTTGGGCCGGGGCGAAGGCGGCCGGAAAAAGTAGATGGATGCCCAGAAGGGCCGCTACCGCCAGTTTATTAATCTGCCCCATACTTTTCTCCTGATTCAGAATTTGAGGTCCAAAGCGCCTGCCTATAATCAGGGGAATTCTTTCTGCCCGCCGCTGCTCCAAAAAGTTATCCTAGGGTGCGTCTTACGCGCTATTGATTTGAAGATGCGGACTTAATTGGCGCGTAAGACGCGCCCTACAACAGACAAAATCATCGTGGCGGGCACGGAGGCCCGCACTACCGGGACCCTTGCCCCTCCCCCCAAATACTCTTGACTCCCACGTGCACCGCGGCGATGCCGTTGGAGAGGCGGCGGAATTTTACCTGGGAAAAGCCGATATCTTCCAGGAGAGCGCGCAAGTCCCCGGGCTGGGCGAACCTGCGGATGGACTCGGGGAGATAGGTGTAGGCCTGCCGGGAGCCCACCATGACCTTCCCCGCCAGGGGCATGAAGTGGAAAGAATATTGGTCATAGAGCCAGCGGAACCAGGCCCAGGTGGGTTGGGAAAATTCCAGGCACATGAGCCTGCCCCCCGGTTTCAGGACCCGGTGCATCTCCCCAAAACCTGCCTCCGGGTGGGTCAGGTTGCGGATACCGAAACCCACCATGGCCCCGTCAAAGAGATTATCCGGGCAGGAGAGCCGTTGGGCGTCCCCCTGGAGATAAAGGATTCTCTCGGCCAGGGGGGAGCGGGCCACCTTGGGCCGGCCCGCGTTGAGCATGGCCCGGTTGATGTCATAGACCAGGACCCGGCCCCTGCTGCCGATGACTCGGGCGGCCAGGAGGGCCAGGTCAGCGGTGCCGCCGCACACGTCCAGGACCAGGTCTCCGGCTTTAAGCCCCAGCATCTTCACCGCGGTGCGCTTCCAGAGATGGTGGAGGCCGAAGCTCAGGAGGGTGTTCATCAGGTCGTAGCGCCGGGCCACGCTGTTGAAATGTTTCCCAACCAGCAGGCCCTTTTCCCCGGCTAAAACCCGGCTAAAGCCTAAGTAGGCGGTTTCGTTGGGAGTATGGCAGTCATCTGCCCCGGTGGGGGTCATAGGTGGATAATCCAGTCCGCATTTAACTTTGAGCTTATTCTACTGATTTTTACCAAAGATGGCAGGAAAAGGTGGATTATCTACCCATTCTCCCCTGCTGGTCTCTCCAACCGGGCCACTTTGTTTAGGCGGCGCTGGAAGCGTTCGGTCTCCTTGAACCGGGCCTTTAAAAAAGTCTGCACCAGGTCCCAGGCCAGGGCATAGCAGGTCACCCGCCCGCCCAGGCACATGATGTTCATGTCGTCGTCCTCCACCCCCTGGTGGGCGGAATAGACTTCGGTAATCAGCGCGGCCCGGACCCCGGGTATTTTGTTGGCGGCCACGCAGGCCCCCACGCCGCTGCCGCAGATGGCCACCCCCCGGTCCACCTTGCCTTGGGCCACGGCCCGGGCCAGGGGCGCCACGTAATCGGGGTAATCGTCATGGGGCTCATACTCCCGGGCGCCGAAATCCACCAATTCGCACCCCTTTTCCCGGAGTTCCTCAACCAATTGCTCTTTGAGTTCAAAACCGCCATGGTCGGCGGCGATCCCCAGACGCATCGCGTCCTCCCTTCCTTAGCTACAGTCGGGCCTTATAAGAGTCCCTTAACCTTACTGATAATGGCCCTGGCAGAGATGCCTTCGTAGTCCAGCAGTTCCTCGGGCTTGCCGCTTTTGGGTTTCCGGCGCACCGCCAGGGTTTGGACCGGGGTGGGCGTAGAGGCCAGGGCGCTGAGCACCGCCTCCCCCAGGCCGCCCTCGGGATAATGGTCTTCCACGGTGATGAGGGCTTTGGTCTCCCGGGCCGCGGCCTGGAGGGTAGCCAGATCCAGGGGCTTTATGCTGTATAGATCGATGACCCGGATGAAGATACCTTCTTTCTGCAATGCTTCCCAGGCCGCCAGGGCTTCGTGAAGGGTCACTCCCGCGCCGATGACGGTGGCCACGTCTTTATCGCTCCGGTGGAGGACCTTGCTGCCGCCGATGCCAAATTCATCCTCCGGGCCATAGAGGATGGGGGTTTTCATCCGGGTGGTGCGGAGATAGACCAGGCCCTGATGCCGGGCCGCGGCCTCCACCAATTTTTCGGTGGAGACGGCGTCGCCGGGATAGAGCACCACGCTGCCCCACAAGGCCCGGAACATGGCCAGGTCTTCCAGGCCCATCTGGGAGGGCCCGTCTTCGCCGATGGAGACCCCGGCGTGGGAGCCCACGAATTTCAAGTTGGGGTCGGAATACTGGCTCATCCTGATCTGGTCGAAGGCCCGGCTGAAGAAGGCCGCGAAGGTGGACAGGAAAGGAATCTTCCCCCGCCGGGCCAGACCCAGCCCAATGCCCACCATGTTCTGTTCGGCAATATAAACCTCGAAGAAGCGCTCCGGATAGGCGGCCTGAAAGATCTCGGCCATGGTGGAGTTGCTCACCTCCGCGTCCAGGCTGACGATCCGGGGAAATTCCGGGTAGATCCGGGCCAGGGCGTTGCCGAACGCGGTCCTGGTGGCCACGGGCTTATCCAAAGGGTAGGAAACGGGTTTCGCGTTTTGGGGCTGTGGCTCCAACGGCCTCTGGTCGTGGGGCCGGGGGATTTTCCCCCGCACCGATTTGTCGATGGGCCCCAACTCCGGCAGGGCCCGGGCCAATTCCTCCCTAGTCAAGGCCTTGCCGTGCCAGCCGTTTTTGTCCTCCAGGAAGGAGACGCCCTTGCCCTTGATGGTCCGGGCGACGATCATCACCGGTTTGCCGCGCCCCCCCGCGGCCTGCTGATACGCGGGGAGAATCCCTTCAAAGGAATGGCCGTCAATGAGAAGGGTTTCCCAGCCGAAGGCATTGAGGCGCTGCCTGTAGGCCTTAAGGTCGTGGCCGTACATGGTCTCCCCCCGCTGGCCCAGGCGGTTGACGTCCAGGATGCCGATGAGATTGTCCAACCGGTAATGCGCGGCCAACTGGATGGCCTCCCACGGGGAGCCCTCCGCCATTTCGCTGTCCCCCAGGAGCACGTAGGTCAGGTAAGGGAGCTTATCCAGGTACTTGGCGTTCAGGGCCATGCCCAGACCGATGGACAGCCCCTGGCCCAGGGAGCCGGTGGCCGCCTCGGTGTAGGGAAAGCTGACGGTGGGGTGGCCTTCCAGGGGGCTGCCGAACTTACGGTAAGTCTTAATCAATTCTTCTTCCGATAATTTCCCGGCCGCGGCCCAGAGCGCGTAAAAGAGCGGGGAGGCATGGCCCTTGGAAAAGATGAGGCGGTCGTTGTTGGGGTGCTCCGGGTGGTCCACGTCATATCTAAAAAAACCGCCGAAGAGGAGGCCGGTCATCAGCTCCGTGGCCGACAAAGAGGAGGTGGGATGCCCGGAACCGGCTTCAGTGGTGGCCGCCAAAATATAATAGCGGATCAAGGCGGCCAGTTTGGTTAATTTGGCCAGTTTATCTTGATCTGACACGGGCGTTGCCTCCTGTGGTTAACCATAACATGAAACAGGCTTCCCACTAGGGGGTGGGAAAAGAATTACGGTATCCAGCCCCTTCCCCAAAGATTCCGGATGGCGGCCGGGTCAGGGCCGGATCAGTGGTTTTCAGTCTCCCTTAAAATAACAAGCGGAGGGGTCCTGTCAAGAACCGCTCTGCCCCTGGCCCGGCCCCCGCCCTCTTTCGCCCAACTTGACAGACGCAGGAGAGTTTCCTAATTTTCTGGTATCCTAGAAAATCTTTGAACTGCGTCGGCATCTGGGTTGGCGGGGGAGGGGCCGTGGACCAAAGAAGCAGGGTCCCCGGGGCCGTTCCTGTTCCCCCGCCAATCCTCCCAGCCGCCAACGCAGAGAAAATTCCACCCTCAAGGAGGAAAGGATGGACCGAAAGTTAACGCGGTTTTTCGGCAACCTGATCCTGATGGTCAGCCTGTTTCTCATCTTTATCCCCGCCCCGGGGTTTGCCGGGCCGGCAGAAAGGAGCCAACCTTTGGTTAAACTGGAAACCAGCATGGGGGAGATCGTCCTGGAACTCAACGCCGAGAAGGCCCCGGCCACGGTGGCCAATTTTCTCCAATACGTCAAAGACGGATTTTTCAACGGCACCATTTTCCACCGGGTCATCAACGGTTTTATGATCCAGGGCGGCGGCTTTGACGCCAAAATGAGCCAGAAACCCACCCGGAAGTCCATCAAGAACGAAGCGGATAACGGGCTGGCCAACGAGGCGTACACCATAGCCATGGCCAGGACTCCGGACCCCGACTCGGCCAGCTCCCAGTTCTTTATCAATGTGGCGGACAACCAGATGCTCAACCACCAGGATAAAACTCCCCAAGGTTGGGGCTATGCCGTGTTCGGCAAAGTGGTCCAGGGCCAGGAGGTGGTGGACAAAATCAAGGCGGTGGCCACCACCAACCGGGGCATGCACCAGAACGTGCCCGTGGAGCCGGTGGCCATCATCAAGGCCACGGTGGTGGAGAAATAGCGAACTCAAGAAAATGGTTTCCTGGGGGGAGGGCCGGGGACCTGAGGCTTATTAATTCTCCCCACGAAACCATTTTTAAGAGTCCCCAAGTTGTGATTACCCAGGGTATCGACTATAATCGGCCCCATGGCGGATTGGATTTCCCAATTAAAGGATTACACCTTCCTGGTCACCGGCAGCGCCGGGTTCATCGGCTATCATGTGTCCCGGGCCTTGCTGGCCGCGGGCGCCCCGGTGGTAGGCCTGGATAATTACAACGATTATTATTCCCCGGCCTTAAAACGGGACCGGGACCGGGAGTTACAAAACTTCCCCCAATTCACCTCCATCACCGCCGACTTGACTGACTTTGCCGCGCTGGAAGGCCTCTTCCAGGCCCACGGCCCCCAAAAAATCTGCCACCTGGCGGCCCAGGCCGGGGTGCGCTATTCCCTGATCAACCCCTTCTCTTACCAGAAGGCCAACCTGGAAGGCTTTCTCAACCTCCTGGAACTGGCCAAACGCTTCCGGGTGGAGCGGTTCGTCTATGCCTCCAGTTCCAGCGTTTACGGGGGGCTGACGGAACTGCCCTTTTCCGAGGACCAAAGGGTGGACACCCCCATCAGCCTCTATGCCGCCACCAAACGGGCGGACGAACTCATGGCCCACGCCTATACCCATCTCTTCGGCATCCCCACCGTGGGTTTGCGCTACTTTACGGTCTATGGCCCCTGGGGCCGGCCGGATATGGCCATGTGGCTCTTCGCCGCGTCCATGCTCGCGGGCCAGCCCATCAAGGTCTTCAATTACGGGGAGATGCAAAGGGATTTCACCTATATTGACGACATCGTCCAGGGTACCCTGGCCGCGCTCATGGTCCCCGGCCTGGCCCCCTACGAGATTTTCAATCTGGGCAATCACCGCTCCGAAGAGCTGACCCTGGTCATCGCCCTCCTGGAACAGGAGTTGGGGGTGGAGGCCCAAAAGGAACTGCTCCCCATCCAGCCCGGGGACGTACCCGCCACCTTCGCGGATATTCGCCGGGCCCAGTCCCGCCTGGGTTTCCAACCCACCACCCCCATCACCCTGGGCATTCCCCGCTTTATCCAGTGGTTCAAAGACTACCACGGACTTCCCCTATCTGCCGTAGATTAGCGGTATTTCCCTTCCCAAACCGGTCTAGGAAAGGCTGGCCCGGATGCGAAAAATCGCCCGCTACTTCCAGGCCGGGCGGGCCGCGGAAATCTTCTTGCAGTCCCCTAATCTGGACCGCCAACCGGCTCCGTAAGACAGTTTTTAGTTTTTGGTTATTAGTTAAAAAATGAAGATTATTAATAAGTTAAAAAGATAGTTTGTTTAAAATGGTATAAATGAAAAGTTGAGGCGGCAAGGCCAAGTTTAAAGGCGGGCACCGAGGCCCGCCCCACCAGGCTGTTTTTTCAAACCATTCCCAGCTCGCGAAAAGTTCAAAAATCTTTTCACTAAAAACCAAAAACCAAAAACTAAAAACTGTATTTAATCCAAGGGCAGGAGCACGGTGAACCAGGTCTCTCCCGGCTTGCTCTCCGTCTGGATCTGTCCCTGGTAGGGGGTGAGGAGGCGCCGGGCCATAAAAAGGCCCAGGCCCGCATGGGGCGGGTTCGAGTCGGTTTTGGTGGTCACAAAGGGCTCAAAGAGCCGGGGCATAATCTCCGGAGGAATCCCCACCCCGGTATCCCCCACCCGCAGGAGGAAGTGACCGTTCTTAACCGCGGTGGCCACCGTCAATGTGCGGAGTTCCACCCCTTCCATGGCCTCCAGGGCATTGTCCACCAGATTGCGGAAGCTCTGGGAAAAATCGATGTATTGGCCGTGAATTGAGGGCAGGCCGCTCTGGAAGCGAAAGACCTTTTCCACCTGGTGCTTGAAGAAGGGATGGGCCCGGTACAGCTCCAGTTCCTCCTGATATAACTGGTTGAGGTCCAGATGCTGCCTCTCCTGGTTCTCTTCATGCAGCCCTTGGGAGATAATCCGGCGGGCCTGGGTCTGCAGATTTTGCACCTCCTGATAAAACTGCCGCAACTTCTCCTGGCGGTACTGGAAATAAGGGGACAGCTTGGCCGAGATCTCCGGGGGACATTCTTCCAGGCAGTCAAGCTCTTCCCGGGATTTCTGCTCCAGGAGTTCCAGATGGAAAGAAAGGACCTGCAGGGGGGTGTTCATATTGTGGACGATGCCGGTGCAACGGCGGCCCACGGAGGAGTGGCGGTAGTAACGCGCCAGCTCCTGCCAGCAGCGTTCCAGCATTTGCTCCAAGGGGAGAGGTTTATCGCCAGTCACGAGTGCTCTCTTCTTTGCCTGCCTCTGCTCGTAAACCACCGGGGGCCATTTTCCCGAGTTGCGGCGCGGCGATTGCCCGTGCGAATCAGCGGGAGGGAGCCCGGGGAACGGGATGTCTCCTCGAGTGAAGCAATTCTATCATTAAATTTGGTAAATGCCTTAAAATTGATTTGCCAAAACGGTATTAATGAAGCCGGGCTGACCCCCGAAAAGCCGGAAACCGGAATCCAGGTCCTGCCGGGATGCAGCCCTCACCGGTCCGGTTATTGATGCAGCAAGTTCGTGCCACTCAGGCGGTTTGGGAGGAGAGCATATCCACGAAATCCAGGGCCAGTTGCGGATCAAACTGAGTGCCGGCATGGATCCGGATCTCGGCCAGGGCCTCGGGAATGCTGCAGCGGTGGCGGTAAGGGCGATCGGTGGTGAGGGCGTCATAGACGTCCGCCAGGGCCAGGAGGCGGCAGTGGAAGGGAATTTCCTCCCCGGCCAGGCCAAAGGGGTAACCCCGGCCGTCCCAGCGTTCGTGGTGGTAGAGGATGACGTTCTTTTCCTGGGTCCGCAGCCCCAGGGGCTCCACGATTTTGCCCCCGATGATGGGATGGGTCTCGATGATCCCCCGTTCCTCTTGAGTCAGAGGTCCGGCCTTCAGCAGGATGAAATCGCTGATTCCCACTTTGCCGATGTCATGGAGGTAGCTGGCGGTTTTCAGGGATTCCAACTCCTCGGCGGGCAACCCCAGGTGGCGCCCGAAGTGGCCGACGATCTCCGTCACCCGGGCGGAATGCTGGCCGGTATAGGGGTCCCTGGCTTCCAGGCTTCTCACCAGGGCCTTGATGGATTCCAAAAGGTAGATGGTGTTTTTCTCGTGATGCGCCAGATTATCGGAGACCAGGGAGGGGTTTTCCGCCAGCATGGCCACCAGGTTAAGATCATCCACGTCCAGGGGCCGCTCCGGGCGGTCGCCCAGGAGGAGGACGCCGCGCACCTTTTCGCCTTGGACTACGGGCACCGCCAGGATTGGGGAGGAATGCTTCTGGTCCCGGGGAGTAAAGAGGAGGGGGACGCCGTTTTGGACTGCTTCCTGGGCCGCTTCCCAATAATGAGGGGGCAGGTTCTGGTTATCCAGACTGGCCAGGAGGCGCAGACGCCCATTCGCCCCGTTCTTGGTGAGGAACGCGGCCTGGCGGGCTTTGGTGATTTTCACCACCAGTTTGAGGAGTTCCATATAGAACTCTTCATTGCCGGAGGCCCGGCCTAAACGCTGGAGCATGGAAGTGGCCCAATAATATAGACCGGCCGGATCCTGCTGCATCGGTGCGGGTGGCGGGGAGAGGTTGAGGCTCTTGCGTTGGGTTGGAGAAAGGGAATCCAGCAGGCGTGAGAAGATATCAGGCAGATCCTCCAGGGTAATCAGATCATCAGGCTGTACGCCGGACTGAGTCAGGGGTTCCAGGGAGAGAGTCAAGGTAAAATTGCCCCCCGGTAGAGACATTTGAATGGTTTCGGCCCAAGTGACGGGCTGGCGCCGCTGGGCGAGGGGAAGGGGGGACTTGGATGATCTCGACACTATGGAAACCCTGGTTCGCTTCAGATAAGAAGCCGTTCTTTAAGCTTCTGGTACTCTTCTCTGGTCAACATATTTTCTTTGTACAGATCCCGCAGCCGCTCCAAATCCGTCAGGTATGGCTGGTTTTCTTCGTCGGGGGCATAGTCTTTCAGAGGGACGGGACCGGGGGACCAGAGAGTCCGGGAGCGGGTTTCGGGGCGGTTGTCGCCCCCGAGAAGCTGGGGCAATTGCTGCATCTCTTTCAGCTTGGCGGTTAAATCATCAAGTTTATGGAGCAATTTTTGATTCTCCCGACGCAAATTTATGAGCCGGGTGGCATTGGTCACGGCAATCTCAATTTCCTGCAATTTGAAAGGCTTGCACAGATAATCATAGGCCCCTTCCCGGATGGCCCCGATGGCGCTGTCTAACGAAGCGTAACCGGTCATGATGATCACCATGGTGGCCGGGTCCCGTTGCCGGGCGGCCCTGAGCACCGTTAAACCATCGGCTTCGGGCATCACCAAATCGGTGATGATCAAGGGATATGTCTGCTTCTCTAATAAGGACAAGGCCTTGCCGCCGTGGGGGGCCAGATCCACTTGGTGGCCCTTCTGCCTCAGAAACTCAGCCAGGGCGGCGGCCAGGGTAACATCATCCTCGGCGATGAGAATGGAAAGGGGGGCTTCAGACCCGGCCATAACACCTGAACCCCCTCCGGGGGTGTCGCCGGGACCCCCGCCGGGATGCCTCCCAGACCACGGGGAGAAAGTCCGGAAATCGTCTCTTCCTTCCTCTAGGCAAGTGCCCCTGGACTCCCGTTGTTTCCATTCCCAGGCCGTGCTTGCCGTCGACATTCATGCATCCGGGCTTCCCTTCTTCCCCAGGATTCGGTAACGAAAAGGACATATCCTCGCCCTTGGCTTTGTCAGCCTCCCGGGAAGAGGGTTGGACCCGCTCCCGTGGGTCTTACCTGGGGAACTGTTCCTAACTTCTTATCGGCTCTTGTAATGCACCCATTAAAATTTCAAGGTAAGGCAAATTTAGGGAGGATCGGGGAGCGGAATTATCTCCCCCAGGGGGGGTGTCAGGGGGAACTTTAGGGCAGGCGGATGAGACAGGTGGTGCCGTGGCCGACTGTACTGGTAATGCTGATTTCCCCCCCGTGTTGCTCGATGAACCCCCGGCAGATGGTCAGGCCCAGGCCGGAGCCCCCTTCTTTGGTGGAGAAGAAGGGAGTGAACAGTGACTGGAGATGCTCCGGGGGAATACCTTGCCCCGTGTCCGTCACGGTGAGCTCCAGGAGGTCTCCCTGGATTTCCAGGCCCACCGTCAGCAGTCCCCCCTGGTCCATGGCTTCCAGGGCATTTTTCAAGAGATTGATCAAGACTTGCCGGATCTGCCCGGGATCAAAAAGGCAGGTGGGAACCTCCCCTGGGGCCTGTAATTGAAAGGTCACCCCCCGCTCTTTGAAACTGTCCGCCATCATCTCCGTCACCTCCTTAATCAGGGCCAACAAATCCCCGGGGACTTTTTGGGTGGGGGTGATGTGGGTGAAGCTCCCCAGATCGCTCAGGAACTTTTCCAGGCGTTCCACCTCCTCCCGGATGAGCTGCAACCGCTGCTGCACCTTGGGGGACAAGTCCGCCTGGCGCTCCAGTTGCCGGGCGAAGCCGCCGATCACCAACAGCGGGCTCTTGATTTCGTGGGTAATGTGGGCCACCATCTTCCCCAAAGTAACCAGGCGTTCGTTTCTCAGTAGATCCTCTTCCAGGCGTTTTCTCTCCCTGAGGTCCCGGAAATAGCCGACAATGCCCCGCACCTCGCCGCCGTCGGTGAGGGGCCGGGCCGACAGCCAGATGGGCACCGAGGTGCCGTCCTTATGGAGGGCCACGGTTTCGTAATTTTCCAGGATGCCCACCCCGCCGTAAGCCGGGTCATAGATTAATTCCTTAATGGCATGGGCCTCACTGGGGGGATAAAATTGGGCCACATTAATCTTGCCGATGGCTTCCTCGGGGGTATAACCCAGGATCCGGCTGGCTCCCTGGTTGAAGATCAGGACGTTGCCCTCCAGGTCGTTGGCGATGATGCCGTCTATGGAGGCCTGGGTCAGGTTGCGTTCCAGTTCGTAGCTTTGCCGGAGTTCCTGCTCCAGGTTGAACCTCTGGGTGACATCCCGGAAGACCCCCACCCTGAATTGGCCTTCCACCTCTTTCTCCAGGGGATAAAAAGTGGCCTCGTAAATGAATTGTTTCCCCTGGATGACCCTCTTCAGCAAGGTGCGATGGGGATAAAGGGGGCCCACTTCGGTGGGACAGAACTCGGGGGAGGCCGCATCCGATTCGGTGAAAGGGCTCACCAAATCGAAGCAGTACTGGCCCAACAGGTCCTCCCGCCCAAAGCCGAAATGTTCCACAAACGCGGCATTGGCATAGACGATGCGCCGATCCTCATCCAGGACCAGGAGATAGACGTCCGTCAGGCTGTCCAGGAGATTGGCCGGGAGCCCTGCCAACTTATTTATCATAAGCTTCCCTAACGCACGGATCTGGGGGTTCAGCCACCGTTGCTGGTCAAATATTAATCATTATTCTGCTTAAAAACCAGATACGGCCACAGTTATTGTGCCGGCGACCAGGGGGATGGCCCGGGGCCTCAGGCCCCCAGCCCTTAGAACCAATCCGTAAGATAGGGATTGCTGGACTTCTCCTGGCCCAGGGTGGAGGAGGAGGTCTCCCCGTAATCATGGCCGGGCCAGACGCGGGTCTCATCCGGGAGGGGCATGATTTTGTCCTGGAGGGATTGGATGAGGTCGTTCAAGGACCCCCCCGGCAGGTCGGTGCGCCCCGCGGCCCCCACGAACAGGGTATCCCCGGTGAACAGGTGGCCGGGAAAGTAGAGGCAGACGGCCCCGGGGGTGTGCCCCGGGGTGTGCAGGACAAAAACCTCCCCCCGCCCCAGGGTGAGGCTCATGCCGTCTTCCACTTCCAGGTCAACCCGGGTCAAGGGGGGGAAACCCTCGGATATGGCCGCGGCTTGCATCTCCGGGCGGCTGAAGAACTCCCGGTCCAGACGGTGCATGACGATGCGGGCTCCGGTCTGGGCCGCCCAGAGGTTATTGCCGGCGATATGATCCGCGTGGCCGTGGGTGTTGACGATCCACTTAAGCCGCCAGCCGTTCTTGCGGAGCTGTTCGGCCAACTCCGGCGCGGGGCCGCCGGGATCGATCAAGAGGGCCTCTCCGGTTTCCGGGCAAGCCACCAGGTAGGTGAGCACCGTCAGGGGGCCCACTTGCTCGGCGGTGACGCTTAGACGCAAGAAGCCTCTCCCGGGGCGGGTGGGCAGGGATAGACGATCATTTCGCCAGGAACCGGAAGATCATCTGCTGGTTGCGGAGAGAATGGATTTCAGCTTTGAGGTGACGGACCTGGGCCAATTCTTGTTCCGCCTTAGACTCCCCGGCTAGTTTCACGGAAAGCTCCCGCTGGGTAGCCTCCACCTGATCGCTCTTCTTCATCTTGTCGGCGGCGGATTTTTCCAGGCGCTCGGCCTGGGCCGTCTCATCCGCGGCCAATTTCTTATTCACCGTCTCCTGCTGTTCCTCCTGGGGGGTCAAGGTCCTCTCTTTCTGCAGGGGGCCGCATTCTTTCAGCAAGATGGTGAACAGAGAATTTGACTCTTTCAGCAACGCCTTGGCCTCCGCGGTGTATTTGGCGGCCAGTTTCTTCTCCGCCTTATCCAGGAGGGTCAAGGCTCTCTTGTACAAAATAGCGTGATCCGGACCGCAAGCGGGCTTCGGAGTCTGGGCCAGGCCCGGACCCAAGAGCACCAGACCATGGATTAAAAACATGCCTACCAAAACTTGGCAACCGCGGCTCAAGCGCATCTTATCCGTCCTTTAGTTGTGGAGTTTAAAGGTTTCAGTGATGGCCCGTTGGAACCGAGGCCGGTAGATCAGGTCAAAGGCCGTTTCTTTACCGGGGAAGAGTTGCAAGGCCTGGCTGCGGATATCCTCCACCACTCTTTTCGCCTCCGCCAGGGTATGGCGCCCGGCCCGGATTTCCATCAGGGTCCGGTCCACCAAAGACCGGAGATATATCAGGTTCCGGTTTTCTTCCTGGATGGCTTGAAGGTTTCCTGCGGCCCCGTTCTCTTCCGGCACCGGTCTTTACCCCCGAAAATCAGCAGGGTCTTATTCTAACTTGGCTTCTTTCCCCTGTAAAGGGAAAAGGAGAATCTCCCGGGGGCGGGGGGCGGGGGTGGCGGCGGTGGTGGCTTTGGGGTCCGGCAGGTTCCTGGTGACGTCCCGGGCGATGCCTTCCCGGAGCTTCAGGATTTTGGGAACCAGGTCCCAGTCGACGCGGTCTTCCAGTTGGTTCTTCCGGGCCAGGTCCTTCACCAGGGTCAGAGAGTTCATTTTCCACTGGTAGATGTTGGGATGGGCCTCGAGAAAGATGCGCCCCTGGGGCGTGACGGCCATCTTGATGGGCCGGTAGATAATCTTCACCGGCGTCCCCAATTGAATCTGGGGGAAGAGCTTCTCGATCTCCTCGGGGAGCATGCGGATGCAGCCGTGGGAGACGTTGTAGCCCACGCTCCAGGGCCGGTTGGTGGCATGGATGCCCACTCCCGCGGCCGTGGTTCCCATCCAGAACTTCCCCAGGGGATTCTGGGGTCCGGGCGGCACCTGCTCCACCACTTCCTGGCCCTGTTCTTCCATCTCCTCCTGGATGGACTCCGGGACGTTCCAGGTGGGGTTTTTGCGTTTCTCGCAGATCTTATAGGTCCCGGTGGGGGTCGGCCAACTGGGCTTGCCCACCGCCAGGGCATAGCGCCGCTGATAGGCACCATCCTTGAAATAATACAGATTGAACTCCGGCAGGTTGATAATCAGCCCGTCACTCAACTCGCCGGGCACAATGTGGGTGTTGTCGATCTTGAGGGTCATCCCCTTTTTCAGGCGATAGGGCTTTTGCAAGTTATTGTGTTTGGCCACCACGAACCATCGCAATCCCCGCTCCTGGGCCAGCCGGTCCACGGTGATCCGGCGTTCCACCAGGTACTCCTCCTGGCTTCCGGCCACCTGGGTGTAAAGAGTGACCCCCACGGGGTTGGCGTGCACTGCCGCCGCCCCGGCCAGGCACCACAGGCTCATCAGCAACACCAGCCGCCTCATGTCAATACTCCACCTCCACGGCATAGGGAAAATGGTCGGACGGATAACGCCCCTTCAGATTATCGGTAACCATGAAGGCTTCCTTAACCGCAAAGGGCGGGGAAAGCAAGATCCAATCGATGCGGCTCCCCCGGGGGCAGCCGTCAAATTGGTGTTGGGAGGTGGCTTCCACCCCCGGGGGGTGCAGGGCCCGCCAGGTATCCCCCAAGGGGCTGCCTTCCCCCAGGAATTCCCGGTAAACCGGGGAGTCCGGGGGCTCATTAAAATCTCCCACCAGAATCATCGGCTTCTCCCGGAGGAAGAAATGCTCCCGGATCATCCGGGCGCCTTCCAGGCGGGCCAGGGCGGAGACATGGTCCAGGTGGGTATTGATGAAGTAAAACCCCAGCCCCCTTTTTCTCTCCTGGAAAAAGCCGTAAGTGACCATTCGGGGAAAGGCGCTGTCCCAGCTTAGGCTGCGGTGCACCGTGGGGGTCTCGGAGAGCCAGAATTCCCCGGACTCCCCCACCTCAAACAGATCTCCCCGGTAAAAAATGGTGGGGTACTGGCAGGTGCGGTCTATCTGGCGGTGGGCAATCAGTGGCAGGTAATGGGGCAGATGCGCGGCCAGATACTCCAACTGGGGCACGGTGCCCTCCTGGGTGCCCAAAAGGTGGGGGCCGTGGGCCAAAATGACCTGCACCACCAACTCCTTACGGTATTCCCATTCATTAGGACCGTCTTGGGGGGTGGCAAAGCGGAGATTGAAGGTCATCAGGCGCATATCCAGTCTCAGGCGAACCTCCCGGGCAGGGACTGGGGAAAGAAGAGTTCCCCGCACTGCCTGAGGAAATAGGCGTCGGTCATGGAGGCGATGAAGTCCCGGACCACCTCCGGGGGCTGATAGTTTTCCAGATAGACGGGGTCCATGGAGGACAAAAAATCCCGCCAGATAAGGGAATCGAGGCGCCGCTCCCGGACGTCCTGGAGAAAGCGGGTCCAGAGAGAGGAAAAGAGGCCCTCGATCTTCGGGGTTTCCGCCTTGATTCGGGGATTGTCGTAGATACGCTCGTAATTAAAGGCCTTCAAGGTCTTCAGGGCCTGGCCCACTTCCGGGCTGTAGCCCACGTAATTCTTCTCAAAACTGTGGGTGATGAGATCGGCCACCAGGCTGTAGACAATGGCCCCGTTGGTGCGGCCCAGGCGCTGGGTGACCAGGGGGGGCAGTTCCTCCCGCTGCACCAGGTTGAGGGTGATGGCGTCTTCCAGGTCCCGGCCGATGTAGCTGATGGTGTCCGCCAGCCGCACCACGCAGCCTTCCAGGGTCATGGGCTTGAGGGAGACCTCAGGGTCGGCCAGCTTACGGCCCATCTCCTCCTCCAGATGGGCGAAGGTCTTTTCCCAGTCCGGGGCCAGGCGTTCCAGGTGGGATTCCCCATCGTGGCAGAGAATGCCGTCCAGGACCTGGAGGGTCAAATTGAGCCCCCGGCCGTTTTTCTCCACCTTTTCCAGGAACCACACCCCCTGGAGGCTGTGGAGAAAGGGGCCGATGCCCTGGGAGGCGCAGATGGCCGAGAGAATCCGCTCCCCGTCGTGGCCGAAGGGAGGGTGGCCGATGTCATGGCCCAGGGCGATGGCCTCCAAGAGGTCCTCGTTCAGGCGCAGAAAGCGGCCGATGGTGCGGGCGATCTTGGAGAGGAGCTGCACGTGCAAGACCCGGTGGCTGATGTGCTCATGGTCGATGAGATAGAAGACCTGGGTCTTGTCGATATAACGGGTATAGGCCCTGGAATGGAGGATGCGGTCGGCGTCCACCGCGAAGTTCTGGCGGTGGCCTTCGGCGATGCGCTCTTCAAAGCGCCGCCGGATGGCCTGGGTGCTGCGGGTGGCGTAAGGGGAGAGCCCGGATTCCTCCCCCCGGTCAAGGATTTGGCGTAGTTCCCCCAAGTTTACCATCTAATGCTTCAAATCCCCCGGCAAATATTTTATCATAGCCATGGCCGTCCCACAAGAATTATGGAATATTTGACCGTCTCGGAAATTATGTTTAGACTAGAGGTTAGGAAAAGGCGGCCAGAGGGCCCTAAACTTAAAAGGCGGGCCCGATCTCTGCCGATGCGGAGGAACTTATGGTCAAGGTATTGCTGGAGCGCACCATCAAGGGCCAGAATGTGGGGGAAATTGTGCGGCTGCTCAGGCAGATGCGGGTTAAGGCCATGCAACAGCCGGGCTACATCTCCGGGGAGACCCTGCATGCGGTGGATGATCCCAACTTATACCTGGTGATCAGCACCTGGGAGTCATTGGACCACTGGCAGGCCTGGGTCCAGAGTCCGGAGCACCGGAAACTCCAGGAGGAGATCGACACCTACCTGCAGTCGCCCACCGCGGTCAGGGTTTTCACTTACTAGGCTGGCAGGGGGAAGGCGCTCTTTTCCCTGGGCGGAATTTTTTCACCAGAGAATAATGCCGGGAGCGAGCCGGTTTCCGCCCATGTGGCCACCTATCCATTAAATAAAAATAACCCCAAAAATAACGTAACTTCTTTAAATTGTTATTTATATATTTAAATTATAATTAAGTAAAATATCTTGGCGTTCGATATAATTTTAAGGTTTGGTGCAAATGAGCAGTTGGCCTCAATCTTCTATCCGCATTCTTCTGGGCCTGATCATTTTTCTAGGCGGGATTTATGTGAGTCGCCTGGCTTTTTCCCCGGATCTCCCTCTAGTGGGCGTCATCCAGTGGACCCGGGAGGTCAAACCCTTTGAGGATAGTCTCCAGGGTGTAATTGAGGGGCTGCGGGAGGATGGTTACCAGGACGGTCTCAATATCCGCCTGGAAGTGATAAATGCCCAGGGAGAAAAAGCCGCGGCCGCGGCCGCGGCCCGGGAGTTCCTGAAGAAAAAGGCCGGTCTCCTCATCACCGTGGGCACGGTGCCCACCCTAATCGCCCTGGAAGTCACCCGGGACACCAAGATCCCCATAGTTTATACCCTGGTGGGCTCTCCCAACGCCACCGGGCTCTCCCCCCCGCCTCCGCCACAGGCCGTCCGCTTTACCGGCACCAGCATGGAGGTGCCGGTGGTGGAGCAGTTGCGGTTTCTGCTTTTGGCCCGGCCGGGGTTGAAGCGCCTGGGAATCCTTTTCTGCAAAGCCACTCCCCAGGCGGCGGCCACCGGCGAGGAGGCGGAGAGGGTGAGCCCCAGCCTGGGACTCACTCCCATCCTGCGCGCGGTCACGGATGATCGCCCTGAAACCTTGCTCCAGACGGTCACCGATCTGGTCCACGAAAAAATCGAGGCCTTGTTCATCCCCACCGATCCGGTATTGGCGACGACCAAGAATCTGAAGATTATTTGCGATGCCACCATGCGGGCCTTTATTCCGGTAATGGCGCCGGACGGTAATTCCGTGGCTTTCGGGCCCCTCATCTCCTACCATTGCGACTTTGTGGAGATCGGGCGCCAATCGGGGCGGCAGGCCGCCCGGCTGTTGAATGGGACGCCCCTGGACCAGGTGCCCCCGGAATCTCCGGTGATAAAAAAACTGACCATTAACCTGAAAGTGGCCCATGACCTGCATATGTCGTTGTCCAGGCAGCTCCTTTCCCAGGCTGATCAATTCCACCAGTAAGCCGGGAGGGCTCTGGAGAGGCAAGGGAGATGAACGGGGGGGAACCCCCAGAGAAGCAAATCTTTCTCGAGGATACTAATTTTCGCCGCCAAGCGTGGTAAGATACAGTTAAGGCGCACGTTTTCAGGTGCAGAATCCCAGGTTTCTTTAATCGTTAGATCATGAAGGTTCCCTTAACCAAAACCTTTAGATTTCGCATTTTGCTTCTGGGCCTGGTGGGTTGGGTTGTCCCCCTGGTCGCCCTGACCCTGGGGATTGCCATTTTCTCCCGAAATTTGAGAGGCGATTTTGATAAATCCCTGGAAAATATCAAGGCCCGGGAGGGAATGCGCCTCCAGGAACAGCAGCAGAACCTGGTGTCCGGCCAGATGCGCCAGAAGGCCTTGGATGTGGCCCAGGAGCTGTCCCTCTTTTTGGTCCTCCAGCGCTCCCGCCCCTGGGAAGAAGTCTTTCGGGATCCGAAATTCCGCCGGATCGCGGTGCAACAGGTGGGGATCATCGGGGAGACCTTTCTCCTGGACCCGGAGAACCATAGAATTTTGCTCAGCTCCTGCACCCTGGAAGTTGGGGAACAGGATAGACTGGGGCGATGTCCCAATTTGGCCCAAGCCCTGGCGGAACTGGCCGCCAAGAACCATTGGACCGCCTACCTCAGCGAAGTAAAACTGCCCCAAACCCCGTCTTCGGATTATTACGGCTTTCTCGTGCCGGTTTCCGTCCGCCCCGCCGGCGGCCCGGCTTTGGTGGTGGGAGTCTTGGCGGATCTGCGGGAGCTGGACCGCGGCTCCAATGCCGCGTCCTCTATTTTGAAAACCGCGGTAAATGTGAGCCGGACTCTGGTGGACAGCCGCATCCAGCAATTCCAGAAGGAGGTCTTGGTTTTTCTGGGAGGCCTGGGCCTGTTGGGACTGATTGCCGGCCTGGCCCTGTACCGGCGCCAGACCCGGGAGATGGCCGCCTTGACCCGGGCCGCGGAGGCTTATAATGCCGGGGACCTGGATTACCGCACCCCTGACCCCAGTGGGGATGAGCTGGGGCAATTGGCCCACACCCTCAACCGGATGGCCGAGAGTCTTCAAGAGAACACCGTGTCCCGGGCCGAATGGGAAAACACCTTCAATGTCATTCCCGACCAGATCATGCTCCTGGATACGGGACAGCGGGTGGTCAGGGTCAACAGGGCCGCCGCTGAATTTCTGGGGGTTTCTCCGGAGGAGGCGGTGGGCCGTTTCTGTTACGAGTTGATGCATACGGCCAGAGCTCCCTCGGTAAGTTGCGGCTTTGTTCAGGCCATGCGGGATGGCACCAGGTCCCAGATGGAGTTCTGTTCTCTGGACGACCGGGCTACCTTCCTGGTGACCGTGGACCCCTTGCGGGACCGGGAAGGGAAGATCATCGGCGCGGTGCATGTGGCCCGGGATATCACCAACCTCAAACGGATCCAGGAAGAGCTGGCCCAGTCCTCCCATTTCTTGGAACATATCATCGAATTCGCCCCCCTGGCGGTGGCGGTGGTGAACGCCCAGGGCCTCTATACCCAAATCAACCGCCAATTCCTGACGGAATACGGTTATGCCCCGGAAGATATTCTCCAGAAACCATACTCGGTGATTTATGCCAGCAGGAAGGAAAGACTCCAATTAATGCGGGACCTCCAGAAACATGGGGAAGTTCTCAGCCGGGTGGCTCTCGTGAAACACCAAGACGGCCGCGTCGTGCCCACCCGCATTTCCATCCGCAATCTCTGGGGGGCTGACGGCCAATTGCTGGGGTCGGTGGCCATGGGGCGCAATATCTCCGATGAGGTCAACCTGCAACGGCAGATGGAACAGGTGCAAAAATTGGAGGCGGTGACCACCCTGGCCGGCGGCCTGGCCCACAATTTCAACAACCTGTTGACGGTCATCATGGGCCTCACCAACCTGATGCTGGGCAAGATTGACCCTGAACACCCCTTTTATCCGGATCTGAAGGAAATAGAATTGCAAGTGGGGGCCGGCCGGGAACTCACCGAGAACCTCCTTACCTTCACCCAGGATACCAGATTTGAGATGCAATCCCTGGCCCTGAACGATCTGATTAAAGGCACGGTGGATTTATTTGCCCGCACCCGCCGGGATGTGCAGATGGTGTTGGATCTGGCCCCGGACCTGCCGCCGGTGGAGGCCGACCCGGGCCAGATGCAGCAGGTGCTGATGAACCTTCTGATCAACGCCTGGCAGGCCGGACCTCAGGGGGGACAGATCACCATCCAGACCCGGGCGGTGGCCGTGGCGGAATGGACGGACCCGGTTTGGGAACTGGCCCCCGGCCACTATGCCACCATGGCGGTGATCGATGGCGGCGTGGGTATGGACCAAGAGACCCAGGAGCACATATTTGAGCCCCTGTTCACCACCAAACCCCCGGGTCAGGGGACCGGCCTGGGCCTGGCTTCGGTCTGCCACGTCATTAAGAATCACCGGGGGGCCATCCGGGTCCAGAGCCGGAAGGGCCTGGGCTCCACTTTCACCATTTTCCTGCCGGTATCCCAGTTCCAGCCGGAGGTTCTGGCGCCCAAGGAAGTAAGCGTCATTCACGGGCAAGGCACCATCCTGGTGGTGGATGATGAACCGGCCCTGCGGCTGGTGGCCGCCAGACTCCTGGAGAAATTGGGATATCAGGTGATCCAGGTTCCGGGCGGCGAAAAGGCGGTGGAGATCTTCCAGGAGGGGAACCTAAAAATAGACCTGGTGCTCTTGGATATGATCATGCCCGGCATGGACGGCTTTCAGACCGTCCAGCACCTTCGGGCTCTTGACCCCCACGTCCCCATCCTGCTCTGCAGCGGCTACGGAGACGGGAAAGGCAAAGCCTTGCCCCCGGACGTGGGTTACCTCCCCAAACCCTACACCCTGGAAGTCCTGTCCCAAAGAGTGGCCGCGGCTTTGCAGAGCTAACTCCCCACCACGGCCGCCACCCGTCCTCCCCGGCGGCCGGCCTCCCCCCTGGCGCCCCTTCTTTTCCTCACCCTTTAGGGTCAATATTTTTTGCATTGTCCTAAATTGATGATATTATATATAAATTTTATGGGTGTTGGGCAAAATGGGCTCGGGGCAGGGGGGCGATGCGCGGCTGGGATTACCTGGAGGATTTTTTGCGCTACCTGCAGGTGGAACGGCAGATGTCGGCCCACACCCTGAGGAATTATCGCCTGGACCTGTCCCAATTCCTAAAGTTCCTGGCCCCGGAGGGGGCGGCGCCGGTCCTGGAGGAAGTGAATTACCAGCAGTTGCGCGCCTTTCTGGCCCACTGTCTGAAAGGGCGCAGCAAGACCACGGTGGCCCGGAAACTTTCGGCGCTCCGCACTTTTTTTAAATATTTGCAGCGCCAGGGCATTTTGGACCAGAACCCGGCGAAGCTGGCCCCCACCCCCAAGGTGGCCAAAAGCCTCCCCCACTTTTTAACCGTGGACGAGGTCTTCCATCTCCTGGGCCGGATCAGGGGTGATGATTTCGGGGCGCGCCGGGACCGGGCCATCCTGGAGGTCTTCTATGCCGGGGGCCTGCGGCTCTCGGAGTTGGCGGGCCTCAGCCTGGGGGACCTGGACCTGAAAGAGGCCGTGGCCCGGGTCTGGGGCAAAGGGGCCAAGGAGCGCCTGGCCTTCCTGGGGGACGCGGCCCGGCAGGCTCTAATCGCCTATCTGCCCCTCCGGGAAGGGCTTCTGGAGGGCAAGGGCCGCCAGGGAGAGATGGCCCTCTTCCTCAATTTCCGGGGGGGGCGGCTCAGCACCCGGTCCGTGGCCCGGGTGGTGGAGAAGTGGGCCCGCCTCAGCGGCCTGAGCCCGGGGCTCACCCCCCACGGCCTGCGCCACAGCTTCGCCACCCACCTGCTGGAAGGCAAAGCGGACCTGAGGGCGGTGCAGGAACTCCTGGGACACGCGTCCATCTCCAGCACCCAGCGCTATTTGCACCTGAACCTGGATTATTTGATGGAAGAGTACGACAAGGCCCATCCCCGAAGTAAATAAAGAGGGACAAGGGGAAAAGAGATTACAGACCTACCATGGTCCAGGGAGGCGGAAATGAAGCTCCTCATCATCATTGCCAGCGACGCCGGCGAAACCATTTACAACGCCATGCGCCTGGCGAACGTGGCCCAGGGGCAGGGCGAGGAGGTGAGCGTCTTCATGCTGGGGAAAGGGGTGACCTTTGAACAGCAAAGCTCCGAGGCCTTCAACGTCATGGGGGAGATGGAGAAGTTCGCAGGTGATTTCTACGTCTGAGGGGTGTGCTTGAAAGCCCACGGGATGGTGGGCTCCGGCACCTGCCCCATTGCCTGGATGGACGATCTCTATCACTTGATCAAAGAAGCGGATAAGGTTCTGACCTTTTAAATCCTTTTTAGCAAAAGGTAGGGTGGGCATGGCCCACCAACGGAAGGCTAATAAAGGCCAGCCGTGGGCGGCAGTTCCATATTAATTATGCTTGCGTCTTAGCGTCTTTGCGTGAGGTTTCTGATGGATAAGGAAAAATTCCGGGGCACCACCATTCTCATGGTGCGCCGGGGGAATAAGGTGGCGGTGGCCGGGGATGGCCAGGTCACCCTGGGCGACATGGTGATGAAGCACCGGGCCAAAAAGGTGCGCCGCATCTACCACGGCAAGATCATCGTGGGCTTCGCGGGAGCCTCCGCGGACGCCCTGCACCTCTTCGACCGCCTGGAGACCAAACTGGAGGCCCACCAGGGCAACCTCACCCGGGCGGTGGTGGAGCTGGCCAAGGACTGGCGCACCGACAAGATTCTCCGGCGCCTGGAGGCCCTGCTTCTGGCGGTGGACGGACAAAATTCCTTTCTCATCTCCGGCACCGGGGACGTCATCGAGCCGGACGAAGGGGTGATGTCCATCGGCTCCGGCTCGCCTTACGCCCTGGCCGCGGCGAGAGCTTTGCTGGCCCACACGGAGTTGAGTCCGAAAGATATTTGCACGGAGGCTATGAGCATTGCCGGGTCTTTGTGTGTTTATACCAATAGTGAGATTGTCATCGAAGAATTGTAATCGGCGTTAATCGGCGGCTAAGATTTAACCGCCGTTGGACGCCGCTGAACGCAGCCTTGTAGGGCGGGCACGGCCCACTGATTGGCCAAGAGACTGAATAAAATGGTGGGCCATGCCCACGCTACATTTCCCGGACGGAGTCATAATGCCGACAATCTCAGAAGAAAAAGACAAGCTGGATTTTCCCACCCTGGCGCTGCACGCGGGCATCACCATTTTCGGCCTGGTCGCCTGGATGACCGGGGATTGGGCCGGAGATTACAAACGACTGAGCCACCCCGGTTTTTCCCTGCACCGGGGGCTGGGGATCTGCCTGGCCCTGTTTATCCTGGCCCGGCTGCTTTACGGGGTGCTGGGTCCGGAGCAGGTCCGCTGGGGCCGCCTGATTCCCCTGAACCTCCGGGCCTGGCTAGGGTCCGTGGTGGAGGACTTGCAGTCGCTCCTGAAGCTGGAGTTGCCGGACCGCCCCCGGTTCTGGGGCCTGAAAGGCGTGGTGCAACTCTTTGGGTTGCTGGTCTTCGCCTGTATGGCCTTAACCGGGAGCCTGCTTTTCACTTATCTGGAGCCGGGCCGCAAGGCCCACGGCCTCCTCTACGTGATCAAAGAGATGCACGAAATCGGGGGAACCCTGATCCCCATTTTCCTGGCCCTGCACCTGACGGGCGTGCTCCTGGACGCCTTCTGGGGCCGGAAAAAATGGCGACGCGCGTTTTTTTTGGAGAAATAGCCATCCAAGGCAGGCGCATCCCTTCTTATTATGATTAAAATTGTTTTTATGGTGGGCCGTGCCCACCCTCCATTTTTTCGGTAATTCGCGGGTATCGGCGTTAATTGGCGGCAAATATTTAACCGCCGATGACCGCCGATGCACGCAGATAGTAAAGGACCAACAACTATGGAATGGCTGATCAAACCGCTCCTCGGGACCAACGGCGGCCAGTTGACTCCCCGGGAGATCGTGGCGGAGTTGGATAAATATATCGTGGGCCAGGAGGACGCCAAGCGCTCCGTGGCCATTGCCTTGCGCAACCGCTGGCGGCGGCAGCAGATCCCCGAGGAGTTGCGGGATGAGATCGCGCCCAAAAACATCATTATGATCGGCCCCACCGGGGTGGGCAAAACCGAGATCGCCCGGCGGCTGGCCAAGCTGGCCCTATCGCCCTTCCTGAAGATCGAGGCCACCAAATTCACGGAAGTGGGCTACGTGGGCCGGGACGTGGAATCCATGGTCCGGGACCTGATGGAGTTGGCCGTGAGCATGGTGAAAGCCGAAGAACGGGACAAGGTGAAGGCCAAGGCCCAGGAGGTGGTGGAAGAGCGCCTCCTGGACCTGCTCCTCCCCGGCTCGACGAAGAAAAGCATGGAAGTCACCGGCGATGAGGGCTTAATTCCTTTGATGGAGGGCCGCATCCCCGAGAGTAAGACGCCCGCCGGCGCCAAAGCCGAGAGCGACGCCACCCGGGAAAAACTGCGGGTAATGCTCCGGGAAGGCCGCCTGGAAGACCGCTTCGTGGACCTGGAGGTGAGCCAGCGGTCCACCCCGGTGGTGGAGATCTTTTCCAGCGCCGGCCTGGAGGATCTGGACTTCAACTTCAAGGAGATGATGAGCAACCTGCTCCCGGCCCGCACCAAGCAGCGCCGGGTCAAGGTGGGGGAAGCCCGGGAAATCCTCTACCAGGAAGAATCCCAGCGCCTCATCGACATGGACCGGGTCCTGGAGGAGGCCCGGCGCAAGGTGGAGCAGAACGGCATCATCTTCCTGGACGAAATCGACAAGATCGCGGGCCGGGACCACACCCGGGGGCCGGACGTCTCCCGGGAGGGGGTGCAGCGGGACCTGCTCCCCATCGTGGAAGGCACCACCGTGACCACCAAGTACGGCATGGTGCGCACCGACCACATCCTGTTCATCGCGTCCGGGGCTTTCCACATGTCCAAGCCCTCGGATTTGATTCCGGAGATGCAGGGGCGCTTCCCCATCCGGGTGGAGCTCCAATCCCTGGGAGCGGCGGAATTCGAGCGCATCCTCACGGAGCCGGAAAACGCCCTCATCAAACAGTACCGGGCCCTGATGGCTACGGAGGGCATCACCCTCAACTTCACCCCGGATGCGGTGAAGGAAATCGCGGCCCTGGCCACCCGGGTGAATGAACGCACGGAAAACATCGGCGCCCGGCGGCTCCATACCATTATGGAAAAACTCCTGGAGGAGATTTCCTTCCAGGCCCCGGATATGGGAGCGCAGTCAATCACCATCAATGCCGATTACGTCCGGGAGCGGCTGGCGAATTTGATCGAAGATGAGGATTTGAGCAGGTATATTTTGTAGCTGCCAGCGGGAAGCTGTATATCTCACGCAAAGGCGCAAAGTCGCAAAGAAAGACGCCAAAATTTATATTATAAATTCTTGCGCCTTGGCTTCTTTGCGTGAGGTAGTTTTTTACTGAAAGCTGACTGCTGAAAGCTGAAAGCTTAAAACCATGACCCAAGAATGGATAGCCAAAGCTGAGATTCTCCTGGAGGCCCTGCCCTATCTGCGCCGTTTTCAGGGGCAGACGCTGGTGATCAAGTACGGCGGCGCGGCCATGCAGGAGCCGGAGTTGAAGCAGGGCTTCGCCCAAGACATCACCCTCTTCCAGCTCCTGGGGATTAACGTGGTGGTGGTCCACGGCGGCGGGCCCCAGATCGGCCAGTACCTTAAAGAGCTGAATATCCCCACCCGCTTCGTGGAGGGCCTCCGGGTCACGGACGCCCCCACCATGGACGTGGTGGAGATGGTCCTGGCGGGGAAGGTCAACAAGGAAATCGTCAACCTCATCAACACCGCCGGAGGCCGGGCCGTGGGCCTCTCCGGCAAGGACGGCAATCTCCTCAAGGCCCAGAAAATGGAGTATTACCGCCCCCGGGGAGACGAACCCCCGGAGATCATCGACATCGGCTTGGTGGGGGAAGTGTCCGCGGTTAACACCGACCTCATCCGCACCTTGCAGGAGAAGAATTTTATCCCGGTGATCGCCCCGGTGGGAGTGGGGGAGCAGGGGGAGACCTACAACATCAACGCCGACACCGTGGCCGGGGCGCTGGCCGGGGCCCTGGGTGCGGCCAAGCTCATCCTGCTCACCGACGTCCCCGGGGTCCTGGACCGGGAAGGCCATCTCGTCTCCAGCCTCGGCCGCTACCAGGCGTTGACCCTGATGGACGAGGGGGCTATCTCCGGGGGCATGATCCCCAAGATCAAGTGCTGTCTGGAGGCCCTGGAGGAGGGCGTGGCCAAGGCCCACATTCTGGACGGCCGGGTGCTCCACGCGGTGCTGTTGGAGATATTTACGGATACGGGAATTGGGACGGAAATTGTGGGAGAGTGAGCAGTAGGGTGCGTTCTACGCACCAATAACGGCTGCTTCGGGAGATATGGCAGTGAACACAAATTGGATGGAACGGGCCGATAAGGTGGTCATGTCCACCTACGGCCGCCAGCCCCTGGTGCTGGTCAAGGGCGAAGGCTGCCGGGTCTGGGACGACGGGGGCCGGGAGTATCTGGATTTCGTGGCCGGGCTGGCGGTCTGCAACCTGGGCCACGCCCACCCGGACATCGCCCTGGCCGCGGCGGCCCAGTTGCAGCAGTTGGTGCACACCTCCAACATTTACTACACCACCCCCATGGTGGAGCTGGCCGAGGACCTGGTGCGCCGCTCCTTTGCGGACCGGGTCTTTTTCGCCAACAGCGGCGCGGAGGTGAATGAAGGAGCCATCAAGCTCTGCCGCCGCTACGCCCAGGAGCGCCACGGCCCGGGGCGGCACCATATCATCTGCATGCTCAATTCCTTCCATGGCCGCACCCTGGGGGCCCTGTCCGCCACGGGCCAGGATAAATTCTGGCAGGGCTTCGAACCCCTGCTCCCCGGATTTATCTTTGTGCCTTTCAATGATCTGGCCGCGTTGGCTAAGGCTACGGAGATAGGGGCCTGCGCCGTGCTCCTGGAACCCATCCAGGGGGAGGGGGGCGTCTGCCTGCCGGAGCCGGGGTTTCTCACCGGGGTGCGCCAGCTCTGCGATAAGAAGGGCCTGCTCCTGGTGCTGGACGAGGTGCAGACCGGGTTGGGCCGCACCGGGCGGCTTTTTGCCCATGAGCATTACGGGGTGCGGCCGGACGTCATGACCCTGGCCAAGGCCCTGGCCAACGGCCTTCCCATGGGGGCGCTGCTCGCCACCGCGGAGGTGGCCCAGGCCTTTGTCCCCGGCACCCATGCCAGCACCTTCGGGGGTGGGCCGGTGATCGCGGCCGCGGCCAAGGCCGCGTTCGGACTCCTCAGCAACCCAAATTTTCTGGCGGAGGTGCGGGCCAAAGGGGATTACGTAGGCGAAAAAGTCGCGGCCCTCCAAGACCGGTTTCCGGTGATCAAAGAAGTGCGGGGCCTGGGGCTGATCTGGGGCCTGGAAATGACCCAGGAAGGCGCGGCCGTGGTCACGGCCTGCCGGGAGCGGGGAATGCTGATTAACTGCACCCAGGGAAATATCCTCCGGCTCCTGCCGCCGTTGACCGTCAATAAAGAAGAAATCGACCGGGGCCTGGAAATCCTGGCCGGGGCCCTGGAGGCGGTCTTTCCATGAAACGGGACCTGTTGACCATCCTGGACCTCACCCGGGGGGAGATGGAGACGCTGCTGGCCCGGGCCCGGGAGTTGAAGGCCTGGCATCGCCAGGGCCGGAGCCACACCCCCCTTCAAGGCAAGACCCTGGCCCTGATCTTTGACAAGCCCTCTACCCGCACCCGGGTCTCCTTCGAGGCGGGCATGGCCCAGTTGGGGGGGACCTCCATCTATCTGGCCCCGGGCCAGACCCAGTTGGCCCGGAACGAACCCATCGCCGACACCGCCCGGGTGCTCTCCCGGTACGTGAACGGGGTGGTGATCCGCACCTTTGCCCAGGAGACCGTGGCGGAACTGGCCCGCCACGCGGATATCCCGGTGATCAACGGCCTCACGGACTCACACCACCCCTGCCAGGTGCTGAGCGACCTGATGACCGTCCAGGAGCATTTCCCGGACCTGTCGCACCTGAAGGTGGCCTGGGTGGGAGACGGCAATAACATGGCCAATTCCTGGATCACCGCGGCTCTGCACCTGGATTTTGTCCTTTCCCTGGCCTGTCCCAAAGGCTATGAACCGGATACCGCCCTCCTCCAGGAAGCGCAAAAAAGGGGGCGGCGGGTCCATCTGACCCAGGACCCCCGGGCCGCGGTGGCGGACGCCCAGGTCATCAACACCGATGTCTGGGCCTCCATGGGCCAGGAGGAGGAGGCCGCGGCCCGTAAACAAATCTTTCAACCCTATCAGGTGAACGCCGAGTTGCTGAAGCTGGCCCGGCCCGAGGCCATCGTGCTTCACTGCCTCCCGGCCCACCGGGGGGAGGAGATCACCGGGGAAGTCCTGGACGGCCCGCAAAGCGCGGCCTGGGACCAGGCGGAAAACCGCCTGCATTTTCAAAAGGCTTTGTTGGAGTGGCTTTTGGGTTAGTAGTCAGTAGCCAGTGGTCAGTGGTCAGAAAGGAAAAAAATCCAGTGGCCCAGGCGTCTCGCCTGTGCATAATGCAGGGTGCCTTTCACGCACCAATAGTACAAGGCTTCTAACGCCATAAGCTGGTAGCACAGGCTTTCCAGCCTGTGCCAAAGCGGAGGGCGGGCCGTGCCCGTGATTGTTGGGAACGCGTAAATTATAGGCGCGGGGAACGCTGATGAAAACCTGGGGCAAGTTGATTTTTCCCTTAATCTTCTTCGTCATTCTTCTTCTGGTTGATTGCGCCCTGGCCGGGGAAAAGGGCACGGTGTCCTGCACCAGCCCCGGTTGTGGTTATAACACCAATCTGAAAATCGGCGGGGGCAGGGCCTCACCCTCGGTCACCGGGTATTGCCCCCAAGAGAAGAAATTTGTGCGCCTCAAGCTCAGGAACTGGGCAGATTACCGCCAACCCCATTATTGCCCCAGCGGTAAAGAACGGCTGCAGCCCATTTATGACGGCTCCGAGGTTTCAAAGATTCCCTGTCCTAAATGCGGTAATTTGACCCTGGGATACCAAAGAAGGCTGATGTTTGATTAAGGGGAGAGTTAGGTAGGGTGCGTTTTACGCACCAATTATTGGCGAATGAGACTTGAAAATGGTGCGTAAAACGCACCCCACGATAGGGCGGCCCATGGCCGCCACGATTCGGCGTGCACGCCACGCCCTATGGTCTGGTGAGTAAAACGTACCCTATTAAAATGGGAAAAATCATGGGAGACATTAAGAAAATCGTTCTGGCCTACTCCGGCGGCCTGGACACCTCGGTGATCCTCAAGTGGCTCAAGGAGACCTATAAGTGCCAGGTGGTGGCTTTTGCCGCGGACCTGGGCCAGGGAGA
>Ga0299912_10000152_pt1 | contig 76074 bp, 81 predicted proteins | sample RVTome_2_FD_207667 | JGI IMG/M metagenome (GOLD analysis project Ga0299912, IMG submission 207667) | Soil microbial communities from uranium-contaminated site in the Upper Colorado River Basin, Wyoming, United States - RVT95D214 (version 2) ... | reverse complement strand
AACCCTTGAACAACAATCATCGCTTTGGTCTTGGCATCCCATTTTCTTCTTTTCATGGCTGTCTTCTCCCGGTTACCAGCCATTTTACTCCCTTAACCCGGGACTTGTCTTAATGGGGAGCAGTATAGAAGCAAGCAAGTAACTAATAAAAATGCTAAACTTATTTTTACTATTTTTTTCATTAACTGCTCTCCTTTTTTATAATTATGGTGATTATCTTTGGAATTTTGTAATGCTGCCCGGCTATTATGCAGGGCAGGATACTGTCCACCTGCCACACTCCGTAAACCTTGTGAAGTTTCATTTTAACCTCCATATATGATAAATTTACATGTGATTAAATAATAGACTCTAAAAAACTAAAAGCCGCTAAAATTATTCTAAAAAATCACTAAAAATTTATAGTACTAAAGTAAGTTAAATGGGGGTTATTGAGTGCAGTCGAAGCGGTAGCCAACTCCGGCAACGTTTTTAATACAGCCAGAAAGTTGCTCATGTTGCCCGAGTTTGTGGCGGATTGACCATATATACTGATGAAGGTAGTTCCTGTTCCCATGATATTCTTTTCCCCAGACTCTTTCTAGTAGAACCTCAAATTTAATAACTCTTCCGGCGTGGGCCGCCAGTTCGCGCAGAATTTTAAACTCGGTTTTCGTAAGCTTTATCTCAACACCATCTACCCACACACGCATTGCGCCATAGTCAACTGCAACATCACCTATACACGTTTCGTATTTGATAATCATTGCACTTTATGAACCAACTGGCCTGATTTTTGCTGATTTTTACATGTTTTGTAATATAAAAAATGAGGGCTTGACACTCACGCTATTATAAACGACTACCTCTTACCAAACTCTTACCAGATTGTGCTAATTAATCGTACTTCCCTCGAGCCTTTCAGCTTACTATATCGGCGAAGTTAAAAATAAGATGAATTTTGCATTTCTTTTGGGGTATTTAGTAATAATAAAATCCTCATAGATAAAATAAAAGGTTTCTGCTGTCCTGTCTTTATTTAATATTTTCGACTTGCCACTATGCCACTCTATCGCTATAATCGGGGTATGATTATCCGGCATCTTCACGAGTGGCAAGTAAGCACCATTACAGCAATAGCGTTACAAAAAAAATTAGCCTCGCGGATTCGCCAGGATAAGACACTTGATAATTTCCGTTATATTGCCGGGGTTGATGTTTCTACACACAGATTACATGAAGAAGGGACTGCTGCGGTGGTTGTCCTGAGCTACCCTGAACTTGAGCTTCTGGAGGAAAGCAAGGTCTGTGGTAAGGTTGATTTCCCCTACATACCTGGACTCCTTTCTTTCCGCGAAGCGCCGCTCATACTCGAGGCTTTTAGAAAATTATCCATCACTCCACATCTTGTGCTTGTGGACGGTCAGGGAATTGCACACCCGCGACGTTTCGGTATTGCCGCCCACCTGGGACTTCTCCTGGATGTACCGACTATTGGTTGTGCCAAATCACGTCTCTGTGGAATTTACGAAGAGCCGGGTATGGGATCAGGCGATTGTACTGACCTGAAAGACGGCGATGAAGTTATCGGTAAAGTCTTACGTACTAAGTCGGAAACACGCCCTGTTTTCGTGTCTATCGGTCATAAAATCAACCTGAATCAAGCAACGAGCTGGGTATTGTTATGCTGTAAAGGATTTCGTTTACCGGAACCAACCAGACTGGCGCATCAGGCGGCTGGTGGACATCTCCGGAGAGCGCCCACGACTCAGGTAGTATAATGAGATTATAGACATACAGTCATTGAAGAGGTTTATATGCAAGAACTAAAGGACAAGCTGGAAGAATTACGAACCAGAATCTCGGCGCTTATGGAGCGTCTTTGATATCTCCAGACTTGAACAGGAGATTACACAGCTAGAAAAACAATCGGCTCAGCCAGACTTCTGGAGTGACCAGAACCGGGCACGTAGCACTATGCGCCGTCTCTCCGGGCAGAGGCGGATTGTAGAGCAGTGGCGCAGGATGGAGAAAAAGTGTCGTGAAATCTCCGAATTAATTATATTAGCGGAGGAAGAAGGAGATACCTCGTTACAGGATGGCATAAAATCGGAAGTGAGTACGCTGGCTACCCAACTCGACACACTGGAGCTGGAGCTTGCCTTTAGCGGTGAGTATGATTCACGGAATGCTCTGCTCAGTATTCATGCCGGGGCGGGTGGTACGGAATCTATGGACTGGGCGGATATGCTGATGAGAATGTATCTCCGATGGGCAGAGCGCCGCGGTTATGAGACTGATGTGCTGGATATTACCCATGGTGAAGAAGTCGGTGTAAAGAGTGTCACCATTAGTATTAGTGGCGATTATGCCTTTGGTTATCTGAAGTCTGAACATGGGGTTCATCGTCTGGTGCGTTTGTCACCTTTTGATTCCGATCATGCCCGGCACACATCCTTCGTACTTGTTGAAGTACTGCCGGAAGCGGAAACAGATACAGACCTGGCCATCAATCCGGAAGACCTGCGTATCGAGGCATTCCGTTCCAGTGGTCCCGGTGGACAGCATATGCAGAAGACGAGTAGTGCTGTGCGGATTACTCACTTGCCTTCAGGACTCGTTGTAACCAGCCAGAGTGAGCGAAGTCAGCATCAAAATAAAGACATTGCTATGCGTATTCTTTATAGTCGTCTTCTGGAACTGGAGTTAGGGAAAAAAGCCGAAGAAAAAGCGAAACTCAAAGGTAAGCGGATCGAGGCTGGTTGGGGCAATCAGATACGGAGCTATGTACTGCATCCATACCGGATGGTAAAAGACCATCGGACGGATTATGAGACAGGAAATACTGAGGCAGTGCTTGCCGGTGAAATCGACGATTTCATCACTGCTTATTTACGGTCGATTGCGGGGAGGCAGGATGATTAAAAAACTCGTGTCATTGATTATACTACTCTGTTTGCTAATGCTTTTAGTGCCATCGGTCTCTGCACAGAGTGGTCTTACTGTAACCAACAGTTCATTTCAGGTGAATTTCCCTCTAAGTGTGACCTTCAAGGTCTCTGCTCAGAGTGATGTGCCTATTTCGGAAATCCGCCTGCGCTATACAGTGGAAAACCTGGGATTCGCGGATGTCACCGCCGAAGCCTTGGTAACATTTGTACCAGCGACAACTGTGGACGCTGAATGGGAATGGGATATGCGATATATCGGTGGTCTACCTCCAGGCACAGTGATTGAATACTTCTGGATATGTAAGGACACCTCGGGAGCTATTGTGGAGACCGAACGGCAACAACTAGCGTTCGATGATGCCCGTTTTCCCTGGCAGGCGATTACGGCGGATATGATAACAATTTACTGGTACGAAGGCAGCCAGTCTTTTGCGCAGGAAATTCTCACGATCGCTCAAGATGCCGTCGCACGACTGGCTACAGATACCGGCGCCTATCTGAAAGAGCCTGTACGGCTCTATATTTATGCCGGTACCAATGACCTTCTCGGCTCAATGATTTATCCACAGGAATGGACAGGTGGTGTTGCTTTTACGCGCTATAGCTGTATTGCTATCGGTATCTCTACTCTGAACTTGAGCTGGGGAGAAGGTGCTATCGCCCACGAGCTAACACATTTGGTCACGAATCAGATGACTCTTAATCCCTATAACGAAATACCCGTCTGGCTTGATGAAGGATTGGCTATGATCACCGAGGGACCTATGCAATTAGCGTTTCGTTCGGCTCTTAATAATGCAATAAAAAATAACAAACTCATTTCTGTGCAAACACTTGCCAGTCCCTTCTCTGCATTAACAGATATCTCTTATCTCTCATATGCGGAAAGTTATAGCATCGTGGATTATCTCATCCGTACCTTTGGTAAGGACAAAATGTTCCAGTTGCTTGATACCTTCCGTCAGGGTAGTACATATGACGGTGCATTACTAGAGGTCTACGGTTTTGACACTTCTGGTTTGAATACAGCTTGGCAGAAGTCACTGGGCATCTCTCAGAAAACCATTCAGGTGAATTAGATATCAGTCTGGATACTTTGGGGATTAATTTGGTAAAAAAATCCACCTTCACCATTCATGATCTGCCGATAGCCGAGAGGCCAAGAGAACGACTCCAGCAATATGGAGAGACTGCCCTCTCGTCTCAGGAACTGCTGGCGGTGATTTTGGGTCGTGGTATTGCCGGTGAATCGGTAACGATAACTGCCCAGAGGCTGTTAAAGGAATTCGGTGATTTAAAGGGACTGGCGCAGGCAACCGTCGAGGAGCTATCCCGTGTCAAGGGTATCGGTCCTGCAAAGGCATGTCAGATTAAAGCCGCCTTTGAACTGGCGAGCCGACTGGAAGGCTATGCATCCGTAAACAATCGGCAGGCAATTAAAGCACCAACTGATGTGGTCAGTTTCGTGCGGAATAGACTCAAGGATAAAAAGAAGGAATATTTCCTGGCAGTTCTGCTGGATACCCGCGGGCAGGTCATCAAGACCTGTGAGGTCTCAGTGGGAAGTCTGGATAGCAGCATTGTCCACCCGCGTGAGGTCTACAAAGAAGCTATTGCCGCCAGCGCTGCTTCAGTTGTTTTCGTCCATAACCACCCCTCCGGCGACCCCACCCCCTCCGAAATCGATATAGGCTTGAACAAGCGGTTAGTGGATGCGGGAGAACTGCTCGGCATTGAAGTCCTCGACCACATCATCATCGGCAACCCGGACTACGTGAGCATGAAGGGCAAAGGACTGTTTTAGTATCAAGCACAAACCATTTCTTTTATCAACGTGTTTTTCTCATGCCTTTTACTCCAAATTTTTATTACGTGCACTACGATAATGAAATTCAGGAAAAGGTCAAGTCAATTTTGTAAGGACAGGCGAATTGTATTTATTCTTTTTTCCATTGGGGGCTTGACAAGAGCTCTTAAAATGTCTTAAACTCTTGATAAGCTTATAAAAGGAGGATGAAATGGGTTTAGTAATAAGAACTCTTTACAACAATCAAAATTGGAAAGCTCCTTGTGTGAGACCCGGAGATGATCCTAAATGTCTACCTTGCTTTACATCATTAGTAAATATTAAACCACCAAAGAAAGATGATGAAATTTGTAAGGGTAATTGTTGGGAACGTGATATCTGTGTTAAATTTCGATGGGGATGCACCCCTCAAGGAAGAACTTTTGCTCGAGCCTATAAAGGAATGAAGGTATTCTTAACACATAGGCAATTCATGGGTGGATATACCATATGGGGAATCACAAGGGTAGCCGCCATGGATTACAGTCCATTATATACAGGCTTATCGGGGGAGGATGGATTCTCATTTATCTATTTTGAACCGTTTGAACCTCTTCCACAAGATAAAATGGTATCTGGGTTATCAGATAATGAAATTGTAGGCGAGATGTGGCGGCAAGGGAGATTCCGCTACATTGATACTGACAGAGAACAACACCTCGAAAAGTTGATAGCCAGGGAGGGTATTAGCGAGGAATCGTCAAGACAACTATTGGATGAATCCCCGAGATTCGACTTGTTGAGCGTCAAGATCAGACCGATCGTTCTGAAACGCTTGGATCAAGCGGCGCGAGAGGAAGGGAGAACGAGAGACGAAATAGTTAGGGAAGCTATTGCGGAATGGCTAAGAGCCAGAGGTCAGTAAGTGTACCGCAGAATGTGGTATTATTTACGATCAAGAAATCAAGACTTCATGCCGCTGTGTTGAGACATCTTGAACAGGAGTATCGAATTAATTCATGTATCATAATGACGGCAATAGTTGAAGAATGATGGAACATTATTATTTGTAGAAGGTTAAAACCGCGATGGAAAAAATATTTGTAAAAGGTTCTTATACCATATTAGGAGAAATGAAGACTTCTAAAAAGGAATTTTGTTTTCAGGTGAACATTTCAAATAAGCTACCAGTAACTTTAAGTATAAATCCAGAAGGAACCCAAATAGAATCCATTCAAGAGGTTGAGGTATCTGAAGAATTATTAAAGAAGATGGAGGCAAATTCATATGATAATTTATCGAAAGAGTTGGGCTCAGAACTTATCGAAATAACATCTGGTGTTAATATTTCGACCCGTCGAACCCTTTCGATAATCAAATACTATTTGAATCAGACCGGTATAAATGAAGGTTTATTTTCTGTTAGAGATGTCTTTTGGTCACTAGATGGGAAGACGTGGAAACGAATAAACCAACGTTTAACGATAACTATGTGGACCGAGAGTATGTTGCCTCTTAATGATGACAGTAAAAAATTAGTTCAAGATTTCATTGATTCCGACGCTCACCCATTCGTAGCGCTTAGGCATTTACACAGAGCACGAAATGAAATTAGCAGCCGACATAAGTGGATAGATGCGACAATAGCCGCTGAATTAGCAATAAAGGAATTTTTAATAAAAATAAAGCCAGAATTGGAGACATTGATGTTAGAAGTTCCCTCTCCTCCCTTGCATAAGATGTATGGAGAAATTCTAAATAAATATGGCGGAAAGCCATTGCCCAAAAAACTATTAACATCGCTAGCTAAAGGCGCTGAAATAAGAAACAAGCTATTACATAGGCCACAGGAAGAAATAATAGATTCACAGCAAGCAGTTGATTATGTGAGTAATGTCGCAGAATCAATCAAACATTTATTAGGTATTTTATATCAGGGTAAGCATATAATTGTTTGAAAAAGACGTCGTTAACGTAATATCAGGAAAGGATTACTTTGTAGTAAAATTATTGGATTATTCTTGCATTTGGCACAATTTGAGGAGAAAATAGGGACGAATTACTCACCTAACCTATCGACAGGAGTGGATTAATAAGATGAGCCAAAATTCAGGATGGTAATATAGCATTATGAAAAAAAGAAAACTCAGCGCACAAAAAGCTTGGGCTTTAGATCATTACAAAGGTATTGAGAATCTGTTCATGCCGTCATTTTCTCCTGACTTTAAGACCCTCGATGAAGACGGAATCCGCCATGACGTTCGCAATAGCATCCGTCATGGATTTTTTTCTATGCTGTTATCTGGCGTCGGCATTAGGACTGATGAAGAAAACAAACGATTCATAAGAATAGTATGCGATGAGGCGAAAGGGAAGCTGCTGACGTGCGTTATGATATCTCAGAGAAATCTGGGAGAGGACATGGCGATGATCAAGTACGCAGAGGAAATCGGCGGTACGCATCTTTTCATGTATCCGGCTCAGAGCCTTCGCAACGCTAAGACGGCAGAAGAAATCTATCAGGTCTATTTACAACGCATCCAGGCAACGCAACTCCCCATCGTCCTATATGCAAATTTCAATAACTTTCGTAATATCGGTGAATCGGTCAATGTATTCGATCGGCTGGCTAATCTGCCCAACGTCGTGGCAATCAAGCTAACACAGCCGATGAACCTTGCGACGGCGTTTCAGGTATGCGAGCGGTTGAGTGACCGCCTTCTGGTTGGTCCTGTCAATTTGGATTTTGTGCCCATCCTGGCAAAGCACTATCGTGTGCAATGGAGCGGGCAATGGAATGTTGAAGCTGTGCAATCACCTGAAAAACCATATGCCGTCGAATTCATGAATCTACTCAATGCTCGGCATTTCGACGACGCTATGGCGGTTTATGCCCGTCTTGAGCCTGCACTCAGCGCTTTCTATGAACTGCAGGCGCCTTTGCTCATCAAGGGCGGTCATCCCTGGACGCATATGAAGTATTTTCAGTGGTGTGGTGGTGGCAACGGTGGTCTCATTCGGGACACTCATGCCCCGGTCGAGCAGGTGCCGGTGCTTGATGCGGCAGCACGCAAGTTGATAAGAGACACATTCCTGAAGGTGAATATCACCCCTGTATCAGCTCCGGAGGAAGAGTTTCTGGTTGGCAAAGCCGCCTATGCCAGAGGGGTGCGGGCTGTAGACATGAAGGAAACGCCATCATATTGTTGAAAATAGGCGCACTTCTATTAGGCGCACTTCTATAATGAAGGAGGAATGAGAATGGCAGAAACATCGCGAATAGAAGCCCTCGAAGCCAAAATGCAAAAACTCGAACATGAACTGGGCATTCAAAAGGATATTGAGGAGGTTCGACGATTGCACTACATCTACATGTACTACAACAGCAACCGTATGGCCAAACAATTGCTCGATTTGGTTTCAGAAAACGCCGACTCCATTGAAATTGCCGGGCGTGGAGTATATTACGGCAAGGAAGGATTTCGTAAGAACTTTATCGATGAGAACGGGCCTCCCGATGCAACTGCCAAGGACGTGGGCTGGTCTTTCGGAAACTGCCTCTTTCAGTTGGGTGGCATGGATGTCATTACGGTTGCTGACGACAGACAGACCGCTAAAGGCCGTTTCGCTGTCCTGACCCCGGTCATTACAGGTTTCCCAAAGCAACAGCGCGTAAGTCTGAATGCTGGTGTTTATGAACAAGAATTTATTAAAGAAGACAGCGTCTGGAAAATCAAGAAGTTTAAATATGTTCACTACTTTATGGTTCGATTAGAAGACCTGAAGGTGAAACCGAATTACTCCCGGTGGCCCGATGCGAAAAACCCGGCTGACGCGCCTACCACCTGGTATCACCCGTTTCCCGAGGCAGGTGTCATGCCCTTTCACTTTAGAAATCCCGTGACCGGAGAAGCTGCTCCGGAACTCGTCGATCCTACGCACTACTGGAAAGGCAACTGGCCTGGCGAGTTCGGACAAAGTGGAAAGATAGAAAATGCTCCTGAGAAATAGATAACTTTCTACTAAGAAGAGTTTCTGGTCGGCAAAGCCGCCTATGCCAGAGGGGTGCACGCCACAAACATGAAGGAAACGCCATCATATTGTTAACAATAGGGGTACCTCCTTAATGAAGAAGGTGTGGGCATAGCAGAAGTATCGTTTATTGAAGTCCTCTACTGCAGCATCGGCAACCCGGACTAAGTAAGCATAAAGGGCAAGGGACTGTTTTAGCTACTCTCTGTTTCGTGCCAGTAATTCTCATAAAAGAAAAAACTAACCCATCAAATGGTAGCTTGAAATTTTCATCGGTTTATTCTTGTATGTAGTACATTTTCGGGAGATAATAAGGTGACATTATAAAAGGAGTGACAAAATGACCGTGAATCAGACTTTCTATATCAAATTCTTTGCGCCGGTTATTCCGGAGACTATTGCTGCCTTGATGCAAATCGTCGACAGTAAACTAAAGCAGGGCGCAAAAAAACTTGGCTTGCTTATCTCGACTCCTGGTGGTGATGTATTCCAAGGGCTATCCGCATATAATTATTTAAAAGGTATACCACTAGAAATTACAACTCATAATTTCGGTAGTGCGGATTCAATAGGTGTGGTATTGTTTTGTGCAGGTTCAAGGAGGTTGTCAGTACCTCACGCCCGGTTTCTTCTTCACGGCGTACAATGTAATTTCCATCAACCAGTAAGTTTAGAGGAAAAGCAGCTAGAAGAAAGACTGAAAGGTTTACAAATCGACATGGGCAATATTGCCCGCGTGATCGCTGATACTGTGAAAAGAGATAAGGAACTAGTACTTGAAGATATGCTTAATCGAACTACGCTCTACCCTGAACAAGCTGTGAAATATGGTTTGGTTCATGACATACAATCAGAGTTATTTCCACCTGACTCAGAAGTGATTTCTATACAGGCAAGTCCAAAGTCAGCAACACCAGATAAGGCAACTTCTCCCTCGGTTATGATACCGCCGACAGGATAATAATTCAGTGAAAACTCTGATTAAGGCTGTAAAAGTTTAATATTTAGGTTTTCTAATTTTAAAATCTTCAGTGGATTGGAAGCGGAAGCTATTTGAACTAAAGGAGGCAATATGAAGACTCCTACGAGCAGTACATTAGATAAAATATTAAATAATTTCAAGGAAATTCAATTTGTTGCATTGGCTACCATCGATGGCTTACAGCCGAGAGTGAGACCAATGACGCTGATATATTTGGATCGTAGATTCTGGATGGTGACCTCTACTTCCAGTAATAAAGTTGTACAAATCAAGCAGAATGCAAACGTGGAGTTTAGCTACCAGTTCGATGAGAATGGCGATGACTGCGGTATACGAGTTTCAGGAAAAGCTAAAATTATTAAAGATAAGAAAACAAAAACCAACATTGCCAAGCGGATTAGTTTTTTTGCCAATCATTGGTCTAGCCCTGAAGATCCTGATTTCACCTTGTTAGAAATTTTGCCGAGTGAACTGCAATATGTCGCTCCCTCTGGCGTTCGTAATTTTAAATTATAAATGTTACTCGGAAAGATAATTTTTTAACCACTAAGCGTGCGTAACGTTCGATTTTTTATCACTCCACATTTGTTTTTTAAGACACATCGAATACTCTAAATTCCGACGAAATCGTCAAGGTCTGCGTATTGTTGCAGATTCTTTGCCCACAATTTAGCTGTAATTTAACCCCATAGACTCAAGATCACGGCGGTGCTATAATCACGAGGCGTTAACTGCATGGAGGTGAACTATGTCACTTATACCAGCTTTCGAAATAGGTCTATGGAATGCCTGGATTCTCACACTGTATCTTCCCTTTCATCCTCTTATTATGATGCTCATTGATAAACTGGTGGGTACCGGGGATATATTTAAGAAAATGGGCGATTCTTCTGCTTATACCAAGACTGAAAACATAATGAATATTTTTAGCACCTGTATTTTATTCGGGCTCTTTATATACTCTATTTTTCTGCCGTTACAATTGGAAACAGCATGGTTTTATCTAGGCCTCGTTCTGAGTGTATTAGGCGTCGTTACCTGGACGATAGCAATAGTGAATATTGCCGATATCCCGCTCGGTGAGCCGTGGAACAAGGGGCTCTATCGCTATTCAAGGCATCCCATGTATCTCGCTGGTTTTTTAGTACTTATCGGTGCAGGTGTGGCTTCAGCCTCGTGGGTTTTCTTATTGTTTTCACTGATATACATAATTTTGTGTGCTATTCTCATAAGTACAGAAGAGCATATTTGCCTCGATAAATTTGGCACTGCCTACCGTGAGTATATGGACAGGACTCCAAGATGGTTAGGATTTCCTAAAACAGTGAAATCGAAATAAAACTAGTAGCGTGGGTGGATCCGAACTCACGACCAATTAGATGTATGGGGTCTTATGCGTCAAATGCAACAATAGATGGCAATAAACAATAATTCCCAGAAATAAGAAGGGGCACTCTAATAAGTGCCCCTCAATGTTATATTACTTTGTTTGCTATTTCATTAGGCCTGGAGGTGCATCCTCATCATTCCAGCCAGTCTTTTTTCCCTTTGACCAACCGGGAGGTGTATCTCCTCCATTCCAACCGGTCTTCTTGCCCTTTGACCATCCGGGTGGTACGCGGCCCTCGTGTTCTTCAGATTCCGTAACAACCTTAACTAAAGCCGTGTCGGTCTTTGAGATACTGTTACTGGTTTGATTTGCTGTAACTGTAACGGTGAAGGTTCCCGGTATGAAACCTGCTGTGACTTTACCGTTAACGTCGATTGTGTTGCCAGCCCCGGTCACTGCCCAGGAATAGGTGACGCCTGTAAGAATATCCTCGCCAAAAGCGTTCTTACCTATGGCATTAAAGTCCTGGATGCCGCCCACAAGGACCGTAGCCGTTTTCGGCGAAATTACCACCTTGTCCAAAACAAGCCGGTCAGCTATTTTAACTGTTGCTGTGTCAGTCTTTACGACACTAGGTATAGCCTGATTCGCAGTGACTTTAATGGCGTTTGTGAAAGTACCGGTCGCAGTAAAAGCTGTGAATAAGCCGGTATTGCTGTCGATACTACCAATGCCTCCTGCTACTTCCCAGAAGGGGGTAACGGCGACAGCAGCGCCGAAAGCGTCCTTAGCAGTAAAGGAAAATGGTAAAGAATGACTAATTTCGACTAGAGCAGGATCCGGCGAGATTACCACTTCGTACAGTTCACCATGGTTGGCTACAATTACCTTAGCATAGTCGTACTTCGTTATTCCGCCTTTAGATGCCGTGACCTTGATGGTGTCTGTAAAGGTACCGGTTGTAACGCCAGCTGTAAATAAGCCGTTGCTATTGATAGTGCCACCGCCCGCTACCACCTCCCATGTATAATTGACACCAACGACGGTATCATTATCAGCGTCTTCAGATGTAGCAGAAAATTGTAGAAGACCACCAGGTATGACCACTCCAGGATCAGGTGAAATCACTACGTGGTCTAGTGATTCTTGACCATTAGCTGCAACCACAGGGACAGCAGCTACAGCTAATACCAGTGCAAGTGCAATGCCAATGATGAGTTTTTTCATGACACACCCCTCCAATAACTTATTCCCTGATAACTAAAACGAAGAAAACGACAAAAGGTTAGGTCTATAAACAGAAAAAAATTTATTTTATTATTCGATTGCCTGCTCAATGGTTAAACTGATGTTATAATACATGCAATGTCTAAATATTTAGTATATGTCGATGATAATTTTCATATCGGCGATGAAAGTGAACGCTACAAACTGGGAGAATTTGAGACCAGAGAGGAAGCTTTGGTCGCTTGCAAAAGTAAAGTTGATGAGTACTTTGAGAGAATAAAAAAGGGTGAATACAGCTATAAGGAACTCTGGGAAGGTTATATGCTGTATGGCGAAGACCCGTTTATAATTAACGATGATAATGAAATAAAATTTTCCGCCTGGGAATATGCTAAAGCAAGGTGTCTTGAATACGCCTCTTAAGAGATGTTGTACTGAGCAGAATAGTTCCCATTAAATTATTATTGGTTTAAAGTAACTATGGATTTTCTCATATCGACAATGGCATGAAAAAATACACTCTGTTTTCTCTGATCACAGCTAACCTGGTGCCAATCCTGGGCATATTCCTTCTTGATTGGGATTTATTTTCAATTCTTTTTTTCTATTGGTTGGAGTCAGCCGTAGTCGGCATCTATAATATTCTCCGGATGGCTATGGCAAATCCCGACACAAAAGACGAATCTGGAAAGATTACTACCACCAGAAAAAGCCATAAAATATCGGGAATAATCTTCTTCTTAATTCATTATTCTGCCTTTATGGTTGGCCATGGATTTTTTATATTCGAACTATTCAGTCCCGTCGAAGTCAAAATGACTACGGTGGTATTGGGCATTGTATCTCTCAGCATAAGCCACGGAATTTCATTTGTAATCAACTTCATTGGTCACAAAGAATATAAGAAGATAAGTCTATCAGAGCAAATGATTGCTCCCTATAAAAGGATTATGGTCATGCAAATCACCATCATCATTTGTGGTTTTCTGTTGACCCTTATCAGTTCACCTCAAATTACCCTGATATTGTTGATACTTTTAAAAATCGTAATCGATATATATGCTCATCAGAGAGAACATTATAAACTTGGTACATATGTAAAAGGATGACTTTCATTTAAGCGGAAAAAACTACTGAATAAAGCTAGACTTCTTATGCTAATAAGGTCTGTGATAAAACCCCTTGGGATTAATAGATATCTATAAGTTTATGACCTTTTTCTCCAAAAAAGAGCGAATCCAAAACAGGTGAGGAATACACCCACTATTATGAAAATGATTCTGACGATTTTTAATACCAGTGACAGATCCCAGAATGACGGGGTATTCCAGTTGAGTTGGGACTGCAGATTAGTGAGGAATTGAGTGATTGGTGGATAAAAAACGGTGCTTATCAATAGAAACAGGACTCCCATAAGAACAAAAGGTAATGACAAAATGTTTTTCACTTACTATCTACTGATCCAATATCAACTAAAAATCTAGTGGAATCCCTGTAAGTAATTTTATCAAGTAAACTATTCCAGGAGACAGGATTGACAATAACAATCTTCCGATAATCCCGGCGTTATATGGCCACTCTTTGGTTTCGCGGATTCGTCTTTCATATAAACCCCAGGCGGCTACCTCAAGATGAAGAACACTGTCACTTTCATTAGCATTATCAGTGGCTTTTTGTGTAAGCTTATGGCAGGCTTCAGCTAACCTCATTTCAACGACTGAAAACTCCCGCCGTTTAACATTTACTATAGCCATGTGGGTGCTCCACAAAGATATAAAAAATATGGCTACCGTACTGGCAACAAGGATTACATATATAACGATGACTTGCCACTGCATCAAATTATCGACAGTCTGAAAAACAATGCTAATCATGATACCGCCAATAAAAGCAAACGAAACACTTAGACTCCATCTTGCAAATGGAGCGAGAGTTTCCACATTGAATATGTCCAATTTTAGATTCTTGTTTATTTGGGTTATATACCGGGAGTTATAAAATCCATAATAGATAAGCAGTGTTAATAGGCTGAACATTATAATTTCTGTAATATATAAAAAGATGGTATTGAATTCAAAATTTCCCCTCCATGGTTGTGACATAACTAAAATAAACGTAGCTCCAGCAGACAGAGATATCCATTCTCCCAGTCGGCTGGGTGAATAATATTTGGACTGCAACGCATCGATTTCTTTTTTATCCATATCTAGTAAAGGCATTATTGATTCGATTGCATTATCACCCATTCTGTTTATTATCGGATAAATAATTAATATATAAATAATGATCGCTGGACCCTGTAGTCCTATCCTCCAATAATCCCAACTGAGTTCATTCAAAGGAATTATTTCAGAAAGTGCGGTTAAAAATAAACCCAATACTAGCAACAGTGCAAAGATTACGGTTGCAGCGTACCAGCTTAAATGTGTTTTACTAACCAGCAGTTCTGGTAGCGTATAATTCTTTCTTCTATCTACATTCGCCATATTAAACCAAGTTTAATTTAATAAAAGGTAAGCGTCCATTAATATGTACTTGAATTTAGTCCTTAGTTTATTAATTGTCAATAGTACGCATTGACTTATTTGTATCAGTTGCTATAATGTCAACTGAGGCGGTCCGTATACAGGAGTGTCACAGTGGTTTTCTCCGAATATGTTATTGAGCAGGCGTGGAAGCGGGCTGGCGGTAAGTGCGAATGCCGGCGGTGGACACATAACCATAACGTTGTCAAATGTGGTAAGGAATTAAATCTGGCTAATAGAGGTAAAGAAGGACAGGGTAGGTGGGAAGCACGCCGTATCGATAAGGCGGTTGGGGATACGGTTTCCAACTGTGAGATACTTTGCGCGGACTGTTACAAGCGAGCTCTCTACGAATAGAACTCAATTATTTTTTCTTATTCATAATTACTTTCAAAATACTGGCTCTGTACCACTTCTCATTTTGTCTTTTCTTATCACCACCTGCTATGATTATCAGAAATCATAATTGTTTAGAATTTCTTACTTGAGCTATGATAGAAAGGAATTTCTTACATGACTGCTAAACCTACCCGCCGCATTCTTCACACCGCCGATTTACACATTGCATTTTTAGGGGACAAAGGATGTCAAAGTCTGGAAGCGGTGATCAATACCGCTATTAAAAGTAGCGTCGACCTTCTGCTTATTGCCGGCGATCTTTTCGATCATAACCGGGTGGATAAAGACCTGCTGGAGTTCGTGAGAGCGCAGTTCTGGCGCTTGCCTATCCCTGTTGTCATCCTGCCCGGAAACCACGATTGCCTGGTACCGGATTCGGTCTTTTCGAAAACCGAATTCTGGAAAAGTTGTCGCAATCTTCATGTCTTTCGGGAAGCTCAAGGAGAGACACTGGATTTATCGTATCTTAATATCTCTATATGGGGGAAACCTATCGATACCTATATGGGCGATATTCATCCGATGCAGGGTATGCCACAGCCGGATGATGGTGGTTTATGGCATATTGCTGTAGCACACGGTTATTTTGTCGATACAGAATCGCCGCGTTTCCCCAGTTACCATATCACCCAACAGGAGATTGCAGAAAATGGGTGGGACTATGTGGCGTTGGGGCATGTGCCGATCTTCCGCTGTATTAGCAGTGACCCGGTTACTTACTACAGTGGCTCACCATCACTCGCGGGTACGGTAGCTCTCGTTGACCTTGATGAGAGAACAGGTGTGCATGTAAAAAGTTGCTCGCTGTAATCGAGAAAGGAAAGAAAAATGAATGTTGACTTCGCCCGTCTTGACAGAGCATTCAATCCGAAAGTGGTCGCTGTTATCGGTGATAAAGGACCAGGTTACATGTGGTTGCAGGGGCAACTGGGGTTCAAAGGCAAACTCTACTCGGTACAGGTCGATCCTAAAGAGTTCGCGGGAATTCAAGCGCTCGGTGTGGAAAACTTTCACAGTCTGATGGACATCCCGGAACCTGTCGACCTGGCGATTGTAGCTGTACCCCGGCAAGTTGCTTATCGTATCCTGGAAGACTGCATCAAGAAAAATGTAGCGGCAGCGCACTTCTTTACCTCCGGCTTTGGAGAGACGGATACGGAAGAAGGCATTCGGATGGGGAAAGCTCTTACCGAACGCGCTCGGGAAGCCAATTTTTATCTCATCGGACCCAATTGTATGGGTATCTACAATCCGTTTGTCGGTATCCGTCAAATGGTACGACAGCATACTGGATTCAAAGGTCCCGTTGGTTTTATATCTCAGAGCGGTACTCATGCTATTACCTTCTCTGAAGAAGCCTATTTGCAGAGTCTGGAAATCAATAAGTCGGTTAGCTTTGGTAATGGTACGGTGCTGGACTGCACGGACTATCTCGAATACTTCGCACGGGACCCGGAAATTAAGATTATTGGCATGTACCTTGAGGGCACGCGCGATGGTCCTCGCTTTCTCAAGTTGTTAAAAACCGTTGCTGCTCAAAAGCCCGTTGTCATCTGGAAGGGTGGCCGGACGGAGGAAGGCGGTCGAGCGATTGCATCTCACACCGGCTCTCTGGCAGTACCGCATGCTATCTGGGAAGCCTCAATCCACCAGTGCGGTGCTATCAAGGTTTACAGCATCGAAGAGCTTACTGATACTTTGAATGCCATTCTTTACCTGCCACAGGTCTTCGGGAACCGTGTGGGCATCGCTGGCGGTTCTGGTGGTCAGTCCGTAGCAATTGCCGATGTCTTCGCTGAAAACGGTCTGAAAGTTCCAGCGCTCACAAAAGAGTCGTACGACCAGCTAGCGAGCTTCTTTATGCTTATTGGCGCTGGTTATCGCAATCCGGTTGATCCCGGTGTCAATCGCCGCGAAATCAAGCGTATTATGGATATCCTGGAAGCTGATACCAACATCGATAACCTCGTATTAATGACCTCGGTGATGTCAATGGCACGTGCCTCTGAACAACTTGAGCGGGAAATCAACCTGCTGATTGACTTGAGGAAACGTACCAGTAAGCCGGTTGCAGTGGTGCTCGGTCACTATTTACCGGATGCGGTGCAGGAGACGAGAATAGTCGCTCAACGTTTACGTGATGGTGGCATCCCGATGTTTGTTTCGCCGGAGCGTGGGGCGCGGGCAATCAGGAATGCGCTGGAATACTACTCAATCAGGCGGAATAGCTGACAGGTTTTTCACGAAAATTTTCCAGGCACACCTCTGGTGTTTCTGCCGCCAATTTCCCCTTCAAGCTGTATGATGTGCGCCTCTGCCTTGCCGTTTTTAATGGAGAGCAGGGCAACCGTACCGAGGGTATGTTCATATTTCGGGAAGTTACAGCTTCCGGGGTTCAGAAACAATGAACCGTTCCGGTATTCTAATGCGCTCCGGTGGGTATGCCCGTAGATAATTATGTCAGGGATTTCTTTTATTATTGGATCATCCAATGGACCATAGTGCGATAGCCAGATGGTTTTACCATCGATTTTTAATAATTGTTCATGCTTGACGCGGGGGTCATTGACGATTTCAAAGGGGTCATCGTCACCTTCACAGGCTAGGACTGGAGCGACTGTTTCCAACTCATCGAGTACAGGCACTGTATAAATATCACCAGCATGCAGAATCAGGTCGACACCCTTGAATGCAGTAAGTACCTGTAGCGGTAGTTCTTCTGCAGTAAGAGTACTCAGACCGACGCGGGTGCCCGGTACGCGAATGTGTGAATCAGAGACAACACCAATTAACATTGTGCCTTAATTGTATGGGAATGATTTATTGGTGTCAATTGAACGCTTTCGAAGGTCACTTGCTGAGTTCAGCTATCAGCAGTCAGCTATTAGAGAATCACTTATACTTTATGCTATATTATTCTTACAATGTTAAGGATAAAACGGATTACGCTTTCGATTGCGCTTGTCCTGTTAGCACTTATTTCTATTGTTACGGTAGCCTGCCCACCCCAGACGACAACAGAGACCATTGCACAGGGTAATCTTAATCTTTATAATATCGACCCCTATACTCTTGACCCTGCAACCTCCAGTGAGGCTACATCCCATGAATACATCTTCCAGCTTTATAACGGACTGGTCCAACTGGATGATAATATGAATCCGGTACCGGACATTGCTAAAAGCTGGAAAACAGACAGTAAAGGTACCATCTATACTTTTACACTGCGGCAGGATGTGAAATTCCATGATGGGCGTGGTGTTACCGCAGAAGACTTCAAATATTCGTGGGAGCGCGCCTGTGCGCCGGAAACAGGGTCACAAACCGCGATGACCTATCTTGGTGATATTGTTGGGGTGGAAGATGTCCTGGCTGGGGAAAAAACAGAGATCAGTGGTGTTAAGGTGATCGACGAATATACCCTGCAGGTGACCATTGATGCGCCGAAACCCTACTTTCTTTATAAGCTTGGTTATGTCACCGCTTTTGTTATTGATAGAAATAATGTGGCACAGGGTTTCTCGTGGTGGCGTAATCCTAACGGCACCGGACCATTCAAGCTGAAGGAATGGAAACGAGGTGAATCACTGGTGCTGGAATGGAATCCTGATTTCTATGGTGAAAAAGCTAAAGTGGCGACGGTTACCTTTAAGATACTTGCGGGCGTACCCATGAATATGTATGAAACAGGAGAGATTGATGCTACCGATGTCTCCCTTGATTATATCGATATGGCAACCGATGAGGCAGGGAAATACTTTGAACAGCTTAAGATTTATCCCGAATTGAGCTTCTACTATCTTGGGTTTAACTGCACCAAACCACCATTCGATGATGCGAATATCCGCCGTGCTTTCTCAATGGCGATTGACAGAGAGAAACTGGTCTCTCTGGTGTATAAAGACATGGTGACGCCGGCATATGGGATTCTACCACCGGGGATGCCAGGTTATAATTCCCAGTTGCAGGGGCTTGATTTTGATATTGCACGTGCTAAAGAACTTATCAAAGAATCCCACTATGGCGATGTAAGTAATCTACCACTCATAACCCTCACCACCGGCGGTTACGGGGCTTCAATTCCCTCTTACCTTGAAGCTATTATCTACGAGTGGAAGCAGAATCTGGGTGTTGAAGTAAAAGTACGTCAGCTCGAGCCGGAACGATTTATATATTTCTTGAAACAGGAGAAAGATGAGCTGTTTGACATCGGGTGGATAGCCGATTACCCCTATCCGCAGGATTTCTTAGAGATACTTTTCCACAGCGCCTCGGAAACTAACTGGAGCGAATACCAGAATTCGGAGATCGACAATCTGCTGGATAAGGCGGGCATAGAACCAGATAACGCCAAAGCCCTGAATCTGTATCAACAGATTGAACAGATGTTGGTTGATGATGCCGCTTGTTTGCCGTTGTGGTTCGGGAAGAGCTTTATCCTGACTAAACCATCTGTGAGTGGTTATAAACCCACCCCGATGGGTGTTGTCAGATTGAACAAGGTCTCTATCAACCAGTAACCTTCCAATCTCACCTTTTGGTATTTGTTTTTTGTTACTTGTTACTTGGCAGTTGTAACTTCCACCCTTAAGGTGGCGGAGGGGGTGGGATTCGAACCCACGGTTGCTTGCGCAACGACGGTTTTCAAGTCTGTAACCATTTATATTAGAAGGTGTTTTTAAATTCATTTTTGTATTTGTACATCGCCCCCCAATAACAATTTTCATGCGTAAAATGCTGTCATGTTCTTAACCGTTATGCCATGTATGTTAGCAGTTTGTTAGCAAAATCCATTCTGAGATTGTTTGTGGATTTAAATTGAAAATGTAATCTATTTTCGATTTTTTACGAAAGGAGCTATATCAACTGGTAATCCAACCCTCATAAAAAATCGTGCAAAAGCTTGTGATAGATGCTCTCTATAAGGCGGTAATAATCTTAATCTTTTTTCTACGTTTTTTGCGAGTGTGAAGATATGATTAATATCCATTCCAAAGACGGATCTATAATCAACAACCTTAAAATCTGATTTGAAGTTCTCGAGCGTACATTTATCAAGCAAGTGATATCCAAGTATATGCCCTCTTCTTAACTCCTCTTTGCCCTCGTATCCATTTAAATATGCATTTTGTTGCCCCACTTCGCTTAAAGACCAAACTGGGCATACAAGCACAATATCTATTTTCTTTTCAATTAGATCACACGATTGACTCATGACTACTACATCGTATTCTTTTACTTCAGCGGGGATCGTTCCAACCTTAATCGTTGTTGTTGGTACGAAAACCGGACATGAACTAATGAAATCACCCTGCAATAAAGGTTCATTTGAATCTACAACATCATACCAAGGATATTCCATATGATTATCTCTTAATACAAGCGTATATTAATAATCAATTATGATTTTAGGTTTTGCACGAGTGATTTTGTTTATTTGTATTTTCACAGAATATTTTAACTTTGGTATCATTGAGAACACTATATCTTTCTCAACATCTTCTTCCTTGGGAATATCGAATGTCGCGATATTCGCTTCCCCTTCTTGCGCCAAGGAAACAAAGAAAATCGACTCTGTATTTCCAACAGTTTGTGGATAAATAAAAACACCCTTTGATTCATCATTTAGGATGTTTAGGTATAGTATCTCGTCCGCTTCTATGGCACGCTCAGTGCTTACAGTCCCGCACGACGACGCCATTGCCCATTCACTATCGTGTAGCACACCCTCTTCTATCAAATCATCTTCGACATTAATTGTCATCTAAATTGCCCCATCAAATTTCCTTCAATTAACCTGAAGAACCATTTGTGTGTTATATCATGTGATTGCTCTAACCAAATACCAATTTCTTCTGGTATTTTTGGCAACCCCATCTCTTTTACTGAAGTTACTGTCGTTTCCCAAATCAACGCATCTAATTTATTAAATATACCACGTCTTAATCGGATCTTAAATGCACCATTAGGAGTAGCACATTCAAAACCTAATTTTAAATCTAGTCCTTTTGGGGCATTACCAATACCTGTATCTTCAAATAAAGCGGGACCTATTCCTAAATCCAACTTCATATTTTTTCTTAAAAAATCGAGAATGTTTTCGTTTTCAAAGTCAAACTTTATGGCATCAATATATCTTAGATCTAATCTGCTTGGTTCTAAGCTCCTTTTATCATCTGGATACGCATCGAACAAAGCTTGAATCGTTTTAACAATCCTCGGTTTGAAATCTTCCCATACATATCCAACAGCATCATTCACCGTAAGAATACCTGGTCCCAACTGTACTAACGGGTGTTCATTCTTGCCTTTCCGAAATCGGTGTTGTGGTATGTATTCTACCATGCTACTTGGGATATTAGCTGATAATAAATCCTGATGAAATGGATAATCGTTCTTAATCTTCTCGTACAAAGATCCAATAAGAACATCATAATGGGGAAAAACCTTCATTCCTTCAGGTCCTGGTACAAGCTCCCAGCGATATTCAAATATAGCTTCCACCAAAGGTTTATTTTTAAGGATTATTTTTTCCATTTATAAACCTCGCAAGTAGTTCAAATACCTAGTAACACCCGACCCTATTCTACCACTCCGTTCTTATTCTGCCAATCCCTGACTATTAATGCAGACGATTAGTTGAATTGAATAAGGTCAGATACGGGGATCCCTATCTTGATCGCATGCATAGTGGCATCTATTAATCGCCAGTTCATGTAGTCAATCCGTTGTTTTAAAATTGGATATTATTTTGACAGCTTTTGAGGGTATTTTAGCTTCAGAATCTGGCGGAGGGGGTGGGATTCGAACCCACGGTTGCTTGCGCAACGACGGTTTTCAAGACCGTTACCATAGTCCACTCGGTCACCCCTCCAGGGATAAACTATCAAATATCAAGCTTGTCCTGAACTTGATTCAGGAATACAAGTAACAACCTTACCTTTACCCCACCGCCATAGATACAACGGTAAACTTATATTAGTGTAAGGGAACAGGCGGGGGAGTGCAACTGGGAATGCAGACGATATTAACATATTTGTAATTACTTGACATGTTTAAGATGTGAAGGTAATATGGTTTCACTTCACATCAACCAATTTTCAATCAACCGCTGCTACCATCAGTTACTGCGTAAAGAGGTCAGTTAGAAGCCCAACGTATGGACTAGAAAATAAATTGACCTGCGAAAAGGTGTGCTCAAGGAGGAAGTAGTATGAAACGCATCGCCCTATTGGTTGCCTTGCTCGTACTAACTATGGTTCTTGTCACCGGATGTGGTATCTCAAAAGACAAGTATGCTGCTGCTGTTAAGGAAGCTAGCGACCTAAAGGCGCAGTTGTCCGACATGCAGGCTGACCTTACTAATGCCCAGGCTAATTTGAGTAAAAGCACAGCTAACCTTGCAACTATACAACAGAATCTGACCACGGTCACCGCTGACCGGGACTCAATAAAAAGCCAGCTAGACAAAGCCACGGCTGTCCATATCACCGACCAGGTTGATCTTACGACCGCCCAGCAAGCCCTCTCTACACTGAACGCTTCTGTCAAAGCGGCACAACCTTATGTTGACGTAGCCACGGCGTGGTTGGAGCTCTGGGACGCAAATAATCAAGCAGCCGCGATTTCCAAATTAGATTCCGCCGTCTCAGCTACCCAGGATTCTGCTCTCAAGACCGCCTGGGACACTATGAGGACTTCAACAGGTGACATGCATATTACCGCTGAATGGGCGTTTATCAACCGGTTGTTGAAGCAGTTAACCGTTACCATACCCAAAACCAACTAGGATATCGCCTTGGTATGCGGCAAAGGACAACTGAAAACATCTAAGAAACCATCTGTGAGGCGACATTATGAAGATTTCAACTTTAATTCTATGCACATTGATGATTCTTACACTGGCATCTTGCCAATCAACCAAGAACGAAACTGCAATAACTTCATCGTCGGTGAATGGTGTCATTGATACCGATGAGTATTCCAGTAGTACTACCTATGATAATGGCAACTTTCAAATCCACTGGAAAGTTGAAGGGCAATATCTATATATAGGTATCAAAGCAAAAACTACCGGTTGGGTATCGCTCGGCTTCAATGCTACTTCAAAATTAAGAAATGTGGATTATGTCTTTGGTTGGGTTTCTGATGGTAAAACGTCAGTTTCCGACGAGTATAGCGCAGATTATCACGGTCAGCACCAGACAGATATATCGTTAGGGGGAAAAGACGATGTGACTGAATTCGGTGGGCAGGAAAATAATGGTTACACCGTGATAGAATTTAAGCGCGCCCTTGTCACAGGTGATACCTTTGACGCCAATCTTACACAAGGCGACCTATCTATCATCTGGGCTTATGCTTCGTCAGATAATATCTCGTCAGCACACCGTCAGCGTGGTTATGGACAAATACAAATTTAATCTGTCTCCGCTTACTCCGTTATAATTTGCTCAATTTGAGTTCAGCCATACCATTTATAGACGTTTTTCTAAATCATGGCTTCGTATCTAAGGTAGTCTCAAACTATAGTCAAAAATTAGGCGTTAAATTAAAAATCATTGGTTAAAACAGAACAGCACTCCACGCTCAAATCGGGGTTTTTCCCGTGGACACAATAGTACTGATTTGAGCATAAAACAACGGATTGAACTTTAGGCTCAAAATTTCAAGACCGTTACCATAGTCCACTCGGTCACCCCTCCAGGGAGAAAACGTGCCCCAATAGATAGAACGGTAGACTTATATTAGTGTAAGGGAACAGGCGAGGGAGTGCAACTGGGTTACAGAAGGGAAATTTATTAGGGTAGATTCTAGTGGTACAAGAACCTAGTAACAAAATTGGGGGCAGTACTCAATCCGCCCCCTAGCAAATCACTGATCAAGTTATATTAGGGGAATTTTTAGAAAGATCCAATGCTTTTTGCTACCTCACCAAACAGAATCTCCCCAGCATTATGCACTTTCTCCTTTTGTTTTCCAACTTCATCCAGTTGCTTTATGAATTCAGGCGGTGTTGTTTCTACAATGAAATTTATTTTACTTTGTAGCTCTATTAGACTTAATCTTAATCCCATTAGTTCAGATAATAGGTTATCAACCATTCTTTTTATGATGGCGCTTTTTGCTCCTGACAGTGTGTTTGAAATTATGTGACCACTTCTCATTATGTCGGTGACTTGATTGATATGATTCATGATTATTACTTTGGAAGCTATCCAAGGTTGTTTACTACTTTGAAGATAAGTATTATCATCAGCTGTAAAATCCCATTCGGATGCATTTTTTGCAAACTCAATAATTTCGGATTTTCCTTTTAGTTGTTGTTTTTTAGCCACTTGGTTAATTTGCTTATAGGCAAAAACAACCAACACAAATGTCCCTAACGCGATTCCTCCCGTAAATACAAGCATTAGTATATCAAAACAATTCATAGGGCAATTATAACATTAAAAAGAAGGTGAATATGAAAAAGAATAAACTAATAAGATAGAGGACATAATACTTAGATTTGTTGACTGTATCAATGATAATCGATTGTCTCATATCATCACACAGTATGTAGCCTATCCACATTTTTCACTCTTTGTAAAGCTCACCTTTGGACATGAAGTGGTATAATCGGATATCAAAGATTGACAAGATAGCTTTGAGACACAAAACCCTGATATATTCCAATGGAGATTCAAATGAAAAGTGAATATAAGTGGGAAGACAGGTGTACTTTATGTGGGAAAATCCTAAGTGGTAGGGGCACAAAAGATTGGTATACGCTTGAAGAGATTCAAAAGGTAAAAGTAGTTGATGCCAGCTTTATAAAAAACCACCTTCATGTACCTGTTTGTAGGAGTATGAAAAAATGTCTCGAACCAGAAAAAAATGGACTCTTGAGAGATTTCGCTGGTCGTCCCGATTATAGTGATATATCAAGACATATACAAAGACGTAGTTACCTATACAAGTGTGTCTGGTGTAAATATGAATGGTCAACGGCGATGCAGAAGAAACCGCAAAAATGTCGTAGTTGTGGATCCATTTACTGGGATAATCCAGACCCGCCGAAAAGTAAATGTCTGCAGTGTGGAAATGAATGGGTTAATCATAAGGGAACATCAGTATGTGGTAGTTGTGGATCTATTTACTGGGATAATCCAGACCCGCCGAAAAGCAAATGTCTACAGTGTGGAAATGAATGGGTTAATCATAAGGGAACAGAGATTATAAGGTGTCCATCGTGCGAATCAATATATTGGAATAACCTATATCCTCCTCCTGTATACACGTGTCTTCAATGTGGTCATAAATGGATTCCGACAAGTTTGGGGTATATTAAAAGATGCCCCAAATGCAAATCAGAGAGATGGATGGCTCCGACACGAGAGTTAACATGCTTGCAGTGTAATCACCATTGGATAACTAGATCACGCTTGATTCCTTTGTACTGTCCTAATTGCAAGTCATCACACTGGGATGAGCCGATAACTTCAAAAATTGTTTGAACTGACATATCTTACTTAAAAATATGCTTCATCCGAAAAAGTTGATAAAATCCCGTTTTGCTAGGATAGCAATCAGAGTTATTTCAGTCCTTCTAATACTCTATGTCGGTCTTTCAATATTAGGTGCTATTTTGATAATGGGAGTCCCCCGCATTCCTGTAGAAGGCTCCCCGGCTTTGGTCGGACTTGCGTATAGCGAAGTCTCATTTCCCACTCGGGGTGATCACATTACATTGCGAGGCTGGTATCTATCAGGACAGGGAGACAGTGCTCTGCTTGTTGTCCATGGCGGATTTCAAAATCGCCTCGACTATGAAGTGGACACATTGGGATTGGCGCGTGATTTAGTGGGACGGGGATACAATATCCTGTTATTTGACCTGCGGGGCAGAGGTGAATCGGAGGGAAAAGGTATATCCATGCAAAATATTGAGAGCGATATTGGCGGTGCCATTGATTATCTCGAGAGCAGGGGATTCGTTACGGAGAAAATTGGTATTATCGGGTTCTGTTCCGGTGCCGCATCCGCTGCTATTTTTGCGAGCGGGGAGGAAGTCGGGGCACTGGTACTGGACGGGTGTTTTGCAACTGTGCGCGGTATGGTCACGAAACAGGCAGCTAAGTATCACATCCCCAAATTCCTGCTGGACTTTTTCTACCCCAGCCTGTCCTTCACGGTGAAGATATTTTATGGCTATGAGCCATTTGACCCGGTTATTGCTGTCTCGAGTGTTACATGCCCGGTGCTCTTTATACATGAAGAATATGACAATCTCACTACTCAGGAGGAAACCCACCAACTTCTTGAAGCATCGGATAATCCGTCTAGCGAGATGTGGGAAGTAGGTGGAGTAGAGCACACTCAGGCATACAAAACATATCCTACTCAATACGTAGACAGGTTAGATAATTTCCTCGCGAAACAATTTGAGATGCCATAACTCAGACTGAATAAGATCGAGGAATTAATACGCTGGGAAAAGGTGCTTGCTGGAGACTACCAGTAGAGCTGCCAGGACCCACAACAACGGTATGCTCAGATAGATGTAGCTCGTTATGGTGATGACGGTGCCGGTTAGAGTGACATCATAGCAAGCAAAGACAGCCCCGGCGATAATACTTCCAATCAGACCCACACCTGCCCCATACCAGGGATTCTGCCGGGATGACTTAATAATACCCCAGGAGATTCGTATAAAGACTACCACCGCTATAATAAGAGCTACCACACCTAAAATGCCTGTGTCTGCATAAAGTTGAAAATAGGAATTGTGCAGATGCACATTGTTTATCCCGTATTGTGTTATGAATTGCGCGTTCCAGCAACCCGGTCCCAGACCCGTCAGGATTTCACATCCATCGAAGAGTGGAACAGTCTTCACCCATATTTCTCTGACTCTATACATGAGTGAGTCAGACGAGAAAGCTTGCATTAACCAGGGAGTTTTATCGTAAAATACAACGATTACCGAAACGATGAGAGCTATGACCGGAATAACTACTTTGACTAGCCGTAAATGCCAGCACATTACTACGAATACAAGTCCGCATGTAACTGCTATCCAACCGCCACCACTGATAGTTAGAAAGAGTATCGCCAGGAAAATAACACCAAGAAATAAACCTACTATGCGGAGCGATCGAATATTTTTAAAGAGCGCAATGCTAAACAGCGGCGGTATTACCACTGCTAATAATGCACCCACGGTATTCCACGACAGTTGTGGACCGCTATTCTGGGATAGTCCTTCGAATAATCTAAAAGTCCATTGATTGAAGAAAAACTGCCTTCCATTGCCTTGAGAAAAGAACCAGATTGACAGTAAAAGTGTGATGACACAGATTGTACCAGCCATCCACAGCCAGTACGTACTATTAGCGTCACTATTACTCACTACACCGTAGTAGATGAGGACGGATGCCAGCGTTGTAGCTAATCCGCCAAGAGCCACTTCCTTATCCGCCGCTACTATGAAACCCAACAGCGTTCCTAAGACAAAAAGCAAAATAGGTATATCAAAAGGAGTCCGCTGAATAATGCGGTGGGTAAGCCAGAAACGTAATCCAAGAGGTATGACTGCTATAACCAGACTAAGCCATAATGGAGGAGAGTGGACTAAGACTGAAAAATATATGGGCACAGCGAATAGAGGTTGAAATGCCAGGATTACATTCCCTGCTTTATTCTTCTGTATTGTAGTTTTTAAACTTGAAATATTCATTCCTGAATTGATTTTATTTCAAAGTCGATATTGACTTGGCGTTTCAATATTAGGATTTAGGATTTATCTTCGAATTACTTTTGTCTTCACGAAGTCTTGCAATACCTCCGGAACAGCCACTGAACCATCTGCCTGCTGGTAGTTCTCAAGGATGGCAATCATAATGCGTGGCAAAGCAAGTCCCGATCCATTGAGTGTATGCACATACTGAGGTTTAGCATCAGGGGCAGGTCGATATCTGATATTCGCACGGCGTGCTTGAAAATCCCCGCAATTCGAACAGCTACTGACTTCGAGCCATTCCTGACATCCCGGTGCCCAGACATTGACATCGTATGACTTTACTGATCCGAAGCCTATATCGCCGGTACAAAGCTGTGTAATGCGATACGGAAGATCGAGTTTCCTGCAAACATCCTCGGCGTCATGTACCATCTTGTCCAGTTCTTCGCAGGATTTCTCCGGTTGCGTGAATTTGTACATCTCCACTTTGTCGAACTGGTGCCCGCGCTTGATGCCGCGCGTGTCTTTGCCGGCGGACATCTTCTCCCTGCGGAAGCAGGCAGTATAAGCGACATAGTAGAAGGGTAATAGACCACAGGGAATGATTTCATCGCGATGGAGATTGGTCAGGGGCACCTCGGCGGTTGGTACCCACCAATAGTCCTCCTCGGCATCATGGTAAAGATTGTCAGCGAACTTGGGCAACTGTCCCGCGCCAATCAGACAGTCGCGTTTGACCATAAAAGGTGGGTAGATTTCCGTATAGCCATGCTCCGAGGTATGCAAGTCGAGCATAAAGGCGATAACCGCCCTCTGCAGACGAGCGCCCATACCTCGCAGGACATAGAATCGCGAGCCAGATAGCTTCACACCACGTTCAAAATCGATGATACCAAGCGATTCTCCCAGTTCCCAGTGTGGTTTCGGGTCGAACGGGAGGCTCTTCGGTTCACCCCAGGTGCTTACGATGGGATTATCGGAATCATCCTTGCCTATGGGGACATCAGGATCAGGAATATTTGGCATCTGGAGGAGCAGGTTGTTCAGGTTTTCCTCAATGGTTTTCAAAGAATCTTCAAGCTCCCGGATTTTCACGCGTAAAGCCCTGCCCTCTTCCGCCGCCTCTGCCTGTCGCTCCTTCGAAGCCTGTTTACGATTCCGCCTTAATTCTTCCAGCTCGGTGACCTTTTTACGGCGCTCGCTATCAAGTTGAAGAATTTCATCGAGCGGGGCGGTATCATGCCGGTTGGCAATTGCCTGCCGTACGACATCTGTGTTCTCACGAATAAATTTTAAATCTAACATAATATCACCTCACTTTATCCTGTCATTGCGAGGAGCAGAGCGACGTGGCAATCTGACACTACCGTGTCATTCCCGCGAAAGCGGGAATCCAGTAGTAGTTTATATGGATTCCAGATCCAGTCTGGAATGACAAATTGTTTACTCCCCCTTCTCCTTCAACTGTGGGAACAGGATTACCTCGCGTATCGACTGGTTATTTGTAAACAGCATTACCAGGCGGTCGATGCCTATTCCCAGTCCACCGGTTGGGGGCATACCGTACTCTAAGGCTAGTAAAAAGTCCTCATCGATTGTCCATTTTTCCGCATCATCTCCCATGCGTTCCTTCATCTGCTGCTCGAAGCGTGCTCTCTGCAGGACTGGGTCGTTGAGCTCCGAGTAGGCATTACCTAGCTCCAGCCCGCCGGCGTAGGGCTGAAAACGCTCCACCACGCGCTCTTCGCCGGGTTTATTTTTCGCCAGTGGCGACATTGATACCGGATAGTCGTAGATAAAAGTTGGCTGAATTAACTTCGGTCGGACCTTGGTCTTTAGGAGCTCGTCAACCAGCTTCGCCCAGTTCTTTTGTGGATCAACCTCGATGCCTTTTTCTCTCATTTTGATGCGCAGGAGGTCAGCGTTTGGGTACTGGACAAAGTCAATACCGCTATATTCTTTGATAGCATCGCGGAGCATAACGCGCTGCCAGGGTGGAGTTAAATTGACGGTATCATCACCGTATTTAATCTCATGGGTTCCAATCACCTGCTGACATATCTGGTAGACCATTTGCTCCACCATCTCCATCACAGCACGATAGTCAGCGTAAGCCTCGTAGCTCTCGAGCATGGTAAATTCCGGACTATGTTCGGTAGAGATACCCTCGTTACGGAAGATACGTCCTATCTCATAAACCTTGTCGAATCCGCCGACAATAAGCCGCTTGAGGTGAAGTTCCAGGGCGATGCGCAGGTAAAAGTCCTGGTCGAGGGCATTATGGTGGGTAACAAAGGGGGTAGCCAAGGCTCCTCCCGCTGTAGCATGCAACACAGGTGTCTCCACTTCCACAAAACCTCGGTTGTCCAGGAAATTACGCATAGCATTAATAATCCGACTCCGTGTGCGGAAAGCATTTCGTACCTCTTCATTGCTGATGAGGTCAAGATAGCGCTGGCGGAAGCGTAGGTCGGTATCACTCAATCCGTGCCATTTCTCCGGCAGTGGCTGGAGCGACTTCGAAAGCATAGTAAGAGCTGTTACTTCAACCGTCGGTTCTTTACTTCGAGTCCGGAATACCTTACCAGTTGCCCCGATAATATCACCGATGTCCAATTCCTGGAAAAGCTTGTAACCGGCATCGCTAATCCTGTCCTTGCCGATGAGTAATTGTATTTTCCCGCTATCGTCACGGATATCAATAAAAGAGACCCTGCCCATCTTGCGGTTTGCCATAACTCGCCCGGCGACAGTTACAGTAATGGATTCAGTCTTGTCTGATTGCTCTTGCTGAATTAACAGTTCTATTGCCTGCTGTGCTGTATGTGTGCGTTTGAAGCGTGCAGGATATGGGTCGATACCCATCGTCCGGATATTCTGAAGTTTCTGGATACGTTGTTCCGAAATACGGTCTGCTCTGGTAGTCATAGTAATCACTCTCTTTATGTAATAGCACTATATTAACACAATAGAGTGAAATTCCAAATATCAAGATATTATTACCAAGAAAACTTAATATCAAATAACATAATTAGGTACACATATTCAATTTGTTCGGTATTGTGTGGAGCAGGGTGGTAAGGGGGCGCAGCCCCCTTATATGTTCTGCCCCTTCCCTGCGGGGAAGGGATAAAGGGATAGGGCGTTGTGTAAAAAGACTGTTTTGGTACTTGTAGATTTATGTACAATCCGCAGTTTGACCATTACTCCCGGAACATCATCTTCAATTGGTAAGAGCCTACCTCTGGATGACTTTCCATTTCAAAACCCTGCCGTTTGAAAAGGTCCAGCATACTACGGTTTTCAGCGAGTACATCTGCAGTGAATCCCAGTAAACCCTGTCTTTTTGCTAGATAAGTTACATAGTTGAGTAGAATTCCGCCAATACCCTTGTCCTGATAATCATCGCGTACAGCGAATGCAACATCAGCGATGTGCATGGCTTCATCGATCCAGTATTGGCTTAATCCAACTACTATTTCCGTATCATTTGATTCCAGCGCAGCAAGTATCGCCATTCCTTTGGTGTAATCAATGATGACATACTCCTGAAGGCGCTCGTGTGGCATATCCTTCCGTGTTGACATAAACCGTCTGTAGAGACTCTGGTCTGAAAGTGAATAGAAAAAGTCTTTAAGTAGTGATTCATCACTGATTTTTACAGGACGCAGAAGAATTTCCAGACCGGTTCTGGTAGTGCGGTGTGTCTCCAACTCTTCCGGATATTCACCACCTTTACCCGTTATCAATGCCTGGTCTCCGTAGATGAGGTTCTGTTTTTTTGCTTCTTCAAGGAGCCACGAGCGGAACCTGGGGTGAGCAATGGCAATGAGCTCCATAGCCCGTTCGCGGATGTTTTTACCGTGCAGGTAGGCGATGCCATATTCAGTGACAACATAATAGATATCGCCGCGGATGAGTGTCGCTCCCGCGCCTTCTTTGAGAAAAGGCACGATCCGGGATATAGTACCGTGCTCGGCAGTCGATGGAATAGCCAGGATAGTCCTGCCTCCCGGCGCCAGTAGAGCACCCCGCATAAAATCTGCCTGCCCGCCGATACCACTGTAAAACATCTTTCCGATGGACTCTGCGGTCGCCTGTCCCGTAAGGTCGATTTCCAGGGCACTATTGATAGCAGTCATATTCCGGTGCTGAGCGATGATGAGCGGGTTATTAGTATAGTCAATCGTCTTGAATTCAATGGCGGGATTGTCGTGTAGAAATTCGTAGGTACTGCGCTTGCCCATGCAAAAAGAAGCGACGGTTTTCCCCCGGTCGATTGATTTCTGCGAATTATCAATAACACCAAGTTTCATGAGTTCGACAATGCCGTCACTGAGTAGTTCCGTATGAATGCCAAGATGTTTTTTTTCGTGAAGATTAGCGAGCACAGCATTCGGGATGCTTCCGTAACCGACCTGAATGGTGTCTCCATCCTGCACAAGGTGGGCAACATATTTTCCAATGCCCTGAGCAACGTCAGTTTCTGTTTCCTCGGGAAATTCGAGGATGGGTTCATCATAAGGTACAATGAAGTCAACATCTGAAATGTTGATGAAACCGTCACCCTGTACCCGGGGCATGTGATTATTGACCTGAGCAATAACTGTTGTCGCTTTTTCTACGGCTGCTTTGATGATATCGACACTTATGCCCAGGCTCATGTAGCCATGACTATCTGGTGGAGTGGTCTGAATTAAAGCAATATCGATGGACACAACTCCCCGATAAAATAAAGCAGGGACCTGCGATAGAAAAATAGGCGTGTAGTCAGCCAGCCCCTGGTTTACAGCGTTCCGAGTGCTATTGCCGATAAAAAATGAATTGTGCCGGAAATTATGCTGGAAGCGGGTATCGGTATATGGTGCTACCCCGAACGTCCACACATGCAGGACTTCTGCATCGAAGATGGCTTTAGGATTTTTACTGACGTAGTCGATGAGAGCATTGACGAGGTGTTGCGGTTCACTGCATCCAGTGCTGATAAAAATAGTATCACCCCGGTGAATATGAGTGAAGATTTCTTCTTCCGGAACGAACTTGTCCGGGTACTGGCGTCGCATTTTTTCAAACTGCTCTTTATTGTATCTCGCTTCCGCCACCAGCCTTCTCCTTATTCAATGTCGGTAATGGCTACCACAGGCGCATGATTGACAGTGGTCTGTTTCAATTGTTCCCGCAGGGTATCGAGCCACCCGACTGACTTGACTTCGCGCTCCAGCAGGTACCTCAGGTAATGGCGGGTCAGGGCTTCGAGTTCCCGCGCCAACGAGGAATTGATTTTCAGTCGTGTTACGGCATCCAAATTGTTGTCCTGAATGAATCTCAGGACCTTGAGTGCATTGAGTGACACTTCAAAGGAAAAAGGCTGTTTTAGTGCACAGAGTGGACATAACATCCCGCCAGCATGAGCACAGAAAGAATTTACCACTGGTGACAGCGATTGGTGACAAATAACACACTCATGAAGCTGGGGGCGATAGCCGGTCATTTCTAGCATCTTAAGCTCAAAGTATCGTAGTAATAAACCCTGCCCTGAGCTTGTCGAAGGGTCACAGTTATTGGATGTGCAGAGGTTAGTCAGAGTTTCCAATAGCAGTTTAAACAGGGTTTCATCCTCAGCCTGGTCGGGAGTAAACTGGTTGACCAGCTCGATAATATAAAGACCGTAAGAAGTCAGTATAAGGTTGTTTTTCAGAGACAGAAAACTATTAATTGTCTGACTGCCTATAATGATGTCCAGGTTACGTCCGCGTGCCAGTGATATCTGACTGTGAGTGAGGAGTTCCAGATGGCCTGCCATTTTACTTTTCGGGCGGCGTATGCCTCTAGCTACAGCTTGAATTTTACCTTGGCGGGGTGTGTAAAGAGTCAGGATTCTGTCCGCCTCGCCCAGTTTGGTTTTCTTGATAATGATAGCTTCGGTCTGGTAATTACGTGGCCGTGCCATAGCTTATGCCTTCTCCGCTACAAATATCATTTCCCGTGATTCATTAGTAAAAGGAGACTTGTCGAAATTACCGAACAGGTCGATGACCTTAAAACCGCAGAGGCGTAACAAATGCTCCATCTCATACCTGAAAAAGTAGTGGAAAGGAAAGGATTGTACTAGTCGCTCGTCCCTGCCATCCTTATGATGTACGTAATAAATTTCCTCGACTTCGTTGTACTGCATATCCTTATGGTATGCTACAATCCTGCTTGCCACGTCCACAGTCCTGCCATCCGCTAACTTTACGCCAGATGTTCTGTCGAACTCCTGCAAGTACTTTGGATCATAGAGCCTGGGGAAATCGGGGTGAAATACATCGATAATCAACGTCCCGTGAGATTTGAGATGCCCTGCGATAGAATGGAGACAGCTTTCTTGTTCTGCTGGTGTGATCAGGATTTGAAAGGAACGCCCCGGAACTATTATCAGAGAATACTGCTCGCTGGTCTGGAAATTAGCCATGTTTGCCTGGATTATTCTGACACGCGCTTGGATATCCTGAGGCTGTTGAGCAAGTTTCTGGCGGCAGATGTTCAGCATGTAAACCGAGTAATCAAGCCCAGTAATTGTGATACCAGCCTGCGCTAGTGGAAACAGCACCCTTCCTGTTCCACAGGCAAGCTCCAGTGTCCTATCACCTGCTTTCTGTGCGTAGTCCAGCCAGAATTTGACATCATGTAATCGTTTTGAAGTAACGGGATCGTAGAATTCTGCAGAAAAAGCCTCTTCATATCCGTATTTGCTCATGCCACTTTCTCCGCCACGAATATCATTTCAGGAGAGTCTGCTGTAAACGGTGAGCGGTCGAAATCACCGAAAAACTCCACAATTTTAAAACCACAGAGAGCCAGCAGATGTTCCATTTCATATCGATAGAAGTATCGCATCGGGAAGGCATGTACCAACCGCTCTTCGCGTCCGTCGGTGTACTTCACATAGTGGATGATTTCAATATCATTGTACTGCTCTTCACGGTGGAAAGCGGCAACACGCGTAGTGCGACGTAAAACTCCGCCATCAGGTAGGTCGATCTTCGGATCGACCTCTATCTCCATCAGGTATTTGGGATCAACCAGGCGCGGAACGTAAGGATGAAAAACATCCATAACAAAAAGTCCGTTTGGCTTTAGATGTTGCCGTACACATTTCAGGCAGGCTTTCTGTTCCTCGATGGTGATAAGGTGCTGGAAGGGACGGAAAGGGATGGTGATGAGGGTATATAGCTCACCGAGAGAAAATTTCGTCATATTACCTTGAATCAGTTTGACCCGCGACTGCACGTCTTTTGTCTGCCCGGCCAGTTTCTCGCGACACTTTTCCAGCATATAGGGAGAAAGGTCGAGGCCGGTGATTTCATAGCCAGCCTGTGCTGTCGGTATGAGTACTCGGCCGGTGCCACAACCAAGCTCCAGCGTTTTATCGTTGGCTTTTTTTGAGCAGTCGACGAAGAGCTCAATATCACGGCGAGCAAGTTGGTCATAGACAGGATCATAGAGTTCTGCGACAAATTGCTGGTCTTCGTAACCACTGGAATATTTACTCATAACCTACACCGGAAAAACAATATGTTGTTGCTTGAAAATCTGGCTGACGGACTTGTTATCGTGGATATTGCGGATAGTTTTGGCAAGCAATGGCGCAATCGATAGTACTTTAATTTTCCCGTCCAGTTGTTTTGTCGGAGGGACTTGAATCGTATTGGTAACAATTACTTGTTTCACGGATGATTCACGAATACGTTTTAGAGCATTCTCAGCTAAAATGGGATGTGTGATAGCCATATATACGTCTTTAGCTCCGGAATTAAGTAAGATTTCGACGAGTTGCATTGTACTGCCACTGGTGATGACATCATCGGTTATGATCACGGTTTTTCCTTTTACATTGCCCATCGAAACGAAGAATTCTACCTCTTTTCCCCCGATTCCCTTTCTTCTTTTTGTCATCACTGCTATCGGAAGATGTAGAATATCCGTGTATTTTTCTGCCAGTTTAGTTCCACCCAGGTCAGGAGAGACAATCACGGCGTCTTTGAATTTTGGTTTTTTGAAATATCCCGCCAGAATAGGTACGGCTGTGAGGTGGTCCATCGGGATATTAAAGAACCCTTGTATAGGAGAGGCATGTAAATCAATTGATACTACCCGATTAGCGCCAACGATGGTGATAATGTCCGCTACTAGCTTGGCGGTAATCGGTTCACGTCCTGTAGTTTTATGGTCCTGCCGCCCATAACCATAATAAGGAACGATAGCCGTAATCTGTCTCGCCGAAGCACGGCGGCAAGCATCGATAGTTACCAGTAATTCCATGAGATTTTCATTAACTGGCGGACAGGTTGGTTGGATAATATAAACATCTTTGCCACGCAGACTCTCCTCTACCTGAACATGAGTTTCAGAATCGGGAAAAGTGCTGATACGGATATCACAGAGAGGAATTTTTAGAATTGAGGCAATTTCATCTGCCAAAATTGGATTTGCCCGACCGGAGATTAATCTCAAATCATTTGGCAGAGGGGATGCTTTAGACATTTCTACCTCCAGAGCGTTTTATAGTGTCCGGAAGTTACAGCTCTGTTCTACCTTCGAAGGCACGGGTAAGTGTGGCATCATCGGCGTATTCCAGTTCGGTGCCGAAGGGTAACCCACGTGCCAGCCGGGTTACTTTAATTCCAAGCGGTGTGAGTAGTTGATGGAGATACATGGCGGTCTGCTCGCCTTCCAGATTGGTATTGGTTGCCAGGATGATTTCATGGACAGCCCCGTTGTTCAACCGGTTGGATAGCTCACGTATACGGACATCATTAGTGCCCACGCCTTCGGTCGGTGAAATCGCGCCGTGTAGAACATGATATGACCCCCTGTAAACACCAGTGTGCTCGATGGCAAGGATGTCCTGCGGTTGTTCGACGACGCAGATGATGGAGTGGTCGCGCTGGTCGTTACGGCAGAAGGCACAAGGGTCGGAGTCAGTCAGGTTATAACACACAGAGCAGAGTTTGATTTGTTGTTTCAGTGTCAGTATTGCCTCAGCGAGCCTTTCCGCTTGTTCTTGAGGCGAACGTAGGAGGTAAAATGCCAGACGCTGGGCGCTTTTTGGCCCAATCCCGGGTAGTTTATTCAATTCCTGGACGAGACGACTAATGGCATCCCCTTGAGAAGTATTGTTTTGATTCACTCTTATTTCACCCAATAAAAAACCTTATCTTCAACTAAAATCCTTATTTCTAAGCACTCACTTTGTCATTCTCCGCGGAGCTTGTCCCGTACTCCGATACGGGAGTGGGGAATCCAGAATTTTATACGTGGATTGCGTATCAAGTCTTGTCCTGAGCAAAGTCGAAGGAATTTAGAATTTACTCTTTAGAATAATCCCGGAATCTTCATACCTCCGGTGGCTTCTTTCATTCTCTTTTCAGCTTCTTTGGTTACCTTTTCCTGGGCTTCGTTAAGGGCTCTGAGCAGGAATATTTCGAGTTGTTTGGTGTTTGTCAGGTCTACCAGCGTCGGGTCTATTTTAAGAGAGAGCACTCTCTGCTCGCCATTCATGACGACTTTCACAGCCCCCTTGCCCGACTCCGCCTCGACCTGCACTCGCTTCAATTCTTTCTGGGCGTGGGCGAGTTTTGACTGAAGTTCGCGGGCTTGTTTGATCATATCCAGGTTCATGCTTCCTCCACATCAATAATTTCTGCGCCCATTTTGAGCGCTTCTTTCACGAGATGATTATTTTCTAGGACACACTGTATACGGCAGTTCTGTCCAATAAAACTACTCAGGACTTTTTCCGCTACTCTTTGATTTTCCATTTCCTCCAGTTTTTCCTTGAGATACGCATAACGGAAGGAGAGGACGACAACCCCGTTTTCAAAACCGACCGGTTGTACACCAGCACTCCTCAGGATAGCGAGTGCCGGGCTTTTGCGGAGATCTGACGGTACCTGGTCCAGGACATGTCGCCATTCTTGTTTCAGACGCTCGCCGACACTACCTGCTTCAAGTGGGGAGGCGCTGGTTTTCGTAATCGGATGCTCGGCGACTGGTGATGGATTACTCCGCGTTTCAGATTGGATTGATTGTTTGGGTGGTACTGCGGTCGTAACCGATGGAATATTGTTTTTAACCTCTGCTATTTGAGACGGTTTTACATTCGCCGGGCGGGGAGCCATTTCCGGGACAATGCGGCGTGGTGCAACAGGTTCCTGTTGCCGTGTGTGAGCTTGGGTAGGAGATTCCTCCGTCTTTTGAATACTATCTATTATCGCCAGTTCCAGTGACAGGATAGAATTGTTTTCTGTACTGGTTTCAGCTTGGCTGAATAATTTCAAGGTTTTAAGGATTTTCCCGAGGGCGGTTTTGTTGGCCATTTCTTTGAGTATGGTCATGTCATCTACAGTCATATCAACTGTATCCTGAGAGCCGGTTTTGATAAGCAAAAGGCAACGCAGGTACTCTACCAGTTCGCGCTTGAAATGCCGCAGGTCTAGGCCATCACTATTTACATTATTGATAGTGGCGACCGCCGTTTTAATGTCATCACTCATGATATGTTGAACGAGCTCACGGACGCGGGCGTCACCGGTTATACCAAGCAGTTCTTGGACTTGCTGGAAGGACACATCATTACCATAATAAGTGATTAATCTCTCCAATAGATTCAGCGCATCCCGCATGCTACCGGTAGCGCTACGGGCAATAAGGCGCAACGACTCCGCTGCAATGGTAATATTTTCTGCCTGACAAATAACGGCCAGTTTTTTCATTATATCGACTTGTGAAATACGGCGAAAATCAAAACGCTGGCACCGTGACATTATGGTAGGCAGGATTTTATGAACCTCAGTGGTTGCTAGTATGAAGATGACGTGCGGTGGTGGTTCCTCCAGTGTTTTCAAGAGGGCATTAGAGGCACTACCGCTCAGCATATGGAACTCATCGATAATGTATACCTTGTAACGCGCTTGAGCAGGAGAGTAATTGACCTTTTCCCGCAAACTACGTACATCGTCCACGCTGGTATTGCTGGCGGCATCAATCTCAATGACATCCAGGGCACTACCTTCAGTGATAGCACGACACATCTCGCAGGTATTACATGGCTCCCCTTTACCGCCAGTTGTCAAACAATTCACGGCTTTTGCTAAAATGCGTGCGGTACTGGTCTTACCTGTGCCTCTCGGTCCACAGAAAAGATAGGCATGCGAGATACGTCCGCTACTGAGGGCATTTCGGAGAGTTTGCGTAACCGATTCTTGCCCGATGATCTCACTCAGAGTCTGAGAACGCCATTTACGATAAAATACTTGAGACATTTTACTCCACCATTATACCCTATTCTGCCCTGTTTCCAACAAAATTTTACTGCCTTTTTCTGAAATCAGTACTCACTTGTGTGAATCATTATTAGTAAACAAAGTATCTTCTCCCTTGAGGGGAGAAGGTAAGGTTGAGGGTGAAACCCCTCACCTCGATCCTCTCCCCCAAGGGGCGAGGAAGAATCTCCCGACGTTATTTGACATCAGGCTTGTCAATAGGTATGCTTTCCTTGATTTCTGTAGAAGGGAGTCCGCATTTGACTGACCTGCCAGCTTTTCAACAATCCCTCGGAGTGTCTTTTAACCAGCCTGCGCTTCTTCAACAAGCCTTGACTCATAGCAGTTATGCCAATGAAAATTCAACGATTGCTCCAGTCTCTAATGAACGCCTGGAGTTTCTTGGAGATGCTGTGCTGGGACTGATGGTTGGTGAGAGACTATTCCGCGATTTTCCAGAACTGAGCGAAGGGCAGATGACCAAACTCCGTGCCCATCTGGTGAAACAGGAAACGCTGGCAGTGGTAGCAAAGGATATCGGGCTGGGTGACCAACTGTACCTTGGGAAGGGGGAAGAGGGGAGTGGTGGCAGTGAGAAGCCGGCTAATCTCGCGCGTGGCTTGGAAGCGGTTATTGCCGCCGTCTATCTTGACCAGGGTGCGGCGGTTGCTGAAGCGTTCATCTGGAAGTTACTACAACCAGAGTTGTTATCGGCGTTCATCGCGGGCGTGGTCACAGATTTCAAGTCGCGTCTTCAGGAGTATCTGCAGGGGCAAACACAATCAGCACCGGTATATCATCTGGTAGAAACCATGGGACCCGACCACGACCGCACATTTGTTGTCGAGGTGAGGTCCGGCGGCGAATCGCTGGCGCAAGGTATTGGTAAGAACAAGAAGTCGGCGGAGGCAGAAGCGGCTCGACTGGCGTTGGAGAAACTGACAGGACAGCAGTTCGAGATAGATAGATAGTGTCTGGTCTTACTAAGGAAATGAGGTTCAGATGGCATCCTGGTTGCGGTTTCTAATTGCCTTCGTCGTCGGTTGTCACGGTATCACATATGTCATATATGGATTTATCATCCCCATTAAAATTAAAGAGTGGAAAGGTAGCTCCTGGCTTTTAGGAAATGCCATAAAGGGTGACAGACTAAGGAAACTCGTGTTGGTCCTCCATGTCGCCGCAGGAATTGTGACGTTTGCATGCGCAGTTGCCATTGCGATTGCCCCATTGGCTCCGGAATTGTGGCGTCCACTGGGCATTGCTGGTGCAATAATAGGCATCGTCGGTTTTGCGGTTTTCTGGGATGGCCAGACGCAATTTCTTGTGGATGAGGGTCTTATCGGCGCATCCATCAGCCTGGCTCTTCTCGTGAGTGCCATTGTGTTTGCAGGAGCTTTTAACTAACCCCCGTGACCAGTGCAGTCTCTGTTTAAAAATTTTAAATATTGTTTCGGATTTCGGATTTCGATATTCGAGTTTAATTTTATACCGTTTGCCCCAGGAACAAAGGCCAGACCACAATACCCAGGATTATCTTCCACCACACTAAATGAGCGAAGGAGATTGTAAACAGCCATCCGATGAACCAGATAGCGCCTGCTGTTGCACCAGATACATTAGCCCCATGTTTGTCCATTCTATACTCCTCTCAAATTACGTATTTATAAGTGCCTTAAAATCGATATGACAATTACTCTGCGTACACTCGCACCGTTTCGTAGTCGGTCTCCACATTAATTTCGCTTTCATGCAAGGCGGTGATTAACTCCTCGATATCCTCATCTTTAATTTTGCTGAAATCGAAGGGGAAGCCCTTTTCCTTGAAGGCACTGTCAACTTTGTTGGCGGCATCGGCGGGGATCAGTGTTGCCAGTTTTATACCGGCGCGGATGAGGGCAAATGGGATCCGCACATTGACTCTGCCATGCCAGTCATGGCGATCATCATGACCAAATTCACCCGGTCGTGGAGGTCGTGGCGCTGTGGGAGGATAGCTCGAATCGTCACGTCGGGCACCGGGTTTCGGTTCGACCACGACATGCATATAGCGCGGATTAATTCTGGTCTTTACCGTATCGCCATTTTCTGAGCTTGCTCCTGTCCCGACCAGTGAAAGCAAGCGCTGGGCTTCATCGACACTGATCTTACCTTCGGCAAGCATTTGCAGTATTTTCTGCTGATTTTCTCTCATTTTAGTTCTCCTTCAATTACTATTCGACCGAATCCAGGGGTCGATGTTCTGATAAATCCAATTTTTATATGCATTCCAAAGTGTTGAGATTTATTGTGGTTATTTATTCTTGCTAACTGTCGCATTTGTCTTTCATGTTCAGCTTGTTGCATCAGGTCTTCGGTGTGATATTTAAGGTCTATTTCGGTTCCATAGATGTCGTACATGGTTTCCTCTCGATGTTTAATAAATTGCAATGCTGATGTGTGTGTTGCGGTCATCGATTTCGACCTGCAGTCCGGGGAGCGAGTGCAGCGCGGTAAACAATGCCTTAATGCCAAACCATAACCACTGCCACCACCAGATATTCCAGGTGAACATAAAGGCAATCAGGAGAAAAGGTAGGGCAACGAGAAGGATCGCCAGGAGAATGAGAAGGAAGATGGGAGCGAGGATGAATAGCGGAATCCACAGCCCGAAGTTTTGTATTCTTAAGTAAATAAGATAAGGTGGCCATCTCATTTTGACAACCTCTCGATCGCCTGTTCGGCAGTTATTTCGCCTTTCTCCAGTGCGACGAGGACATCCTGTTTGGGTGAAGTCAGAATTGTCTCCACGAACTGGAGTTGATCGGCGATGCGACTCAATCGACTTTTAATCGTGGGGTAGCTGACACCGAAGGTGCGTTCCATTTCCTTGATAGTCCCTTCAGCACGGACAAATGCCATCACAAAGATCTGGTCGTCCGCGGAGAGGCGGGCGAGCGGCGGCAGGTCGAAAGCCCCTTCGATGGCAATACCGCTATCAGGCAGGCGCACCCGCTCGATGACCATTGGCGCACCCTGGGTCAGCCGGGTCAGTTCTTGCCAGTCCTTTGCTTTCATTTTCTTTACTTCCTTTGCCTGAAATCTTAATAAAGTTAATTAGTAAATTGATATTCTTAATATATAGTAAAGGATTTTATTAACTTTGTCAATACCCCGATTAAAAAATATTTTGGGGGGAGGGTACATTCGACTCGCTTAAGGCTCGCTCAGTACGATGCTTCGACAAGTTCAGTACAGGCTCTGCGGAGTCGTTCTGTAAAATGGAGTGAAAATAGAGAAACTAATAGTTTTGGGTGTGACGGGGCACTCTCATTTTTGAGGATGATGAGAGGGGATTGGTCTCCCACGACCAATGGAGGGCATGAGTCCTACGATATAAATCGTTGAGAGATACATTCGTTCGCTTAAGGCGCACTCAGTATGACGCTGCGGCGTCACTTGTATGCCGGAAGCTAGTCCTTTACTGGACGCATGGGGCTGGATTCTGACGTGCTTTGCCCTCCCTAAGCTTCACATATAAGAGCTTTCCCGTGGGCTCAAATTTGTGAACCTGACCGGAGAGCCAGAATCTTGCGGCGTCTTTATCCTGCTCTAGACGCAAAAGGTAAGATAATTGTAAACCAGTAAAATGAGAGATAGCAAGGGGATTTTGTCACGAAAAAATCCAAGTTCCAAAAACCAACTACCTATTACCAAATTCCAAATACCAGAAGCCAAATTACAAGGAGACAAGGGGATTTTGAGGTAAGGGTAGAGATCCTTCGCGAGCAAGCGTACAGATAAACGAAGGCGGTTTGCGGACTCTCTCAGGATGACAATTGTGAAATGTGGCAGATAAGGGGATTTTGACGCACTTAATTAACAAAAGAAAGCGACTGATGGCAGAAAAACCAAAGGGGGCTGAAGAATCATTCGGCGTTTTTTCGAAATCCTATGGGGCGGGGATGTGGTTCAGGTGGAGCCATTAGCTGGCGAATAGCCTCGAACACTTCTTTGAATTGGGCATCATATTTTTTCTCCAGGGCATCAAGCTTCCGGGCAAGCTCCGTGTGGGATGCGAGCATTTGCCGAAGACGGATAAAAGCCCGCATTATCTCAATATTTACCTGAATTGCACGCTGGCTGTGAAGGACGCTGGACAGCATAGCAACACCATGTTCGGTAAAAGCGTACGGAGGATAACGCCGACCGCCCCAGTCACTTGAGGTCACAGTTTGTGACCTCAAGACGGCGAATTCCTTGCGACTAAGCTGAAACATAAAATCTTCCGGGAATCGGTCTAGATTTCGTTTAACTGCCTGAACGAGAACACGGGTTTCGACACCGTATAACCCTGCAAGGTCAGCATCGAGTATGACTTTTTGTCTACGGACTAAAAGAATGGCTTTCTGAATCCGTTCTAAGGGAATCAGAGATTTACCCGGAATATTTTTTGAATTAGGGATTTTCAATTGTCTATCTCATATTAAATGCAGATTATCTTATTTTACTTTGCTATGCTTTTTCTCATGATCTACTTTTTACCTTCAACAATTGCTATCTCTTCTGGCGTCAGCTTATATAGCTGATATACAAGCTGGTCAATCTGATGTTCTAACTTAGAAACATCTGCTTTGGAGTCTTTGGCTTTGGCTAACAGTATCTTGTTTACTATAGACTCTATGGCTTCCGGTTTGTTGGTTACAGGGAAAGGTATTTGGAAAAGGTTTTGTCTAAACGCCTGTAAATATCCGTTTTGCAAATCGGTGCAGATATGAGTGAGGTACCACCAAGATACCGAGGAATTAAGAACTCCAACGACATACTCATTTGCGCCCGCTATCATGTAAAGTGCGTCATTATGAAAATAATTTTTATTATCGAAGGTAAAAGTGGCTTTATTCATAAAGCGACCCAAAATAATTTTAGGCTGTTCAAATTCCTGCCAATATTTGCATGACCTTAACTCCCAGAAGTATTTGCCCTTGTCATCACGCGCAATTAAACCTTTTCGGTATGTATTCAACCAGTTGTGAATTGCCGGATAAGTAGAGGCAAATATATTTTCTGCTTCTTCGACTGTTTTTCCAGACCATGGATGGCTTACATTTTCTGAAGACTCAATCTTTATAAGATATTGCTCGGCAAAACTTACATGCCATCGCTTGACGTCTTTTCCTCTTAGAAAAGGCTTCAGTAAATCAGCAGAAGATGAATGTTCCATAATGAGCCGGTCACGGGTGGTGCGGTCTACCACAAAGGCTTCATTCAACCCAGTAGTTAAACCACGGTAGAATCTATCTCCTACATATTCACCAAGTGGTTTTCCCGTTTTATTTAATTTTTCCAGTAAACGCAGTATTGATTTGGATTCCAAATGCCAGCCATCAGCAGTCAATTCTTTTTGGTTGATGGTAGAACTACTGGATGCAACAACAGCAGAGAACTTTTCAATTTGTTCAGCGGGATTCCAGGTAAATATGCGGGTTTTATTTTTATTTGGCGATGACTTACGTAAAACAATAATACTGGGATAGGAAATAGCCTCAAAAACAGGCGCGTCACCGAAATCTATTATCTGCGCAATTGTAGTATTGGAACTCAGGTATTCCCGCAGCTTTTTCCCGTAACCCGAACGAAAATACTTGTTAGATGAAATGTAAGCAAGAAAACCACCTTCCTTAAGAAGCTGGAGACCCCGCTCGAAGAAATAAACATATATATCAGCAACGCCGTCATAACATTCAAAGTTTTTTTGCCACAACGGTTTGAACTCTGACAATTGTTCCTGTCGTATATATGGCGGATTACCAATAACGACATCAAATCCCCCCCTATCCATGACACTAGAAAATTCATCCTGCCAGTTAAATGGGTGCTGGCTTTGCCAACCAGCACCAAAATACTTCTCAAGTTCTTCATCAGTGCCAGAAATTAATGAATTGCCCTGTTTGATGTTATCTCCCAGGAAAGGCAACGGCTCACGGTGGGCAAGGCTTCTCAGCAACAAATTGAGACGTGTAAAATCTATTGCCTGCTTATCAAGGTCGACGCCAAAGATGCTATTTGTCAGAATTGGCAAACGTTCCCACTGGTCTAATTTATCTAGTGGTTTTTTAAGTTCTTTGGCATGATATTTCAGTAACTCGTCGTAGGCACGGATAAGGAAAGAGCCGGAGCCGCAGGCAGGGTCAAGGATTTTGATGTTATGCAGTTTATCAGGATAGCCCGCATTTTCCTGTAAAAAACGTCCTACGGTTTCCTTAACTATATAGTCGGTGATGAACTTGGGTGTATAGTAAATGCCATGTTCTTTTCTACGCTCTTTTTTAGCTGTCAGGGTATAAGTCTCAACTGCCTGACCGAGCTCCATTTTCATCTGGGCGTCTTTTGCCCGCTGTTTCATTACCTCGGCGACATGCCCGAGATATTGTTCGTATACGGCGCCTAGTACATCCGCGTCTATATCATTAAAATTATAGTTTGCCATACTACCAGAAATTTCGTAGAGCCCAATTAGAATGGACTCAATAACCTCGTTTTCCACGAATATTTCCGGATTATCCAGAAGGTGTTGAAGTGTCTGGTCAAACAATTCGCTGTCATAATAACCGTCATATTCTTTAAACAATTGCCTTACGGCATCAAATAATTTACCTTTTGCTCCGCTCGTTTTCCACTGGTGCAATAAAGCCAAAAGGCCTTTTTCTTCAATCCCGCGGTCTTCTGCGGTACGAATAAAAACAAGACGGTTGAAAAGTTTCTGGATTATATCGTCTACCTGTTCGGGTTTAAGTCCAAATTTCTCGTTATAGCGGAAAATCTGGTTAAATAACTGTTCGCGCCAGACACGCATTTGTGTAAAGAGTCGTTTTTCCACTGGAATGAGAACAGGCAAAGCACCCCACTTTACTGCCTCTTGATTAAGAAGACCTGAAGTTAATGACTCTTTGGACAATAACCAGAGCCGCTCAAAATCAGTTTCGTAAAGGTCACAATCAATAGATATAAAAGGCTCGGTTTTTTGGGCATTAAAAACACGTAGAGACTGAAAATTAGTAAGGACTGCCCATGTTACACCCTTGTTATAGGCATAAGAGACTGCCTGTTTGATGTGTTTGGGGTCATGGACATCCTCTTTGAAGGGTTTTGCTTCAACATAGAATTGGGAGACTCCATGAAGCTTAAATGCATAATCGACACGACCATTTGAAGTATTATCTTCTGGCGACACTTCATCGGTATCGGAGAAATCCCAACCAAGGGCTTCAAAAAGAGGCTGGATGAAACCTTGTTTAGTGGCAGCTTCGTTAAATGATTTAATCTTGCTGGATTCCAGCGCATGGAATTTCTTCACAAGATCAATTATCTTTAGTTTAGCTTCCTGTTTTGACATGGCTATTTTACTGTTCCGAGGTCATATTTGTTAAAGCGATTATACACCTGAGAATTAATTCTAGCAATAATAATTTAGTACTGGATTCCCCGCTTGCGCGGAGAATGACAAAAAGGGTCGGGAATGACAAGAGGGGGAAAGTGGGATTATCCCCACCCTGGGATTGCCGCGTCCTTCGGCGGAAGGACTCGCAATGACATTACGGTGCTGGATTCCCGCTTCCGTATCAGGGTACGGGACAAGTCAGGTCGGGAATGACAAAATGTGGCATCACCCTCATCTTCATCCCGTATCTAGTACGGGACAAGCCTTCTCCCCTCGAGGGCGAAGAAATGAATGGAATGACATCCTTCGGCTCCGCTCAGGACAGGCTCAGCATGAACTCTCAGAAGGACAATGGCATTTATGCTAAAATGAGTGCGGAAGGTAATTATGCCCCTCGATTCTATTGTCGTTAAAGGTGCCCGCGAGCACAATCTCAAGAACATCGATGTCGTCATCCCCCGCGATAAGCTGGTGGTCATCACAGGCGTGTCCGGCTCGGGGAAAAGCTCGCTCGCTTTCGATACCATTTACGCCGAAGGTCAGCGCCGCTACATGGAGTCGCTCTCTGCCTACGCCCGACAATTCTTAGGCAGGATGGAAAAGCCGGATGTCGACTACATTGAAGGACTCAGCCCGGCAATTTCTATCGATCAGAAGGGTCCCGGTAGAAATCCCCGTTCCACGATGGGCACCATCACCGAGGTCTATGATTACCTGCGTTTGCTCTTCGCCCGTGTGGGTCATCCTCACTGTCCGCAATGCGGTCGGGAAATCACCAGCCAGACCGTCGAGCAGATCGTCGATGCTGTCAAAGGACTACCCGAAGGCAGTCGCATCCTGGTGTTAGCGCCACTGGTGCGCGACCGCAAGGGTGAATATCAAGCGGTATTCGACGACCTGCGCAAACAGGGTTACGTGCGGGTGCGTGTCGACAAGGCCATCCACGACCTTTCCGAGCAGATTCAACTCGACAAGAACAAGAAGCACAACATCGAGGTGGTCATCGACCGTCTGGTCATCGGGCAAAGTGATAGCCAGAGTCGATTAGCCGACTCCGTAGAGACCGCCTTGAAGTTAGGATCGGGTGTGGTGCTTATCTCGATTATCGATGGCGATGAACTGCTCTTCTCCGAGCATTTTGCCTGCGTTCACTGTGAAATCAGCCTGGGAGAGATTGCCCCGAGGACGTTCAGCTTTAATAGTCCGCACGGCGCCTGTCCTGACTGTACCGGGCTCGGTTTCAAGCTGGAAATAGACCCAGACCTTATCATCCCGAACAAGATGCTCTCAATTTCTCAGGGCGCAATCAAACCCTACCAGACACACTTCTGGTATTTTTACCGGTTGGAAGAGACAGCACGCCAGCACAACTTTTCCATCAATACACCCGTGAAGAACCTGACGCCGAAGCAACTGGGAGTTATCCTGTACGGCGAGAATTTTGAGCGATATCAGTATCGCAACCGATTCGGACAGGTACGGGAAATCAGAGAAGGCTGGGAAGGCGTTATCCCGCGTATGGAGCGACTTTACCGTGAGACGCAGTCGGAATATTCACGCGCCGATATCGAGCGGTACATGATGACCCGTCCTTGCCCAACGTGTAAGGGTAAGCGACTCAAACCTGAAGCGCTGGCAGTCACCATCGGTGGTAAGAATATTATGGATGTCTGTGTTATGGCGGTTTCCCAGACGCTGGCGTGGGTGCAAGCCTTGGCCGGCAGTGAAAGACCGATTCTCACCGAGCGCGAGCAGATGATTGCCCGCCAGATAAATAAAGAGATTATGTCACGACTCGGCTTTCTGCGGGACATTGGATTGGATTACTTGAGCCTGGATCGTCCGGCGGCTACCCTCAGCGGTGGAGAAGCCCAGCGTATCCGCCTCGCGACGCAGATCGGCAGTGGCTTGATGGGTGTGCTCTATATCTGTGATGAGCCTACAGTCGGACTGCACATTGCAGACAGCCATCGGTTGATCGAGACCCTGAAACGGTTACGCGAACTCGGCAATACAATTCTGGTGGTTGAGCATGACGAATCGGTGATGCGTACTGCCGACCACATCATCGATATGGGACCAGGTGCCGGCGAACACGGCGGTAAAATCATAGTGACAGGTACAATCGAAGATATTATGAAGTGTCCGGATTCTATTACCGGGCAGTACCTGAGCGGTGTAAAACAGATTCCCGTCCCGAAACGGCGCCGTAATGGTAACGGCAGCCAGCTTTTGGTCAAGGGTGCCCGTCAGAACAACCTGAAAAACATCGATGTCGGTATTCCACTGGGCAGGTTTGTCTGCGTTGCTGGTGTTTCCGGCAGTGGCAAGTCCACACTCATCGATGAAATCCTTTATAAGAAGCTGGCACAAGTTTTGTATAAAAGTAAAGAACCAGCGGGTGATTGTGATGATGTTCTCGGTGTGGAGTATATCGATAAAGTCATCAATGTCGACCAGTCGCCCATCGGGCGGACACCACGCAGTAATCCGGCGACATATACAGGGTTGTTCACGCCCATCCGTGAACTTTTTGCCACCGTCCCCGACGCACGCATCCGCGGTTACCTGCCGGGTCGGTTCTCCTTCAATGTGAAGGGAGGCCGTTGTGAAGCCTGTCGTGGTGAAGGATATATTGAAATCGAAATGCAATTTTTACCCGACGTAACGGTTCCCTGCGAAGTCTGCAAGGGTAAGCGATACAACCGGGAGGCGCTGGAAATCAGGTTTAAGGATAAGAATATTGCAGAGGTGCTGGACATGACTGTGGAGCAGGCGCTCGCCTTTTTCGAGCACTTCCCCAAAATCAGTAAAAAGTTGGAGACACTCAACGATGTCGGGTTGGGGTACATTCGATTGGGTCAACCGGCACCGACCCTCTCTGGTGGTGAAGCCCAGCGTGTCAAACTGGCAACAGAACTGGCACGGCGCGCCACTGGTAAAACTCTGTATATCCTTGATGAACCGACCACAGGGCTTTCGTTTGAGGATGTCGCGGCTTTATTACGCGTTTTACAACGTCTTGTGGATGCGGGCAATACGGTGGTAGTCATCGAGCACCATCCCGATGTAATGAAGACCGCAGACTATATCATTGACCTAGGACCGGGAGCAGGGGAAAAGGGCGGGTATGTGGTCGCCACTGGTACGCCTGAAGATGTAGCGCAAATTCCCGAGTCAATTACTGGTCACTACCTGAAAAACATTCTTGCGGGTGATAAAGAACGTGTCCCAGTGGGTGATAAAGAACGTGTCCCAGTGGGTAAGTAATAACTGTCCAACGATGTTCTTATCAAAAGTCAAAAGTTAGAAGTCAAAACCAAAATTTAATGAGATTGTTGAAAAAGTGCTGACTAATTTCTTAAGACTTGACCGCTCCATTTCGTAAAGAGAGATTGAGAGGGATTTCAAATCCCCTTGTATCCCCCTTGTTCTAAAGTGGGATATTTACGCCCATTACGTCATTTTGTACTAGCTATTTGGGAACAAATGACAAGGGTGATCAGTTACTAGATTCTTCGCTTCTCTCAGACTTGTCCTGAGTAACAACGAAGGAATGACAACCAGGATTGGAATTTCCATAAAGCTCGTGTTAAACTCATTTCAGTCAGGAAAATAAGGACGTATGAGTAAAAAAACTCAGAAAAAAGAAACCATCGGGGTGGTGATTGTGGCAGCGGGGACAAGTCGACGCATGAATGGCGAAGACAAAATCTTGGCACTACTTGCGGGTAAGCCAGTTCTTATATACGTCCTCGAACCATTCCTGAAATTTCAGGAGATTGAGCGTATCGTTGTCGTCCTTAACCGTCGTAATCTCTCCAGCGTGAAAGAACTACTCATAAAGTACGGCTTGGCCGAACGTGTTGTCACCTGTCTTGGAGGCAAAAGACGACAGGACTCGGTGCTTGCCGGACTGAAGAAGCTGAGAAAATGCGACTGGGTTATCGTCCAGGATGGTGCACGTCCCCGCATCACTACTGACCTCATTAAGCGCGGGCTGGAGGCAGCTCAGGAGACAGGCGCCGCGATTGCTGCTATACCTGCTACGGACACTATCAAACTTGCCGGCAAAGATATGGTTGTTCGCTGGACTATGCCACGAGAAAGCCTGTGGCAAATTCAGACGCCTCAGGTCTTCCGCTACGAAATGTTGATGAATGCCTTTCAGTACAATGAACATGATGTTACCGATGAAGCCCAGCTGGTAGAACTGACTGGAGGCAGGGTCAAACTCTTCATGGGTACCTATGATAATATTAAAATTACAACGCCTGCCGATCTGACTATGGTCGGGGCACTTTTAAGGAAGCGGAAGGCATAAGGTGAACTTCGGAATTGGTTTTGACACTCATCCACTCGTTACCGGACGAAAGCTCGTACTGGGAGGTGTCGAATTACCCTTTGAAAAAGGACTAGATGGCTGGAGCGACGCCGATGTCCTAACGCACGCTATTATCGATGCCCTGCTCGGTGCAGCTGCACTGGGCGATATCGGCAAGCATTTCCCGCCGGGAGCTTCGGAGTATCAGGGAATTTCCAGCCTGAACCTACTGTCGGAAGTAAGAAAAAAGTTGTTCGATAACGATTGGATCATACAGAATATCGATGCTACCGTAATTACCGAAAAACCGCGTCTCAGAGATGTCATCGACACCATGCGTGAGCGCTTAAGTCGGACGCTGGGTATACACATCAATCAGATGAGTATCAAAGCCAGCACTGCCAATGGGGTGGGGAGTATCGGACGTGGGGAAGGTATTGCGGCACTGGCAATCGCTTCATTGACCAAGAACACAAAAAGGTAGAGGGATAGGCATGAAAATCTTCAGTACTCTCTCAGGACAAAAGGAAGAGTTCAAGCCACACGGCGACACGGTGACTATGTATGTCTGTGGGGTCAATCCCTATGCGGACGCACACATCGGTCACGCGATGAGCTATATCATTTTCGATGTAGTGCGACGCTATCTGGAATTTCGCGGTTATAAAGTGAAACATGTCGAAAACGTTACCGATATCGAAGACAACATAATCAATTACGCCAACCGTCAGGGTATTTCTGTGCGCGAACTTACTGAGAAATTCACGATACGCTATTTTGAGGACATGGACGCGCTCAATATCCTACGCCCGCATTTTACCCCGAAGGCAACTGAAACCATTCCCGAAATAATCGGTACAACGCACGGCTTGATAGACCGTGGTTATGCTTACGAAGCGAGGGGCAGTGTCTATTTTCGTGTCACAAAAATGTCCGATTATGGCAAACTGTCCCACCGCACACTGGATATGATGGAGGCAGGAGCACGCATCGAGCCGGGTGAAGAAAAAGAACACCCCATGGACTTCGTCCTGTGGAAAGCTGCCAAACCCGGCGAGCCATCCTGGGATAGCCCCTGGGGTAAAGGCCGACCCGGCTGGCACATCGAGTGCAGTGCTATGTCGATAAAATTCCTCGGCGAACAGATTGATATTCACGGCGGTGGGCAAGACCTTATTTTCCCCCACCATGAAAACGAAATCGCTCAATCGGAGTGTTTCACAGGGAACAAACCTTTTGTGAAGTACTGGATGCACAACGGTCTCCTGCAAATGGGCGCCGAGAAAATGAGCAAATCGCTAGGTAATCTGATCACCATTAGGGATGCGCTTCAGAAATATAGCTCCGATGGTATTCGCTTTTTCATTCTCAGTTCCTATTACCGCAATCCGCTTACTTATTCCGAAGAAGCAATCGAGGCGGCGGAGCGAGGTGCAGAACGACTCCGACAGGCATTGACCGGGAAAGGCAAAACGACAGGCGAAAAGATAGATGCAACAGCCTATCGCCGGCGTTTTATCGAGTTCATGGACGATGATTTCAGTACACCGCAGGCAATTGCCACGCTTTTTGATTTGGCACGGGAAATCAACCGCGGTAACGATGAAGGAAAAGATACATCAGAGGCGTGTGCCACACTCCGTGAACTGGCTGGTATTCTGGGATTACTATTGAAGGAAGAGGAAAAATCGGCGGGTGATGCTGCACCTTTCATTGAATTGCTTATCGCTACCAGGAAAAAACTCCGCGATGTGAAGCAGTTTCAGCTTGCCGATGAAATCAGAAATAAGCTCACGGAGATGGGTGTTGCCCTGGAGGATACACCCCAGGGTACGGTCTGGAAGAGGAAGAAGTAACGGGCTGTTTTACAACTATCTATGAAGAGCGTTAATGAGCCAACCACCAGGCTGTACTACCTAGACTGGCTCCGAGTCCTGGCGATGTTCGGGGTTTTCTTCTATCACAATTCCAGGTTTTTTGATGGATTTAGTGACTGGCACGTAAAAAATGCCACTACCAATTTAGTTGCTTCTATTTATCGTGCTTTTGTAGAGCAGTGGGGTATGCCGCTTTTTTTCCTGCTGGCTGGTGCAGGTACATATTTCGCTCTTAAAGTCATTAAGCCATGGCAATATGCGCAAGAAAGAATGCTTCGCCTTGTGATTCCCCTGATTTTTGGGATGTTAATAATCGTCGCGCCGCAAGCCTATTATGAGGCAATTCACCATGGAACGGTAGTAAATGGTAATTTCTTCCAAGTATATGTACAGTACCTAAAAACTTTACCTGATTTGAACTGGTATCATCTGTGGTTCCTGGAACAACTTTTTATTTTTTCAATAATATCTATACCAATTATTATTCCTTTAGGCAAACTCAAGGAAAGCGTCGTCTCCCGGATCGCTCCCATATTCGACAAGCCCTGGGTTCTCTCATTAGTAGTCGTTTTATCTTTTGCGGTTAATGCCTTCGTGTACCCGGATGGATTTTGGGGTGCGCACGTGTGGAGCGGTTGGAATATCATAAACAATCTACTATTTTTCATTTTTGGTTATTTGTTTCAAGCAAATAAGCACTTTATTGATACGATAAAGAGGATTGGTTGGATTACGCTATTCTTAGGAATTATCGCTAGTGCCTGTCTGTTCACTTTTGTAGATGAACTGAGCAATCCGTTAGACTATTACGGCACATCGAGATACATTCTATCGCAGTTTGTTCAGGTGATGAATACCTGGTCATGGATTCTCGCTATTCTTAGTCTGGCAAGCAGGTACCTGAACAATAACAATGGATTCCTTAAGTACGCAAACGAAGCGATACTACCGTTTTATATTTTGCATCAGACCGTCATTATTGTCATAGGTTTTTATGTAGTCCAGTGGAATTCAGGTATTGGGCTCAAGTACCTCGTCATAAGCTCAACATCTTTTATTATTATCATAGCAATCTACGAATTTCTGGTAAGACGTTTCAATGTATTTCGTTTCTTGTTTGGAATGCGGCTAAAGAGAAAATCACCAACCCCAAATTGATTCACTCAAACGCCCTCGTACTACCGTAATTTACCTCTTAGCTGTTATTATTAATAGGTGATGAGCATCGATTCAGTATTACCAGCCCGTTTTGCTGGCTGGGTGACAAGGCGGGAGGGTAAAAAGTTCCTTCAATTGCAGGATAATCCCCCGGACCCCCAGGTCCCTGAAGACAAAACCGGGCGTGACGACTGGGCTTCCCTCTATGTACATATTCCTTTCTGTCGTACACTCTGCCCCTTTTGTTGTTTCAATCGCTATCTGCTTGATGAAGCTAAAGCAAGTCGTTATTTCACCAGCCTGAAGAAAGAGGTTGAACTCTACATTGAACGTGGTTTCCGCTTCTCCGATGTCTACTTCGGTGGCGGCACACCGACCGTAATGATGGATGAACTGATTGATTTCCTCGACTTCCTTAAAAAACACTTCAGCATCAAACAAATCTCGCTGGAAACAACTCACCGCGAGGTCAATAAAGAAACCCTGGATGCACTGAAAAAAGCAGGCGTCAACCGACTTTCCGTAGGAGTACAGAGCTTTGACAATGATTTATTGCGGGCGATGGGAAGGATGGTAGGTAGCGGTGAGGAAGCTATTGAAAAACTCAAAATGGCGCAGGGACAGTTCGATACTGTTAACGCCGACTTTATTTTCAACTTTCCCACGCAGACGATTGCCCAATTTGAAAGAGATGTTGCCACCTTCAAGAGATTGAATATTGATCAGGCAACCTTTTATCCCCTGATGCCATCTCCTCACAAAAAGACACGATTGGAACGGCGGTTCAGTCAGGTGGATACCAGACACGAGAAACAATTCTACGATATTATCCTGCGGGAACTGTACCAGGGAGGCTATAAGGCGTCTACCGCCTGGTGTTTTTCACGCGGCGACCGTCTTATCGATGAGTACATTATTGATTATGACGATTATGTTGGGGTGGGAGCTGGGTCGGTGGGATTTCTCAACGGTGATTTCTTCGTAAACACCTTTTCACTGGAGAGATACGACCAGTTGATTTCGCAGGGGAAATTGCCACTGGTAAACTGGCGTCGGCTTTTGGAGCGGGAGCATCTGCGTTACTATATGCTCACCAAGCTTTTCGGGATGTCATTAGATCCACAGAAATTCAAACAGCGTTTTAAAGGTGACATCAACCGTAAACTCTGGTGGGAACTGACGTTCTTCCGGAGATGCGGGTTGGTAAAGGACGATAGTACGATTGATGTCACCCCGAAGGGCATGTATACTTTGTGCGTGATGCAGAAAGAGTTTTTTGCTGCCCTGAACACCTTACGGGAACGGTTTATAGAGGATCAGATATAATCCTATTTGTCATTCCCGATTTAGTCGGGAATCTATAACACATGTTGCTATTAGTATTACGATATCTCATTCCGTCACAGTGCCTCATCCCCTTACCCCTTCTCCGCAGAGAAGGGGATAAACAATTAAGAGGGCATTGCCCTCTTACACTCCACTGTTTTATATATTAAAACGTTAACACTCTAAGTGTTATTTAAAGTAATCCCAGTACTTCATTCAGCGAAGAGATCACAGGTCCCTGCCATTCTTCTTCATCAATGCGGTAGGCATCTGCACTCATTTCATGGGGCACACGAATCAAAATCGGATGCATTCCTACCTTCAATGCGCCGGATAATTCGTTACTACTGCCATCTCCGATATACAAGCAGTCCTTTGCTGCAATCCCAAGCCCGTCCAGTGCCATCTGGTAGATTCGAGGATCGGGCTTTTTCACACCCACTACACAGGAAAATATCGGTGCGTCTACTAATGGAGCAAAGGGAGTGTTTTTCCATGCGGTCGGTACTTCCGTTGAGCAATCACTGATTAGTCCGACTCTGTATTTGTTCGCCCTGAGAAAACCAAGTAGCGCCAATGCATCCGGGCGTGGTACCAGAGATTCAACTGTAAAGTTATACCTGATCCGAGAAGCTTGTTTCAACTGGCTATCTGTAAAGCTAACACCGAGTTGCCGACAGATATGTTCGATGTTTCCTTCTGGGCTAATCAGTACTCCTGTCGTGCGTAAATTGAATGTATCGAACCAAAGTTGGGTGAACTCCTGGCGTGGCGCAGACAGAATCACCGCCATCTCACCGAGTACCTTCTCATATGCCGCGCGTGATGATGTGTCAATCAGTGTTCCGAACAGGTCGAAGATCACAGCTTTGTATTTCATTTAACGAAATCCAGCACTTGATTGAGTGAGGTAATTACTGGACCATACCAGTCTTCACTATTGATTCTGTATAAATTGGACTTGTTTTCACTCGGTATTTGCAGTAATACGGCTTGCATACCGGCTTGCCTGGCTCCTGTCAGTTCTTGGTCACTACCATCACCAATGTATATGCAATTCCTCGGCTCGACATATAGTTGCTGTAAAGCTAACTGATAAATTCGAGGGTCAGGTTTTGTAATGCCAACTAGGCATGAGAATACGGTAGTGTCAAAAAGCATTGGGAATGGTGTGGTGTCCCATACTTCAATAGCTTCGTGGCTGCAATTACTAATAAGGCCTATTTTGTAACCTTCTGATTTCAACCTGGATAGGACTGCCACTGCATCTGATCTTGGTACGGCTGCGTTTCGAACCATAGCGAGACGTGTTTTAGTAGCAAGTAATATCCTAGTCTCATCAATTGTTGCCCCAATCTGCCGATAGATGTATTCGATATTTTCTCGATAGCTCCTGAAGGTTCCTTTCATCCGGGAATCGGCTGTTTCAGACCATAGGCGTCTAAATGTATCGGGATTTATTGAAAGAGCTGCAGTCATCTCCGTTAACATCCTTTGATATTCTTGTAGTGACACCGGGTAAAACAGTGTGTCAAACAGGTCGAAGATCACAGCTTTATATTTCATAAGATTTCCAACAATTCACTCAGGGTTGAAATGGTACGTCCTTGCCATTTTTCCACTGTGAATGTAATATCTGGCTTTTCATCCTGGGGAATAAGATATGCAACCGGATACATTCCAGCATTTAAGGCGCCTGTTAACTCCTGACTACCCCCATCTCCGACATAGAGACAGGATTCAGGTTCAACCCCGAGCCTTTCCATAGCCATTCTATAGATACGAGGATCGGGTTTTCTAATGCCAGCTGTACATGAAAATACGGTAACATCAATCATTGGAGCCAGAGAAGTTTTTTCCCAGACCGCAGGTACTTCTGAAGAGCAATCACTGATTAGCCCTATTTTCGATCCTCGCGATTTTAATGCTTTGAGCGTTTCAAGTGCTTCCAGACGGGGTGTCATTGAAGCCAGAGCAAATGCAGACCACAGTTCTGCTGCAGATTTTACCTGAGCTTCGGTCACGGAGATGCCCAGTTGTTGACATACTAAGGCAGCCTGACGTTCTTGTACAGCGTACTCACGTGAATTAAACATGTCGAAACCCTGAATCCATAACGTTTGAAACGTTTCTTGTGGGGCACCGCAAATTTTAGCTATCTGGTAAAGCACCTTATTACACTGACGGGTAGACCACGTCTTTACCAGTGTTCCGAACAGGTCAAAAATTACAGCGCGATATTTCAATGTATTCCTTTACCCCTAGTGTCTGTTCACCATCGCTATTGACCATTTTCCGGCGGAATAGATACCACCAACAGCACACACCCTGATGTCATCATCCTTATAGCTCGCTTCTGAAAGTTTGTAGAGATAATCGGCGAGCTCTTTGGCTTCTTTACCGCCAAATTTAATCTGTGGGAGATTATTCAGGGAACTAAACGGTGTGGGGTTTTCAAGATCGCCATTATAGGTGGAGATGCCTATTAAAATTCCATTTTGGGTATTAATTTTGAAGGCTTTGGCTGGAATATCTTTACGTTTGATAGCAACGAACTGCACTACCGATTTTTCTTGATAAGTAACTATCCCAGAGATTCTCGGTGTATTCAAACTATCCGGTTCAGATTGGGCGCCCTCCATAATCTTCTCAATATAATCACCTGTGGGTGTAGTACCAACGCCATGAAGCAAGCGGTAAGTCTCATAAATCGCTTCTGTCTGGACGCCATTAGTTACGGCGAGGATACCGCTATTGTCATCGTATTTTACCGCAGAATAGTGCCTCAGAGGGTCGGAGGGAACATTACCCAGCGGTCCCATGATGACGATATTTTCACGATGGATAGCTTTCCGTTCACGACTCTGGGGACTGCGCCCCGTCACTAAGTAAGCAAACGCGGGTTTACCATTAGTGGTAGCACCCAGGAACAACTGTCTCCCTGGATAAGGTCCATTTGGATTTGGCATATATTTCCTCCTATGTATTATCTATTTTACTGCAATATGAATTGCCGTTGCACCAAAAAGCAGCCGTTTAAAGGTGACTTTATTAAATCCTGCATTCACTAGTAAATCAGATAGCTCCTCGGCTGTATAGAAATTTCGTGCGGATTCTGACAGGTATTTATATGCAGGGCGATTTTTAGAAATCCAGCTGCCCACTCTGTAGACAAACAATCGCAGATACACATGTGCAATCTTTCTTATCATCTTGTTCGGGGGTTGGCTGGATTCTACAATGACGAACCGACCACCCGGTTTCAATACTCGTACCACTTCAGCTAGATAGCGTCGCGTATTCGGATTTTTATAAGTGAGATTACGAAAGGCAAATGAAATACCTATACTATCGAAATGACCGTCCGGGAAGGGTAGGTCACCGACATCACCATGAACAAAATTAACGCTGGTTTTTAGAGAAAAGTATCCTATCTTCTCTTTTGCCCGTGTGAGCATCGGCTGGCTGTAATCAAGTCCAGTTATTTCTGTGCCAGTTGGAGCCAGTTTCGCCAGCCATACTGCCAGATCACCAGTGCCGCAACAGAGGTCCATTACCTGTTTTGGTTGTGAACTAAGGCAGATACGAGCGGTGCGTCGGCGCCAGCGTTCGTCAAGTCCCCAGGTAAAAATACGGTTAACGAGGTCATAATGCGGCGGCACCGCCGTAAAGATAGAGTAGAGCGGCCGTTTCTGTGACGACTGCTTTTCTTCCGACAACGACTAAAATGCTCCCGCCAGGATAAACCCGACGCCCATCAGCAACTGAGTTAGCAGAACGACAAACACATTGTTTGCCTGCGCCGGTACAAATTTACTCATATCATTAAACTTAAATGCACCGCCGACTGCTTTATAGGCGAGAGGCAATGTCAGCAGTCCGAGTAAAGTGAATGCAGGCATATCGCCGACGATAACCGCTCCAATAATCCACAAGTACATAACCAACAATAGCACAGAGTAAACGATTGCCGCATTTCTTTTACCGGCAACGATGGGCAGAGTCCGACGTTTTACAGTTTTGTCAGCTTCCACATCTGGAAGTTCGTTAAGAAGGAGCAGGTTATGAACCAGAATACCGGAAGGGACAGCGGCGATTAGTGCTGTAAAAGTATATTCACTGGTCTGTATGAAGTACGCCCCGAGAACGGGTAGGATACCCAGTCCTATCCCCGGCGCCCACTCTGGATAACCCATTTTGAGAATGAGTGGCGTGTAGATGATAATGATGACCGCTGAAAAAAGAAGCAGAGGTAAAAGTAACCAGCCTTTCTCCAATGTGAAGAAGATACCGATGGGGATAATGATAACCAGGGTTAGAATGCCAATCCAGAGTGCCTGTTTTTCAGTAAGCATTCCCGATGGTAATGCGCCGCTGCCACCACTGAAAGGTGTCCGTGGTGTGCGGAAGTCGACCTTGCTACGAAAATCAAAATACTCATTAAAGACATTGACACTGATGTGAGCGACTAACAATCCGGCACCAGCTAGAAATGCATATCCAAGGCTGAAAGCGCTACCATACTCCTGATGTTCATACCAGGCAAGTGCCGCACCAAGAAAACCAAGTACTACTGCCAGAAGAAGAAAAGGTGCACGGAAAACCAACATGAGAGCTTTGATTTTCACTATCTACCTCCAGATTGAAAAGTGATTCTTACCTGGTCGCCTATCCCCACCCCCAGAAAACCACTAGCGCTGCCATTTTTCAGAGAAATTTCCAGATATCTATGACTACCAATCAGAGTTAACAATCCATCACTATCCTGATAAGTCCGGCTGATGCCGTGAATCCTTTTACCTGCTATTGAGACACTAATGCCATCTTTCTTATTGGGTAAATCCTGCTCGCTGACATTGGTGATAAGATTCCCAAAATTGTCGATGTGAACGATGTGCCCTGTTATTCCGCTGGTGGTTTTATGAGGGTATAAGAGCGGCATTGTTACCAGGGTGTTGATCTGTTTGCCGAGTTCTTCAGGTGGTCTACCCAGTGACAGGTGAGCGGCTACCGGAGCGAAGATATCACGTCCGTGAAAAGTAGTGCTGACCTGTTTACGCCAATATTTTGATTTCGTCAGAGAAATCACCATCACCCCGGGTTTTAATTTCATAGAATTGCCAGTGACAGGTTTTTCCGCAATCTCCTGAATGATGTAACTGAGAATGCCATTGTCCGGAGCCAAAAAATCTGCGAACGGAGTTCGCAGCAGGACAGCTCGTCGTTGGCTACCTACCCCCGGGTCAACTACAGCAATATGAATCGTCCGCTCAGGAAAGAAACGATAGGCAGTATGTAAAACAAACGCCGCTTGATTGATATTCTGCGGTTTGATGGCATGGCAAATATCGACAAGTCGGGCGTCGGGATTTATGCCTAAAATAACGCCTTTCATTTCAGCGACATAGGCATCACATAGACCAAAATCAGTTGTCAGGGTAATGATAGTGTTCATAATCGGCGTACTCTTAGCCTGTTGCAATTGTTATCATAGCTAAAATGATAAAGAGGGCAGACAGGATAATCGTTGCCCAAAAAAGCCATTTTTCAACACCGCGCTTGGTGCGGTAGACAGACTCAGCTTGACCGAAAATGCCACCGAGACCACCACCCTTGACCTGAAAAAGGATAACCATGATGAGCAAGACAGAGATAACAATCTGAACAATGTTTAAAGCAGTATGCATGTCACTTTTCCTCTAGTTTCTTCTTAATCAACTGATTTGCTATCTGGGGATTAGCGCGTCCCTTAGTTGCCCGCATTAATTGCCCTACCAGGAATTTGAGTGCCGTTTCTTTACCGGCTTTAAAATCAGCGACTGCCTGCGGGTTCTCTGCCAGGATGCGCCCAACTGCACTTTCCAGTTCACCGGCATCGCTTATCTGACTCAAGCCTTTCTGAGCGACAATATCGCCAGCGGATTTCCCGGTGCTGAACATTTCTTCCCAGACCTGCTTGGCAGCCGGACCGCTAGTGCTTCCTTTATTCACTAAATCAAGAAGTTCGCAGAGCTGAGATGGGGTGACTTTAATGGCCGTGATATCGATATTGCTCGCATTAAGTAAACGACTAACCTCGCCAAGCAACCAGTTACTTACCATTTTAGCACGACTGGTGAGAGGTAATCCCTCAGGTTTATCGATTTCAAGGCATGCTTCAAAATAATCCGCCATTGCTCTGGTACTCGTCAGGAGATTGGCATCATAAGGCGGTAGAGAATATTCGTTTATAAAGCGGTTGCGCCGGACTTCAGGCAACTCAGGTAACCTGGATTTTATTTCTTCCACCCATTTGCGGCTGATAAGAAGCGGTGGCAAGTCGGGCTCAGGGAAATAACGGTAATCGTGGGCATATTCTTTACTGCGCTGGGAGACAGTTTTACCTTCCTCTTCGACCCAGCCTCGGGTTTCCTGTACCAGCCGTTCTCCATCTTCCGCAGCTTTCCGTTGTCGTTTTGCTTCGTATTCCATAGCGCGGTACACAGCACGGAAGCTGTTCATGTTCTTAACTTCGACCTTGGTGAGGTATTTATCGCTACCCTCAGGTCGAATGCTGATATTGGCATCGCAACGGAAGCTTCCTTCCTCCATATTGGCGGTAGACACTCCCATATACTGGAGGAGGCTATGGAGTTTAATAAGGTATTGCCGGGCTTCTTCTGGGGAACGTAAGTCAGGTTCCCCAACGATTTCCATCAATGGTACCCCGCTGCGGTTGACATCCATCAAGCTATAGCCATGACTACCGACAACTGGCCGGTGAATAAGCTTCGCGACGTCTTCCTCAAGATGGACACGGGTAATACCGATTCGCCTCTTCTGACTATCGACCTCGATATTTAACCATCCACCTTTCGCAATCGGCGCATCATATTGCGATATCTGGTAACCCTTCATCAGGTCAGGATAAGGGTAATTTTTACGGTCGAATTTTGTATACTCGGAGATAGTACAGTTCAATGCTAGACCCGTCATAATGGTATATTCCACAGCCTGCCGATTGATGACTGGTAAGACACCGGGCATACCCAGGCATACCGGACAAACAAAAGTGTTAGGGGGTGCGTTAGCATAGTCCGTACTGCACCGACAGAACATCTTACTTTTTGTATGTAGCTGGACGTGAACCTCCAGCCCGATGATGGTTTCGTAATTCAAGGTCGTGATAGTCCCCATACGTGTCTAGTATATCAGCAGATACTGGCAAGTGACAAGAAAACTGCAATGATGGGACTACTTGTTCACAGTCGTTTTGACCAGTCGTTGCGAGCCCTTCTTATTCCTCAGGATAAACTCCGCGTGGCAATCTCGGAGAGAGGGCATCCCCTACGCCCAGGGATTGACCTCGGCGTGAGCTCGGTCGAACGCTTCGTCATTGCATTCCTCGAAATGACTCTCCACTCTCCAAAGCTCAAATACCAGCCAAAAGTAAAGAAAACCACCACAATGATTACCATAAATCGCTTTTGCAAAGCGTTAAAATTCGTGTTATGATAATTATGGTTTAAGTGTAGGTTATCGCAATTCGTAGAATCCTCGCAGATTTGTCCGAGTGCAGGATGACCGAGACTCTAACTAATATTTAAGAGAGGAGGTCATCTTATGAGTTTCCAAGACAAGACTCTAACATGTGCTGATTGTGGAGCTACCTTTACATTCAGTGCAGATGAGCAGGAACTCTTCCAGACCAGGGGCTATCTCAATGAGCCCAAGCGCTGTCCTGCATGCCGGCAGGCAAAAAGAACCGCGCGTAACGGAAGCAGCGGTTCCAGTTTCAGTACACGACGTCAGATGTTCACCGTGACCTGTTCCCAGTGTGGCAAAAGCACGGAAGTGCCTTTTGAACCACGTGGTGATAGGCCTGTGTATTGCAGCGACTGCTACCGCAAAGTCAGAGCGAACCGATAATTCCTTTGACACTCATAAACACGGGCTGGATAACACTAGCCCGTGTTTTTTTCCCCAAGGTTAGAATTTCACAGTCCGATTAGTATAACCTTTTCTCACTCCCAGGGTATATTACATCCAGCATGCCAATCACATTTCGTACAGAAGTAGCAAACACAACAGGAGGTAATTGATTATGAAGCTATATGTAGGGAATCTATCGTATGATGTTAATGAAGACGAACTACGACAGGCATTTGCCGCATTTGGTGAAGTAACTTCCGTAAGTATCCCCAGCGACAGGCAGAGCGGTCGCTCTAAGGGTTTCGGTTTTGTGGAGATGGCGACAAAAGCCGCCGCGGAAGCCGCAATTGCCGGTTTAAGCGGCAAGAGCCTGAAAGAGCGTACTATTACAGTCGCGGAAGCCCGCCCCCGCACTGACAGCAGACCAGGTGGTGGTTATAGCAGTGGTAGAAGTGGCGGTCGTGACTATGGTGGTGGTGGTGGTTATGGTGGCGGCAGAGGCGGCAGGTCCGGCGGTGGTAGGGGAGGGAGATACTAGTTCCCTGACCTCTTCTGCTATCTAGCGTATCTAAAATACAGGTGAGACGTGAGATACATCGGTAAGGGCAGTGCTATATCCAATTTCTTCTGCTTGTCACATATTATTCACGGTAAATAATCCAACTTCTTTCGTATCCGCTGCAGTTGGCCATAGGTAATAGGGTCGGTAGTAAGCTCCGAATCCCAGCTAGATTCGTCACGGACGTCAAACCATTTTACTTCCGCGATGCTGTACGATTTCGAATGTTCGGGTTCCGGTTCCAAACCCGGGCTCGCTTCACCGACATTTGGTTCGCAAAGATAGGTTTTCCGTAACTGGTACGTACTTTTTGTGGGGTTAGGTTCGTCCAAGAGAAGTGAGACGATTCTGACATCAAGATTAGTCTCCTCTTTAATTTCTCGGCGAACGCACTCTTCCTCTGTCTCACCCGGTTCCATACCGCCGCCGGGGAAAATCCAATAACTTCGGCCACTGGCATGCTCCCGATGCTTGATTAAGAGAATGTGATGGTTTCTGATAATTGCACCCTGATATCGTGTTTGTCTATTTGTCACCGGTACCCCCTTCGGTCAAGCGAGTTCGCTCTATCATAGAATGATCCCATGTCGGGTTAACTCTCGATATCATTCACTCCGTACTTGGTTAGAAAATCATCCATAGCCTCACGCAGTAAATCAGCTTCGTTAACACCGCGCTCTGCTGCCAGTTTCGAAAGCCGCTCCATTTGGGTTTGAGTATAATGCGTGGTTTTTGGTACCATACGCTCTTCATACGCAAGTCGGATCTGCCTGCGCCCACTGGTTTTTGCGCGATATAGGGCATGATCAACCTTCCGGAACAGCTCGTTTTCCGTCCTTCCGTCCATAGGGAAGGAAGCCACTCCACCGCTTATATATACTCCCTGGATTTTTCTCCCATCCATTGATGTTAGCTCTTCTCTACTCAGCTCCTGTCGTATTTGTTCCATCTTGAGGAAGGCCTGTTCCCGTTCTTCTCCCAGGAATACGATTATGAATTCATCTCCCCCATAACGTCCAACCAATGTGTCTTTTCCGGCATGCTCTTGAATAACTCTGGCGACTGCGACTAGCATTTTGTCACCAGTGATATGCCCATATTGCTCATTGACCTCAAGGAACATATCCACATCTAATAATGCCAGAGAGAGGGGAGACTCGCGTGGATTAGACTTAGCCTTTGTCAATGATTCACGGAACTTTTCTATGAAGATTTTTCTGCTTAATAACCCAGTCAATTCATCGATATGTGGATTATCCGATTTGGTCATCTCATTCTCCTTTAGTGATTATCCAATTATAATATAGGTAAATATTATCACGAAATATTATCTTTGTCAATTATTATTAAGAATTATTTGTTTATTGAGATTCCACACTTTTAAGCAATGGCACTTCCAATCAATGGATCACTCCTCCATGATAAATCAAGAATTGAATAATAATTTCCTTAGGCTTTGATTCAATGCTCCAAGAAGGTTATGTATGAGCTAGTTCAGATACATCCCGTACACTAACTTGCCACAATTAGCCTTTTCTGTTATCCTTAATTCTTGATGCCCAATTAGGAGGTTTATGTGACAGAGAAAGAAAAAGTGCAGGCAGTATTGGAGCAGATCCGACCGTCTCTGCAGGCAGACGGCGGTGATATCGAGCTTGTGAATGTTAAAAATGGGGTGGTGAGTGTCAGGCTCACCGGGCACTGTGCTGGTTGACCGATGTCCACAATGACGCTCAGGATGGGCGTCGAGCGCATTCTCAAACAGGAAATTCCTACCGTGAAAGAAGTCGTTGCCGTTCCAGAAGACTGATCGTTTTCCTGAAGTCGATATCCGATTTAATTTGGCTATTCTTTAAATTAGAGTAGAGTAATTGCATAGTATCAGGGAGGGTTTTATACTCTCCCTTTTCTTTTATTCATTAACTCCTCTCATATAGCTAGTTTTCTAAATCTCCCTCAATCCCTCTTTAAGAAAGAGGGATGTTTCTGTACTCTCATTGGTGAATACTGCTGAATCTACGGTATAATCAGAGCGGAAGATGAGTAAAACAAAGAGCACGGAACAAGGGGCGGTTATCAATATCCACGGTGTTGTGCAGGGAGTCGGTTTCAGACCTTTCATCTATCGTCTGGCAATTCAACATCACCTGCGTGGCTGGGTACGGAATACCTCCGGCAATGTTGAAATTGAGGTAGAAGGAAAGGAATCGGAGGTAAACGACTTTATAAATAAACTCAAAGCCCAGGCACCTCCGCAAGCTCGCATTGAGCAGATACAGATAACAACGTCGCCAGTGAAAGGCTATGAAAATTTTAAAATTTACGAAAGCGAAGCTCAGGAAGGCTTATACCAGCTGGTTTCACCGGATATAGCGACCTGTCAAGACTGCCAAAAAGAGATTTTCGACTCCACCAATCGCCGTTTCCGCTATGCTTTTACCAATTGCACCAACTGCGGACCCAGATTCACTATCATTGAAGACATTCCCTATGACCGCCCCAAAACTACAATGCGCGAGTTTACAATGTGCCCGGACTGTGAAAAGGAGTACCACGATCCGCTCGATCGCCGTTTCCATGCCCAGCCTAACGCATGTCCAGTATGTGGACCAGAACTGGAACTGGCTAATGCAGACGGGGAGACAGTAAATTGTCCCGATGTTATTCAACGAGCCAGTCAATTATTGAAAGAGGGTAATATCCTGGCAGTGCGGGGATTAGGGGGATTCCAGCTTGCCTGCGATGCGACAAATCCCGATGTGGTTAACCTGCTACGCAATAGAAAAAATCGCCAGTCCAAGCCTTTTGCGGTGATGCTGGCAACACTTGCGGAAATAAAGAAACACTGTACTATTTCTGTAGAGGAAATCCGCTTACTGGAATCGACGGAAAACCCTATCGTTCTGGTAAGTTGGAGTAAATCTAGATCGGACATTGTTTCAGATGTAGCACCCAATCTTAATTACCTAGGGGTTATGTTACCCTATACCCCCCTCCATCACCTCTTACTTGAAGAAGCAGGTATCCCGCTGGTGATGACGAGCGGCAACCTGAGTGAAGAACCAATTGCTAAGGACAATGATGAAGCGCTTGCCAGATTGAAAGGCATCGCTGATTATTTCCTTCTGCATAACCGTGATATTTATGCACGCTATGACGATAGCGTTTTCATGGTTGAGGATAATCAGCCGGTGGCTTTACGACGTGCTCGCGGTTATGCGCCCTACCCTATAATCCTGCCTTATAATTCAAAACAGATTCTTGCTTGCGGAGCAGAACTAAAGAACACTTTCTGTCTCACCCGTGATAATCACGCCTTTCTCAGTCAGCACATCGGAGATATGGAAAATGAGGAGACGCTAGAGTATTTTGAAAACACGGTTGAGCTTTATAAACGTCTTTTCCGCATAGAACCAGAAATGATTGCCTGCGATCTGCATCCCGAATACCTGCCCAGTAAATATGCCCTGACTATTTCTACAGAAAAAAATTTACCGCTGGTGACTGTTCAACACCACCATGCTCATATCGTTAGTTGCCTCGTGGAAAATAAAATCGAAGGACCGGTCATCGGGGTAGCCTTCGATGGGGTAGGGTACGGCACGGATGGGGCAATCTGGGGTGGTGAGTTTCTAGTAGCCGACTGGCATGACTTTAAAAGAGCAGGACAATTCGAATACATACCTATGCCGGGTGGTGCGGCTGCTATTAAGAAACCCTACCGCATGGCGCTGGGGTATATCTACTCTTTATTAGGTGATTGGATTCTACCTGATTCTCTCATGCCGAGCTTGAATCCCACAGAGATTGGTATAATAAAGAAACAAGTCCAGCAAAAAATTAACTGCCCGCTGACCTCCAGTGTTGGACGGCTTTTCGATGCGGTGGCAGCAATTGCCGGTGTGTGCCAGGAAATAGACTATGAGGCGCAGGCGGCGATTGAACTGGAAATGCTGGCAACAAATAGTGTTGACGCGAAAAAGCCAAGGATTTATCCTTTTACCATTGAGGTTGAAAACGGAGTGAGAATCATCAGGCTGAAAGAACTAATCCGGACAGTCATTGAAGACGTGATTAAGAAGAAAGCTGTTTCGGAAGTTTCGCTGAAACTTCATAATACAGTCGCGAAAATAACTGCCGAAATGTGTCAGGATATCGCTGAGGAGACAGGATTGCAGCAAGTAGCACTCAGTGGCGGTGTTTTTCAGAACCGTTTACTTTTGAGACTGACCTTGAGACAACTGAAACAGGCAGGCTTTCAGGTGTTTACGCATCACCTTGTCCCCTGCAATGACGGCGGTATTGCTCTGGGTCAAGCAGTGATTGCAGAACATGTGAAATAGAGGTATCGGAAAATGTGTCTAGCAATTCCGGCGCTTATCATCAAGATTGAAGAGAAAGAGGCAGACGTTGAAATCGGTGGTATCACACGCCGTATCAGCCTCTGGCTCACTCCCGAGGCAAAGGTTGGCGACTATGTCCTACTGCATACCGGCTATGCCATCAGCATCATTGACAAGGACGAAGCCGAGGAAACATTGCGACTTTTTGAGGAGATAGCTGAGGAGACAAGATGATTAACATTCTGAAAAACAAGTGGATCTTGCTTGCTTTCCGTGTAATATTAGGCGGGATTTTCCTTGCCGCCAGCATCTCTAAAATTCTGGATATGAACGGCTTTGTAGATACAGTTGTTGGGTATGACCTGATACCACGCACTCTCTCCGAAATCTACGGCTGGATTGTCCCCTGGGTGGAACTATTTCTCGGGTGGGCTCTGATTCTGGGAGTGTTTCCTCGCATATCCGCTGTAGTGAGTATCCTTCTAGTCATCAGTTTCGCCATTGCCAGCAGTTATGCCCTTGAGAAATTCCCCGATAGTATTTGTGGTTGCTTCGGTAGTTTTATCGCCCTCAGTCATCCCATTTCACTTGTTATTGATAGCATTATGTTTTTACTGGCATTAGCTATCCTGACAAACAAACAGCAGGAGTTTCTTACTATAGGGCAATGGTTTAACCGGATAAATCCGAACCTGAAGAGCCAAAAAAAATCCAGTTACTACATCGGTCTGCTTGGGATTGTATCGTTAGTAACGGCAGGGACTACATCCGTCAGCTATTGTGTCGATTGGCTTGTCTCCTCGTTCAATGGAGAAGGTACCATAGTCGAGGTAGTAGACATCCCGGCGCCTCTGGCTGTTACTATGAGTCAGCAGTTGATTGTGGGTAAGCCAGTCCTGTTTTACGTCTATGCCGAGGGTTGTGCCTCTTGCGAAGCGATAAAACCGACTATAGAAGAAGTGGTCGGAGAATTCAGATCGACCGTCGCCTATCTTAAAATCGATTACTATCAGTACACGACGCAGCTAACGGAAATGGGTATCAAGTCACCTCCTACCATCTGGATAATTACTGGACAAAATGCGGATGGTTCTTTTAATATCTCCGCGAGATTAGATTCGTCGATGAATTACGAACAACTGAGAAAAGCTCTTGATAACGCTATTAAATTGTTGCGGTAAAAATAAACAATGAGATATGTCACCGAGTTCCGCAATAGCGAAGTTGCACAGGGTTTGATTGCCCATATTAACCGCTTGTCAAAGCATCCGGCGCGTTTCATGGAATTCTGTGGCGGTCATACGGTGGCTATCTTCCGCTATGGCATCCGGCAGGTTTTACCTAAAACAATCGAGATGGTTTCTGGACCTGGCTGTCCGGTCTGTGTTACCGCTACCCCAGATATCGATAAGTCAATTGCGCTGGCACAAATACCTGGAGTTATTATCACCACTTTCGGTGATATGCTTAAGGTACCGGGTAGCCACTCAAGCTTACAAAAGGTGCGTGCCGGCGGCGCAGATGTGCGCATGGTCTATTCGCCTCTCGATGCTCTGAACATTGCTGTGGAGAACCCCGCGAAATCAGTGGTTTTTCTTGGCATTGGATTTGAGACCACTGCGCCGGGAGTTGCCGCATCTGTTTTACAGGCGGAAGAGCAAAATATCCGCAACTACTATGTGCTTTCACAGCATAAGCTTTCACCACCAGCCATCAAGGCTATTCTGAATGCTGGTGAAGTCAAGTTGAATGGATTAATCTGCCCGGGTCATGTATCCGCTATTACCGGCTCGCAGGCATGGGAGTTTATTGCGAGGGAGTTCGGTATTCCCTGCGTGGTTTCCGGATTCGAACCGCTGGACATTCTGCAATGTATTGATATGCTGACCAACCAAGTGGAAAACAAAGAATCAAGAGTGGAGATCGCATACCGTCGTGGCGTCACACAAGAAGGCAACACTCACGCTCAAAAGTTAATGAATAAGGTGTTTGAACCCTGTCCGGCAAACTGGCGTGGTATCGGCTTAATTCCTAATAGTGGACTGAAATTACGCAAGCCGTACAAACATCATAACGCCGAAGTGCAGTTCGATATTAAGGTTATGCCTTCAATTGAACCGAAGGGTTGCCTGTGTGGGGAGGTCTTGCGGGGAGTTAAGACACCGCTCGACTGTAGCCTTTTCCGTAAGGTCTGTTCCCCCGAATCGCCGGTAGGTCCGTGTATGGTATCGTCGGAGGGAAGTTGTTCGGCTTATTTTCTCTATGGGAGTGAGATCATTTGAATCCAATCGTAAGGCCGACGGGGATCTTGATAGAAGACGGTAGATTGCTTATAGTCAAACAGGAAGCATCCGAACAGCCTCACTGGGTATTACCTGGCGGTCACCTTGAGTTCGGTGAAACTATTGAACAATGCCTGGTGCGCGAATTTAGGGAAGAAACAGGACTAGATGTGAAACTAAAAGATATGCTTTATATCTGCGACCGTTTCCGGCATCTGAATAACCACATTATTCATATCACCTTCCTGATAGAACGAGTGGGACAAAAATTACCATCGAATTCGTTCTTTCACAAAGATGAAGAAATCAACAGGGAAGTTAAAATGATATCTGTGGATGAACTGACGAAGTATGGATTTTCGCAGAAATTCTATAGGCTAGTAAAGGAGAATTTCCCCGGGCGGGGTAGTTACCAGGGAGATTTTCACAAATTTTATGGGGAACCGTAAGTAATGGAAGATAGAATCCTCTTAGCACATGGTAGTGGTGGCAAGCTGGCTCACGATTTGATTGAGAAGAACTTTGTGCCTGTTCTCGATAATCCTTTGCTTGTGCCGCTGGATGATTCGGCGGTATTTAAACTGAACGGACGTCTCGCCTTCACGACGGACAGTTATGTAGTCAGCCCCATCTTTTTCCCCGGCGGTGATATCGGTAAGCTGGCAGTCTGCGGCACAGTTAATGATCTGTCCATGTCAGGTGCCAAACCTCTCTATCTCTCCCTCGCGTTCATCATCGAGGAAGGACTTTTACTAAATGATTTAAAGAGAATTATAGATTCAATAAAATCCACTGCCGAAGAAGCGGGAGTCAAGATTATCACCGGCGATACTAAGGTCGTTGAACATGGCTCGGCGGATAAACTTTTCATCAATACCGCGGGCATCGGGAAGGTACCAGATGGTGTGTTTATTTCGGGCAGTAATGCAAAACCGGGAGATAAGGTGATTTTAAGTGGGACGATTGGCGACCACGGCATCGCTGTTTTGAGCCAACGGCAGGGATTGAGCTTCGGCACAAAATTGGAGAGTGATTGTGCACCTCTGGGTCAGATGGTAGCAGAGATGTTGGAGGCAAGCAAAAACATCCACAGCCTGCGCGACCCTACCCGCGGCGGACTAGCCACTACCCTTAATGAACTGGCAAAACAGTCGAAAGTCGGTATCAGAATCGAGGAGTCGAAAATCCCCGTCCGTGACGAGGTTGCAGGTGCCTGCGAGATGCTGGGTTTGGACCCGCTCTATATTGCAAACGAAGGGAAACTCATCGCCATTGTCGCCCGTGAAGATGCTGAAAAAATTTTAGCGGCAACGAAACAGAACCGATATGGAAGAAATGCGGCTGTCATCGGTGAAGTGATTATCGAACATCCGGGACGCGTGGTGATGAAAACATTATTGGGGTCTTCCCGCATCGTGGATATGCTGGTGGGAGAGCCGCTCCCAAGGATTTGCTAATGGAAGTTAGAGCGAACTTTTCCAACTAACTGCCAAGATTTCCTCGCCCCTTGTGGGAGAGGACAAAAGGAGAGGGGTAGATTAGTAATACCCTCATCCCAACCTTCTCCCTGCAAAGGAGAAGGAGAGAAAATATTGGATTAATGGAGAAGTAAAACCTTTACCGAGGATTTGCTGGATGCATGAACTGGCGATTACACAGAGTATGTTTGACATCGTGCTGAAACAAGCGGAACAGGTAAACGCAAAAAAGGTAACGAAAATTAATCTGGTTATCGGCGAGATGACAGGTGTGGTTAGCGATTGCATCCAGTTTTATATGGATTTTCTGAGCAAGGGAACATTAGCGGAAGGGGTCGTTGTTTCCGTGAATTCAGTACCAGCGACTGCAAAGTGCCTGTCCTGTAGTAAAACCTTCACAGTGAAGGAAATGGAGTGGACATGCCCGCATTGCGGAGAAGTGAGCATGGAAGTCACTGGTGGTAAGGAGCTTTTCGTGGAAAGTATTGAGGTGGACTAGATGAAAATAAAGGTGCTTAAAGATATTCTCAGCGCCAATGAGCAAATCGCGCGAAAAAATCGCGAGCTTCTAGAGAAAAACGAGGTGTTTGCGGTCAATATCATGGCTTCGCCAGGCGCCGGCAAAACGAGTTTGGTGCTTCAGACTATCAAAGCTCTACGCAACAAGGTAAAAGTTGGAGTTATCGAGGGTGATATTAGCTCCAGCATCGATGCCCACATAGTGGGAAAAGAAGGTGTGCCTGTGGTGCAGATAAACACCGGCGGTGAATGCCATCTGGATGCCAATATGATCCAGAATGCTCTCACTAACCTGCCACTCAAAGATATCGACCTGCTCCTCGTCGAAAATGTAGGCAATTTAGTCTGCCCCGCCGAATTCAACCTTGGCGAACATCGTAAAATACTGGTTGCTAGTGTGCCGGAAGGTGATGACAAACCGTACAAATACCCGCTGATGTTCACCACTGTAGAAGCTGTTGTTCTTAACAAGACCGACCTCTTGCCGTACGTGAAGTTTAATGTCGGCTCATTCACAAAGGCAGTCAAAGGAATAAACGCGAAGGTAAAAATCTTCCCGGTCTCCTGCACCACCGGTGATGGTGTTTCTGCCTGGGCAAAGTGGCTTAAGGAGCAGATGAAGTCAGGTAACGGCGGGAAATAGACTTAAAACGTTATGATGGAATTAGATGCGCTTTATCATGAAAAAATAGACTTCCGACTGATGTACTTCATTGCGGCATTTCTCGGTCTGATTTCACTGAGTATGATGGGACTGCTCATCTATCATATAATGGTAGCTCCGATTGATAATGAACCGGGTTTGGTCTGGTTTTTTCTTGGTGAGTCGTTACTAATGGCTGCGGTAACATTCCTAGTGCTGCAGTTCCATACACTCGATATTATCCTGACATACCAGGGCATCATTATTAAATTTGGGAGAATTAAAAAAACTGTTCCCTGGATAGACATCGAATCCTATCAGGCAATTACTACTGGTAGTTTTCTTAATTCCGGCGGCTGGAAATTCGGCCTGGGGCGTAATGGCTGGTACGCCATGTATACGGTTATCGGCAAGCCTAGAATATCCCTTAAATTGAATACTGGTAGAATCAAAGAGCTATTGTTTTCGACTGCTAATCCCCAGGAAGTGGTCAGAATCATTAAAAAGCAGACCGGCAAAGATGAGAGCACGTGGTAGTATGACTTATCACGGGTTTGTGCATACCCTTGCACAATCGTCTCAAATCCAGTAAAGTCTTGGCATGGAAAAATCATCGTCACGCACTGTCTTTGTCTGCGAATGCGGGTATAAAAGTGTCTATAAGTTCGGGCGTTGTCCGCAATGCCACGAATGGCACAAATTCACCGAACAGGTTGAAATCGAACCGTCGACAAGTAAGCGTACGCGTGCCACTTTAAATCAACCCGAAGAACTTTCACAGGTCAGTCTTCAGGCTCATGACCGTTTTCCCGTACCACTCGATGAGTTCAACCGAGTGCTCGGCGGTGGGATTGTTCCCGGCTCTATGGTACTTATCGGTGGCGAACCGGGCATCGGTAAGTCAACCTTACTTTTACAGGTAGCGGCACTCGTGGCGGGTATACGAGGTAATATCGTATATGTCTCCGGTGAAGAGACTGCCAACCAGATCAAACTGCGAGCGAACCGACTGAGTATCAAAGGCGAAGGACTCTATATGCTCGCAGAAACAGATATCGAAGTCATCCTGACTCAACTTGAATCGCTGGAACCCGGTCTCCTGATTATCGACTCCATCCAGACGACCCATGTGCCTGAGGACGATGGCGTGCCGGGTAGTATCACACAGGTGAGAGAGTCGGCACAGAGGTTGATGCGCTGGGCAAAATCGTCCGGGGTGCCTGTTTTTATCACGGGTCATGTAACCAAAGAAGGTAATATCGCCGGGCCCAGATTACTGGAACACATCGTCGATGTTGTTTTGTATCTAGAAGGTGAGCAGTTCAGTGCCTACCGCTTGCTCCGTTGTGTTAAGAACCGCTTCGGCTCGACCAATGAAATCGGTGTCTTCGAGATGAAGGAAAAAGGTCTCATCGAGGTCGAGAACCCGTCAAAAGCATTCCTCTCGCAGAGAGAAGGCGAAACGGTCGGCTCATCAGTAGTGCCGGTGATTGAAGGTAGTCGACCTTTACTCGTGGAAATACAAGCCCTCACAAATATTACAAGTTTCGGGATGCCGCGCCGCACTGCCAACGGTGTAGATTTCAATCGATTGTTGATGATTATAGCGGTGTTAAGTAAAAGGCTGGGGTTAAAACTGGGTAATCAAGATGTGATGGTCAATGTGACCGGCGGACTGAAGATTGACGAACCGGCGGCAGATTTGGGTATTGCCCTGGCGATTGCTTCCTCCTGTCGTGATGTACCCATCGACCCGCATCTGGTGGCGGTCGGTGAAATTGGCCTGAGCGGAGAATTACGGGCGGTGGCACAGGTAGACCGTCGCGTGAAAGAAGCGGCGCGTATGGGTTTCACACGCTGTCTGGTGCCTAAGTCCGGCGGCAAGGTCAGCCCTGTACCGAAGGGAATAGAAGTGATTGCCGTGAGCAATTTGAGAGAGGCGGTGGAAAGGGGAATGGGAAAATAGATTCTCTTATCTCCTCACCAGATTCTCTACTGTATATCCCTGCTCTTCATCTGCCATCATTTGTGATACATCAATATAAATGGTGAGCGGATAACCCATCTCCGGGTGGTAGGTAACATTCACTGTCTCCGCTTTCTGATCGAAAGTATTCTTCCCCTCATAGGCATCACGGATAACATCGAAGAGCTCATCAATCGTATCTACATCACCGAATTTATCAGCAGTCGCTGTTTGACCGTTAGATACGTAAACTAGGGATGTGACTTTTCCATTTCTCACTGTGATGTTCACCGGACCACGCCAGTCCTCAGGACAGAAACACTGCCTTTCTAATGTGAAATCATAGCTGGTGAGATTCTGGGATTGCCAGAGCTTTTCATTGCGCTCGAGTTCACTATTAGCGGAACTACCACAAGATGACGATAATACTATTACCGCTAAAAACAAACCGTATAAGAGCCATTTTGAGATTATAGCACTTGTTATTTGCCTGCGTATTTTGCCGTTGCTTTTGTCCATATTCCACCTCTCTCCTTATACTCAGCCTCGACAATCATTGAGGCAGGTTTAATAAGCTTTACCAGGTCTTTGAGAATGCGGTTGACAGCGTGTTCTTGGATAATACCTACATTACGGAAAGAGGTTAGATAGTATTTTAAAGACTTCAACTCAATGAGTTTTTTATTAGGGATATAGCTGATGTTCAGTGTGCCGAAGTCGGGTAAACCTGTCCAGGGACAGACGCAAGTGAATTCATCGGTATCATAGACTACTTCAGTCGCTGAACCAGCATAGTCAAAGGGGATTGCTTCCAGAATAGCCACATCGATGACATCTTCATCCTGAATATCGAAGCGTTTGTCTGCATATTTGTCTATAGGCATAGTAACACCATAATACTGGAAAATATAATGGGAAACAAGATTTTGTAAGCGTCCATAACATATTGGACTGAACGGGAGGAATAAATTTATTCAGATAATAGCGCATTGGGGGAATCTTGCCAATTCCCCGGTGTGGTCTGTCG